>ERZ772786.496-NODE-496-length-16409-cov-14.580653_pt1 | contig 16409 bp, 16 predicted proteins | sample MGYA00511473_ERZ772786 | MGnify/ENA primary metagenome ERZ772786 (study PRJEB29015, sample SAMEA2738025) | human oral metagenome | biome: human oral; feature: human-associated habitat; material: saliva | place: China | collected 2252 ...
TAACCAGCCGGGAACTGCCCAGTCTGATCCCCATAACCAGCCGGGAACTGCTGGGTCTGCGCGTTGGCAGCGTTAGGGTCACCCTGGCCGTAGGGCTGCGTTGGATCGGGTTGGCCGCCCTGGTCATTTCCCGGGTTCCAGGAATCCTGGCCCTCGGGAGCGTAAGGGTTACTCATTATGACTCCTCATAGAAAACGCACTGTTGTGCGGGATGGTATCTGGAAGCGTAGCAAAACAAGATCGAAATGTGGAGTGGTTGTGACATTATTTGACCGGTCAAGAAGATGATGAGCCTTCACCCGTTCCTCTGTCTCGCCTCGCGTCGAGCGTCGCTCGTTGGTCATGAGAAGGCAACGAAGACGCGTTCGTGAAGGTCAGAGGGAAGGCGCGCGATCAGGACGGTTGGACGACAATGTTCGGAAAGTCGTAGTAGTGTTCGCCTTCGGAAAGTTCCGTGGCGAAAACAACTGGCTCACCGACCTTTAGGTACTTGTAGCCGACCACGATCGTCGTGGTGTCGCCAGGCCTGATCATATCATCGTTCATTTCCGAGACGATGTCGGGGTGCTCGTTGGGGTCGAGGTTAGCTAGATCAAGGTCGATTCCGTTTTGGAACAGTCGTGGAATATGGAGCATGACAAATTCAGAGTCGTCGGTATTGTTGGTCATTGTCAGGGTGACCAACAGGGTGTCCGCCCCGTCTTGATCGACGGGTCCACGTGTGAGTGAGGTCGACTCAATATGGAACTTACCATCCAGTACGTCAGCTGAGTAGTGGTCCGCCTGAATTGTCTTCTCTTCCCATGGCTCGCTTGACGACCCTAAATTACCGCCAGGTCGATTCATCAGGACCCCAACACCAATTCCCACGGCAAGGGCGAGCACGAGGGGGATGATCAAGACGACGGCCAGGATGGAGTTTTTTCGTCCCTGCCGAGGAGCACTCGGATTGGTGACTGGATAGCTCACGTTGTTTCCTTCTTTGTTGCACTGGATTGCCGGATCAGTACGGGTGCCAGACCCACGTTTCGTTGTCTGCTTCCTCATTCTCGTCGTCGGGCGAGGCCTGCCACAGTGGTGCGTTCGGGTCCTCCTTCATGGTGTACCACCGCTCGAAGGTGACTGGTTCGCCAGGGTATGCGTATCTGTATGCATACGTCAAGGTCATCGTTTCACCGGACTCAATCTCGTATTTCCAATCGTTCACTCCCTCGGGTTCCTGATCCGATTCGAACTCTGCATCGGGAAGCTCCGTCCCCTTCTGGATTAATTTGGGAAGAGCGAGTCGGACACGCTGCTTGATCGCGGTGTTGTTGACGAGAGTGTAGGTCACGAGGAGGGTTTCTGAGCCTTTTTTATCGACTGGTCCCTGCTTGATTGTCGTCGTCGTGATAGTGAACTTTCCGTCGAGGTACTGAGTCGAGTATTGATCGCCGTTGCCGGTTGCCAGGGGTGTCGGCGTGGTCGAGGACGGGTGAGTGCCGTCGGCAAGGAGTCCTCCGGGACCGAACGTCGCGAAAGCGCAGGAGACGAGCAAGGCGACGACTACAACGGCGACGATGGCGCTGACTGCGCGCTTCAGTTGAGTCGTCTCAGAGTCATTGGACGAGGCCGGGGCGATCCACCCGGACCCGGCCTGTTCGGCTTTAAAAGCCGCCGCCTGGCGGCCGCGACCGCGTCCTTGGGGCATGCTATCGGCCTGCGTCGGCTTAGTGGTGTCGCCACCCACGCGTGCCCCGCTCGTGCGCTGCACTGGCGGACCGTAGGGATTCGTCATCGTTACTCCTCGTCCTCAGATTACAGATTGAAGACTAACAAAACCTGACCAATATGGCTAAATACGTTGAGGACACTGCCCCTGGGTGCCTAACCGTAGTCCTCGCGAGGACCTCGTCCTCTCACGACGTAGGGTCCCTTCTTCCACGAGGGCGCGACAGGACCGAGGATGATGACCTGTTCGACGACGCCGGCGCCGACTTCCTCGGCGATACGCCGCTCGATGGTAGGAAGCAGTAGCTGGAGCTGTTTGGCCCAACCGGTTGTTTCAGCGCGCACGACGAGCTTGTGGCCTTCGAAGGTTTCGACATTCGTATGATCGGCGTTATAGGGTCCCACGATGTCTCGCCATTTCGCCATGACGGAACCCATTTTGGTGGGTGTATCCCACGATCGAGCGCTGATGGTACGCGCGAGGATCGCTCCCAGCGAGTTGGCCCGCTGGTAGCGTGGGCGCATGGCGGCCATGCCGGGGGAGCGGCTCCATGAGGTACCGGTGTCCTCGAGGGCTTGGCGCAGCGCCGTGAGGTCCCCGTCGGGGTCCTCGTCAGTGGATGAGGCCGGGGTCGGTCCTGCGTAGCGACGATAGGCAGTGGATCGCGTGGCTGCGCGCTCCTGAGCGTCGTGTGAGTTTCCTGCGAGGCGACCGAGTCCGTCGATTTCGATGGCCGCATATTCACTGGATCCGTCGAGGCTGCGCCTGGGGCGCGTTTCGTCGAGACCCCACGAGGGTAGGGTAGAGCGAATAAAACCGTGGTTGCGGGCGACGCGTTGGGCGCGTTCGAGGGCACGGACAGCGAACTCGTCGGCGTCGGCCTCCTCGCCTGGTGGTCGAGAATAGACGTCCTCATTGTCGGGGCGCCCGGCGCCGGCGGGTGTAAGCGACGCGACGGGCGTATTGTTGCGCTCACTCATGGTCCGCCTCGTCAATGAAAGTGCCGCGTTTCGGGTCGAGGCGCACGTGGAGGGCATGGTGGTCGAGGGAAGGCGGCAGGTCTTCGGCGACCGCGCAGGTGACGATGATCTGTTCGGCCTTAGAGGCCAGGGCGGCCAGTCCCGCCCGGCGCGAGGAGTCTAGCTCGGCGAAGACGTCGTCGAGGATGAGGATTGGGGTGTCGCCGTCCTCGCCGAGGAGCTCGAAGGCCCCGAGGCGCAAGGCGAGGGCCACGGACCAGGATTCACCATGGGAGGCGTATCCCTTGACGGGCATCCCGCCGAGGCCGAGGGTGAGATCGTCTCGATGGGCACCCACCAGGTTGATGCCACGCTCGGTTTCCTTTTCGCGTACGGCCCTCAACGCGGCGTGCATGCGCTGCGTCTGTGCATCCACGTCGGTGAGGTCGGAGCTGGCGGGGCGCTCGGGATCGGCGCCGATGACGCGGTCGACAGAAGCATCGAAAGCGAGGCGCAAGCGACGAGGCGAGTCGGCGACGTCGTCATAGGAGCGGGCTGCCGGCTCCATCAGTGATTGAGCGATGGTCGCGCGCGTGGCCGTGATGCGGGCGGAGAGCGCAGCAAATTGCTGGTCCCACACCTCCAGCGTTGACAGGTCGGGGGAGAGGCCGCGCCGGATCGAGGCCTGGGCGGCCTTCATGAGGGCCGCGCGCTGTCGGGCGACGCGGTCGAAATCCGCTCGAGTGGACGCGTGAATGGGAAACAGTTGCGTGGCCAGATCGTCCAGGAAAGAACGGCGCACCGACGGGTCGCCGCGCACGAGCGACAGGTCCTCGGGCGCGAACACGACCGTGCGCACGATACCTAGGATGTCGCGGGGCCTGACCTGCGCGCGGTTGATGCGCGCCCGGTTTGCTTTGCCGCGTACTATCTCCAGCTCGATGACCTGCTCACGGCCCGATGCCACTACCCGCGCGCGGATGACGGCGCCGCCCGGGGCGGCCTCGGCCTCGTCGATGGGGATGCGCACGAGCGCGCCTTCCGCGCCGACCCTGTGCGAGGAGAACGTGGACAGGTAAGCGAGGGCCTCGACGAGGTTGGTCTTTCCCTGGCCGTTCGCGCCCACCAGGACCGTGGGTCCCGCGGGCAGCTCGACGACCCCGTGCTTCCAGGAGCGGAAGTCGTCGAGGGCCAGGTGGGAGACGCGCACGTCAGATGCCGAAGCGGATGGGCATCAGCAGGTAGCGGAACTGCGTGACCTCGCCCTCGTCGGCCTTCTTCTGGCCGGTGATGACGGCCGGCTTCGTCGGGTGCGTGAAGCCGAAGCGCACGTAGTCGGTGTCCAGGACCTGCAGGCCGTCGATGAGGAACTGCGGGTTGAACGCGGTCGAGATGTCGTCGCCGTGCAGGGTCGCCTCGATGGCTTCGGAGGCCTGAGCGTTGTCGCCCTGGCCGGCTTCGAGCACCAGCTGACCGTCGGTGAAGGCCAGGCGCACGGAGGTCTTGCGTTCGGCGACCAGCGACATGCGCTTGACGGCCTCGAGCAGGGCGTGGCGGTCGACGACGGCCTGGATCGGCGTGGATTCGGGGAAGAGGCGACGCACGGCGGGGTAGTCGCCGTCCATGAGGGTCGAGGTGGTGCGGCGTCCCTGGGCGGTGAAGCCGATGAGGGACGAGGCGCCGGGCTGGGACTCGCCGGACAGGCCGACCTCGACCTTGGCGCCCGAGGTCATGGACTTGGCGACGTCCTGGAGGATGCGGGCCTTGACCAGGGCGACCTCTTCGATGGAGGTGTCGGTGGGCTCCCAGTCGAGCTCACGCATGGCCAGGCGGTAGCGGTCGGTGGCCAGCAGGGTGATCGCGGGACCGTTGATCTCGATGCGCACGCCGGTCAGCAGGGGCAGGGTGTCGTCGCGCGACGCGGCGATGGACACCTGGGAGACGGCCTGGGAGAGCGTGGAGGAGTCGATCGCGCCGATGCCCGTGGGCTGCGCGGGCAGCAGCGGGTACTCGTCGAGAGGCATGACGGCGAGCGTGAAGTGGGAGGATCCGCAGACCAGGTTCACTTTCTGGCCGTCGAGCTCGACGGAGACGGGCTTGGAGGGCAGCGACTTGGAGATGTCGGCCAGGAGGCGTCCGGACACCAGGACCTCGCCGGCCTCGTCGACGGTGGCGGGGATGTGCGAGTTCGCGGAGACCTCGTAGTCGAAGGAGGACAGGGTCAGCTCGTCGCCTTCAGCCTTGATGCGCACGCCGGCCAGGATCGGCGAGGCCGGACGCACGGGGAGCGCGCGGGCGGTCCACGACACGGCTTCGGCCAGAACATCGCGGGCGACGGTGAACTTCATAGCTGCCTCCAAAACACAAAACGGATCGGACACTACTTTACCCACAAGTGTGCCCACGTGGGGCGCGATGGAAGGCTTGGCATCCGCGCCGGTGGCGTGGCGTCGGCGGCGCTGTTGTACGGAGGCCTGTGAAAAATTTTTTGTCATTCGACTCTCCCTCCATCATAAGGGCTGTGAGTTCTGTGGAAAACTCCCTTATGTGGCGGAATTTCAATCAAACCTCTGTGTTGTCATTCTGGGACGAGGCTGTGGAATCGTCACGTGGTCCTGTGCACGGAGCAAATGACAACTTTTTGAGATCCACAGGAGCACACTTTTTCTCCACAGCTCGAGCCCGTTCGTGCACCGCCTGTGCACAACTCCTGTGAATTGAGCGCGGGCGCCGACTATCGTCAGCGCCCGCGCGGCTTTCACGACTCTCTGGCCTTCTGTTTGATGCGGTTTGTAAGCTCGGACACGTGGTTGAAGGTTTCGCGCTTTTCCTTCATGAGCTTGGAGATCTTCTTGTTCGCGTGCATGACCGTTGTGTGGTCGCGCCCGAAAGCCTGTCCGATCTTGGGCAGCGACAAGTCGGTGAGCTCGCGGCACAGGTACATGGCGATCTGGCGGGCCTCGACCACGTTGTGGCTGCGCTCCGACGATCCCATCTGTTCGATCGTCACACCAAAGTAGACGGCGCACTGGCTCATGATGAGGCTGACCGTAATCTCGTTGTCGTCCGGGTTAGACACGAAGTCCTTGAGCATCATCTGCGCCAGATTCAGGTCGATGCGCTCCTTGTAGAGGGACGCCCACGCGCCGATGCGCACGAGCGCACCTTCCAGCTCACGGATGTTCGAGGAGATGCGCGAGGCGACGTACTCGAAGACCTCGGGGGTGACCTCCAGGCCCTCGGCGTCGGCCTTCTTATGCAGGATCGCGATGCGTGTTTCCAGGTCCGGCGGCTGAACGTCCACGAGCAGGCCCGAGGAGAAGCGCGAGCGCATGCGGTCCTCGAAGCCCTTGAGCTGGGCGGGAGGCAGGTCGGAGGTGAGCACGATCTGCTTGTTCGCGCTGTGCAGCGCGTTAAAAGTATGGAAAAAACCTTCGACCGTCTGTTCCTTATCGCCGATGAACTGGATGTCGTCGATGAGCAGGATGTCGAGCTCGCGGTAGCGGCGGTGGAAGGCCTCGACCTGCGAGTTATCCGTCTTGTTCAGGCGAATCGCGTTGATGAACTCGTTCGTGAACTCTTCGGAGTTGACGTAGCGGACCTTCAGGTGCGGCATCATCGACAGCGCGTTGTGGCCGATGGCCTGGAGCAGGTGCGTCTTACCCAGCCCGGAATCGCCATAGATAAAGAGGGGATTGAAGGCGGTGCCCGGGGTTTCCGAGGCGGCCAGCGCGGCGGCGTGCGCGAAACGGTTCGACGGGCCGATCACGAAAGTATCGAAGGTGAACTTAGGGTTCAGGTGCGTGGGACCGGCGTCGGTGGGGGAGGAGACCAGCGCTGGGGATCGCTCCTCTTTCCTCTTCTCCTGGTACGAGGCCGGTGCGGGGGCCGGGGGAGCGGGTGCGCGAGGGGTCGGCTCCTCCCGAGTTGTCACGAGCTCCAGGGAAGGGTCGACCGTGATCGCGATGCGCACGGTACGGCCCAGATTCACCGACAGAGCGGTCGTCAGCTTGGACTGTGCCTTCTCCTCGATCCACTGCTTGGTGAAGCCGTTGGGGACGGCTAGGAGGATCGTGCCTTCAATATCCCCGAGGGGCCGCGCGGAGCGCAGCATCGACGTCGCGACGGGGCCCAGCTCGTCTGTGGGGACCGTGTCGAGGGCCGCAGCCCACGCGCGTGTGAGGGAATCCGACTCCACGACAACCTCCGGACAGAAAATACGGTGAGTTCAGTCACGACTCTGGAGTGATGTGCGTGACCCTATGACATGTCCTGAGTGTAGTCCGCACACATGCTTATACACAGACTGGGGATGGAGCTGTGGAGAACTATCACAGAATCACATGGCTGTAGTTACAACTTTGGGTCCGCAGCGTGGTGCGGAAAGCAAAAATACGCACTGCCTGTGGATAACTTTCGTCATCCACCGTTGTGGACGAGGTTGTTCCACAGCGATTTCCACAGCTGTGGAAACTGTGTGTGACGCGGTGGGTAACCCCGCCGCGTTGACTAGGCGCGCCCATCCGCTTAGTCTTGGAACTTGTTTGCGCCCATTTCGGGCGTGCGTCCCCGCTATCGCGCCCCGCGCGTCGATAGCCCAACCGATCAACGAGTGGGAAACCACTCCCCGCCGAGGAGAATTGCCGTGACCACCAAGCGGACCTTCCAGCCCAACAACCGTCGTCGTTCGAAGACGCACGGCTTCCGTCTGCGCATGTCGACCCGCGCCGGCCGCGCCATTCTGGCTGCCCGCCGTCGCAAGGGCCGCGCCAAGCTGTCCGCCTGAGACACCCCGGTGCTGCCGCGCGCGCACCGCATGGTTGACCCAGCGGATTTCACCGCCGCGATCCGACACGGAGCGCGCGCAGGAGATCCACTGGTTGTCGTCCACGTCCGAGCCGACGAGGAGCGCAACAGCCGCCTCGTCGGTTTCGTCGTACCCAAGCGGGAAATCAAGCGCGCCAACGGACGCAATCGCGTCAAGCGGCAGCTGCGCCACCTCATGCGCGAAAGGATCGCAGACCTCCCCGAAGGATCCCGGGTTGTCGTCAGGGCCTCACGCAACGCCCTCGGCGTCCCCTCCAAGGAACTCGGCGAACACCTCGACCGCGTGATGGCGCGAGCGTGGCGCAAGTGGGACGCGCGATGAACCTGGCGGGCCGTGCCCTCGGTGCACTCGTGTCCGCACCCATCGTCGCCTACCAGCGCTACATCTCCCCGGCCCTCGGCCCCCGGTGTCGATACGCACCCAGCTGCTCCACCTACGCTCTACAGGCCGTTCGCGTCCACGGGCCCATCAAAGGGATCATCCTCGCCTCCTGGCGGCTCCTGCGATGTAACCCCTGGAGCCACGGGGGAGTGGACCACGTACCAGAGCGTGGACGCTGGAAACCCGACCCCTGGATCCCACCCGAGGATTGGGCTGGGCACGACAACTGGGAACGCCCCGACCCCATGGGACTCGACCCGGAACACGACCTGACCGAGCCGGACACGGCCTCAGGACACTAAGGAACAACGAAACAGCGGCGCTCCCGCGCCACGGCGAAAGCGAAAACTATGTTCGACGCAATCCTCCACCCCTTCGCGTGGGCGATCTCCTACGTGTGGGTCTGGATCCACGACCTCCTCGTGCTGCTCGGAATGTCCTCCGGCTCCGGCATGGCGTGGGTCCTGTCCATCGTGCTGCTCACCATCCTGGTGCGCATCGCCATCATCCCGCTGTTCCTCAAGCAGATCCGCTCCTCGCGCGCCATGCAGGCCATCCAGCCCGAGATGCGCAAGATTCAGGACAAGTACAAGGGCAAGAAGGACCAGGTCAGCCGTCAGAAGATGATGGAAGAGACCCAGGCCCTCCAACGCAAGCACAAGGTTTCGCCCTTCGCCTCCTGCCTGCCGATGCTCGTGCAGATGCCCGTCCTCTTCGGCATGTATCGCGCCATCATCGCAGTCTCCTCCATCTCCGTCGGCACCTACATCTACCGCGGCGAGCCCACCGACCACCTCGGCCCCCTGACCGCCTCCGTATCCGAAGAAATCGTCAACTCCACCGTCTTCGGCGTCCGCCTCTCACACACGCTGCGCGATTCTTTCGACCAGCCCGGCGTTGTCACCGTCTTCGTTGCCGCGATCGTCCTCATGGTCGCCCTGCAGTTCTTCTCCATGCGCCTGTCCTTCTCGCGCAACATGCCCGACATGGGCGACAACCCGATGGCCCAGTCGCAGCGCTCCATGATGTACGTGATGCCGCTGATGTTCATCTTCTCCGGCGCGTTCTTCCAGATGGGCGTCGTCATCTACACCGTGACCGCGTCCTTCTGGGCTCTCGGCCAGTCCCTCTGGACCATCAAGGTCATGCCCACCCCCGGCTCACCGGCCTACGCCGAGCTGCTGTCCTCGCGCGAGTCCGCCTACCAGGAATGGGCCAAACCCTTCTTCCAGAACTACGACCGTGAGCGCGCTGCCCTGGGTACCCCCGGCACCGATCCTCGCGTCAGCGAACTCAACGAACGTACCCTCGCCGAGGTTCGCGCTAAGGCCAAGAAGCAGCGCGTCGCCTCCGACTTCCCCGCCTCCATGACCCCCGGCGAAATCATCACCGTCTACCGCAACCTCGCCAGCCAGAAGTGGACCACCCTGCCCGACGAGCAGTGGATGCGAAGCCTAACTCACGCCGTCGAACAGCGCGTCGCAAAACAGGAAGCATCCGCCCAGCGCTCCGAGCTGCAAAAGAAGCAGCGCGAACGCCGCGCAAACGAGCGTCAAGCCACCAAGGCCTCGTCCCAGAAAACAAACGGCAACCAGGACGGCACAAACGGCGCGCTAAGCGCCGAGGAGATTGAGCGCCGCCGCGTTGAACGCCGCAAGGCCCGCCGCCGCTCCAATAAAAAGCGCTGACGGCGACAGATTCCCGGTCCAGTGACCCAAGCGGGTACCCTGGACCCCAACAAGACCCCATTCCCCACCACGGAGGACACGTCATGAGTGACGACAACGCAGGCAAGCTCACACGCCTCGAAGAAGAAGGCGAGCTCGCCGCCGACTACCTGGAAGAACTGCTCGACATTGCCGATCTCGACGGCGACATCGAGATCGACGTCGAGAACGGTCGCGCCTCGGTCGAAATCGTCGCCGACGACGCCGAGGCCCTGGACCGCCTCGTCGGCGAGGACGGCGAAGTCCTGGACGCCCTCCAGGAGCTCACCCGCCTGGCCGTTCAGACCGAGACCGGCGAGCGCTCGCGCCTCATGCTTGACATCGCCGGCTTCCGCGCCGAACGAAAGGAAGAACTGCAAGACATCACTCGCGAGGCCATCGCCCGCGTGCGCGCCTCCGGACAGCCCGTCAAGCTCGATGCCATGAACCCCTTCGAGCGCAAGGTGTGTCACGACGTAGTCGCCGACGAAGGTCTGACCTCCGAGTCGGAGGGAACCGAGCCACACCGCTGCGTCGTTATCCTTCCCGAGGAATCCGACGGTGAGTGAGAGCCCGAACGGGAAGGGGAGGGGTCGCCAGGTTGGCGACCCCTTCGTCCCAGAAGAACCAACTCAGGCGGTCCGCGACTTTTTCGGTCCCGCTTTTTCCGATGTCGCTGAATACGCGCGCATGCTTGAGGATGAGGGCGAATTGCGCGGTCTACTCGGCCCCCGCGACATGGAACGCATTTGGTCGCGTCACATCGTCAATTCCGCAGCCGTCCTCGACTTCATGCCTCGTCGTGAAGGGCGAGAGGTCCTCGACGTCGGTTCTGGCTCGGGATTGCCTGGCATCGTAATCGCTGCATGCCGTCCCGACCTGCACGTACACCTGGCCGAGCCCATGGCGCGACGCGTCGAGTGGCTCGAGGACGTCGTCGATAACCTGGGCCTCGATAACGTGACCATTCACCAGGCACGCGCCGAGGAACTCCGTGGTAAAGGCAAAGCCGACGCAGTCACCGCTCGGGCTTTGGCTAACATGAGCAAACTTGTACGAATGACCTCTAAGCTCATCGCACCAGGCGGATCACTCGTTGCTCTGAAAGGTCGTCGCGCGCCTATTGAAGTTGAGGAAGCATCGGCGGAGCTTCGGCGCCATCACCTGCGCGCCGAGATTCACGAAGTGCCCTCCATCATGGAGGACGAGTCGACCTACGTCGTGGTCTGTACGCGCGTACGGTAGAGTCAACGCTCTTTAGTAAGGGGTACCACACTTAAGTGTGGTACCCCTTTTATCATGCGCGGAGGGAAGTATTTCATGAAACCTCTCGAAGGTGATGTAGAACATATCCGATGTGTTTTCCTGGAGGCATCGTGTCATTCCGTCACTATTCTCGGTCGCCGTATTGGCCAGGAGAATCGATTCTGCAGAACGACTCAACGGTCGTTCATCGTCAAACGGTGCCAATCATGTGTCTATTCATGCATCACGGACTTTCGATGCCAGAAGTGTTCCCGGTGCCCCGTAGACTAGAGGCAGTAGCTAGGAAGGTGTCACGTGGATACAAACAACACCCCTCTGTCCACTCAGATCGAACGGAACTTGCGCGACTTGGCCATGCTTGAGCGCGCTAACTTTCCCAAGCCCGCTTCTACGCGCATCATCGCCGTCGCCAACCAGAAGGGCGGTGTCGGAAAGACAACGTCGACGGTGAACATCGCAGTCGGCTTGGCCCTCGGGGGTCTATCTGTCCTTGTCATCGATGCCGATGCGCAGGGCAATGCGTCGAGCGCATTAGGAGTCGAGCATCCTGTAGGAACACCCTCAACGTACGACGTTATCATCGGGGGAGCCGACCTTGGCGATGTCGTGCAGTCCTGCCCCGACATTGACGGAGTTCTCGTGTGTCCCGCGACAATTGACCTGTCGGGTGCCGAGATCGAACTCGTTGCGGTCCCACGTCGTGAATATCGTCTCCGTGATGCTCTGCGCGAGTACGTTGAGACTCACGACAACATTGATATTGTCCTTATCGATTGCCCACCGTCCCTCGGCCTCGTTACCCTCAACGTCATGGTGGCCGCTGACGAGGTTATGATTCCGATCCAGGCCGAGTACTACGCGCTTGAAGGCCTTAGTCAGCTATGGAACACAGTTGAACGTATCGGGGTGGACTTGAATCCCGGCCTGCGTGTATCCGGTATGTTGTTGACGATGGCGGACAAACGGACTCGACTGTCTGAGGAAGTCGAGGGTGAGGTCCGTTCGCATTTCCCTGAACAGACCTTTACCACGGTGATTCCCCGATCGGTGCGTATTTCTGAAGCACCGAGCTACGCTCAAACAGTCATCACATATGATCCTCGTAATGTCGGTGCGATCGCCTATCGTAAGGCGGCCCTCGAACTGTGCCAACGGCTGTCCGCGGGAGAGTGAGTTGATTGTTTCACGTGAAACAATCAACTGAACAGTCGGCTTACGCGGGTTAGAACGTTGACTTTAGAACATGTGATCATTTGTGCAATATAGTGATGAAACACGCTCAACAGCTGGGCACATGACATTGTTTCACGTGAAACAATGAACGCACGCAATCGAAGGAGTTATGCAATGGCGGATGTAACACCGAAGTCTGAGGGCCGCAAAGGCGCTCGCAAGCACTCTGGCCTTGGCCGTGGACTTGGAGCTCTTATCCCTCAGGCAGGTGAACAGACGCCCCAGGCGACGCCCACCGTTCCTTCGCGCCCGCTCGACGTTTTCTTTCCTGAAGGCCCCGCAGCACGCGGTCGTGGAGGTTCCGCGAAGGATCTTCTTCAACCGAAACGGGTCACGGCCTCGTCAAAACACAAGCGACCCGCAATGCCCGCACTGGGTCCCTCCAGCGCGCGGACTCAGGCGGCGTCCAGCTCGCTCGGAACCGGGTTTGGAGGGGCAACTGTCGGCAATACAGCTGCCGATGCATCGGTGAACCCCGCCTCCTCGTCTAATGTTTCACGTGAAACATCGAGTGATCACGAGCTGCTTCCGGTGCCGGGTGCTTCTTTCGCTGAGATTCCTATCGACCAGATCGTCCCCAACACGAAGCAACCGCGCGAGGTCTTCGACGAGGATGATCTTAAAGAACTGTCGGCCTCCATCAAGGAAGTCGGCGTTCTCCAGCCCGTCGTCGTTCGCAGTATCCCCGCGACGGGGCGTTCCGAGAAGCTCCAGGAGTTCCTCCAGGAGAAGCCCGATGCGCGCTACGAGCTGATCATGGGCGAGCGCCGCCTGCGCGCCTCCGAACTTGCAGGCGAGACAACGATCCCGGCAATCGTTCGTGAGACCGACGACGGAGACCTGCTCCGAGACGCCCTCCTGGAAAACCTCCACCGCGCCCAGCTCAACCCGCTGGAGGAGGCGAGCGCATATCAACAGCTCATGGCGGATTTCGGTGCGACTCAGGAAGAACTCGCCAAGAGAATCGCCCGCTCGCGCCCGCAGATCGCCAACACCCTGCGCCTGCTGAAGCTTCCCCCCTCCGTTCAAAAGAAGGTAGCTGCACAGGTCATTACAGCGGGCCATGCCCGCGCATTACTGTCACTTTCGACAGCCCAAGAAATGGAACGCCTCGCAGAGCGCATCGTCGCGGAAGGACTTTCCGTGCGTACCACCGAGGAGCTTGTCCGGCTGGGAAAAGCAAAGGCCACGCCTCGCCCGCGTACCCGTCAGCAGCGAACCCTGTCGCCACTGGGTGAGAGCGTCGTCACCGCATTGTCTGACGCATATGACACACGTGTATCTATTACGGAGGGCCGGAAGAAGGGTCGAATCGTCATCGAATTTGCAGGGGAGGATGATCTCCAGCGCATCGCAGATCTTATTCTTCACTGAGTTAACTTCGTGCGTGTTTCCGCAGATCACGTGGAGTATGTTTCCAATCATACACTTTCCGCGCTCATCTGTGGCTGAAATTACGTTTAAACTACTCTAAAGGGTCCGGTGTAGGCCCCATGCAGTACCAGAAGGAGCGAAAGGCATGAACGCCCAAGGCAGTTCGCGCACCGTGCTTTTCGATGTCGGTGGCGTCCTCGTGGATTCCCACCCGGACCCCGCCGCGATCGCCCGTATGTTCGGTGACGAATCGCGGGGTCTGACCACTCTCGTTGACCAGGCGATGTGGACGCATCGCGCCGACTACGATGCTGGCCTACCTGATCGAGTATTTTGGGATCGTATCGCAGGAGACTGTGGTCAGCCAGAGCCTTCACGCGAACTCCTGAAGGAACTCGTCGCACTCGATTCATCGCGCATGGCGAATGCGAATGAACATACGCTTACTCTCGTGCGCCTCCTACGCCACCAGGGCGTGCGTGTCGGCATTCTCTCCAACGCCCCGTACCCCATCGCGAAGGCCATCCGTCGCTCCAAGTGGGGCAGCCTCTTCGACTTTTTTGCATTCTCCTGCGACTACGGCATCTGTAAGCCCGCGCGCGGCATCTACCGTGATGTCTTGCAACGCCTGGGCGTCCCCGTTACGGATGTTGCGTTCATCGATGACCGTCGTGACAACGTTCGTGCCGCCGAACTGTTGGGTGTCAAAGGCATTCTATGGACGGGTGCCGACGAGGCCGAAGCCCGTTTGAAGGACTTCGGTTTCCTCTTCTGAAGACCCCTCCCCCGAGAGGGGCCCTCCCCCGAGAGGGGCCTTCTCTTCGAGTGCGACGGAGCTTAATCTTTACTATTTTCTTACTTCTTCGAGCCGGAGCATGACAGCATGCCCGCACGCCTTCCGCCACACGCGAGCCTGCGGCTCGGAATGATCGATCTCGAAGCCCGCCCGTGCCCTCCGGGCCCTACGGCACCCGCCACGCAGACCGCCCGTGATGTTGGTGCCCGGCAGAGCCAAAAACTCCATTTCGCTTGTCTTAAAGCCAGTGCTACACTGACACCAGTAGGGGTCAAGAAGGCAGTCCACCCTATGTGCTCTGCACCGGACAGCCGCAGCGCCCTACGAGCGAGGGTGGCAGCCAACCCACCTGGGAGCAATCCCCGGGTAGGTGAGCCACCCTCTTCGCACACCCCACGCGGGTGCCCTGCCGTACCGCAACCCCGGTGTTCGGCCTTAGCAGACGCGACGCCATCCAAACGAAGGGCCCGGGAGGACGAGAGTCCTCCCGGGCCCGGTGCGTCTCGCAGGCAAATGGCCCCTAGTCGCCTTCGACAGGCGCGTCCGCGGGGGTATCGGCGGCGCCACCAACGCCAGTCACGCCACCAGCATCGCGCACGGCGGCCACGCGGCCACCCGCCACGAAATCAACGATGTCCGCGCACAGCCGCGCAAACGACGAATCCTCCAGCGCATCCGCGGCCTGGGGCAGCAGCGACGTGTCCGTCATGCCGGGAGCCACGTTCGCGTCAATGAACCAGCACGTGCCCTCGTCGTCAACCACGAAATCCATGCGCGACAGATCACGCAGGCCAAGAGTCGTGTGTGCCTCGACGGCCGCCGCCTGCAGATCCGCCAGCGTCTCCGAAGAGAGACGAGCAGGCACAAAATACACGGCCTCGTCCGTCGTGTAACGCGCATCGTAATCGTAACGACCATCGTCCGTCGCAACCTCAACCGGAGGCAGCGCCACAGGCCCACCCTCCAAATCCACGACCGACACGGCCACGTCACGACCCTCAATGCGCTGCTCGACCATCAGACGCTGCCCATACGCAAACGCATCAACCATCGAGCGACGCAGCTCCTTCGCGTTATGCGCCGTCGAAATACCCAACGCCGAACCCCCATCCGTCGGCTTAATGACAACCGGGAACGACACGGAACCCTCCAACGCCGACAGCACATTCGACGCGCCCAACTGGCGGAAAATCGCCTGCGGCAGCGTCACCCAGCCCGGCGTCGCCAACCCCGCGGAACCCAGCAGCGCCTTCGCCGTCGGCTTGTTCGACGCGAGCATCGCCTGCACCGCCGACGACCCCACGAAAGGCACGCCCACGGACTCCAGGAACGACTGCAACGACCCATCCTCGCCAATCGAACCGTGCACGAGGGGCCACACGACGTCCGGGGAAAAGGACTCGATCGCGCCCGCCAGGGACGCATCCACATCCGAAATCACGACGTCGTAGCCCGCCTGCGTCAGGATGTTCGCGACACGACGACCCGAACGAACCGACACATCACGCTCGTGCGTCAGGCCGCCAGAGATAATGAGAACTTTCGTAGCCATAATGTGTTACTCCTAGGGAACCTTAACGGGCGGACTAGGCCCCGGCCTCGTCGATCGAGGCAGTGCCGAACATGTCGACCATTTCCTTCTCAGCGTTGACGACCGTCGACAGGCGACGCACGCCCTCGTGGATGTCCTCGGGGGTCGGGTAGCAGAAGGACAGGCGCATGTGATTCGACCCCTGGCCGTCGTAGAAGAACGCCGTCCCCGACACGTAGGCAACCTGGGCGCGCACCGCGCGCGGCAGCATCGACTTCGCGTTGAGGCCCTCGGGGAGCGTCACCCACGTGTAGAATCCACCGTCCGGCACCGTCCACGAGCACGACGGCATGTACTCCTCGAGCGCCGTCAGCATCGCGCGAGCACGCTCCGCGTACATTGAACGGAAGGACTTCACCTGCCCGTACCAGTCGTAGCTGCCCAGGTAGTCGGCGATCGCCATCTGGCCCACCATCGACGGGCACAAGATCGCGGACTCGAGCGCCAGCACCAGCTTCGCGCGGATCGCGTGCGGCGCGTACGCCCAACCGATACGGAAGCCGGGCGCAAACATCTTCGAGAAGGAACCCAGGTAGACGACGCCCTCAGGGCTGTACGAGGCGA
>ERZ772786.498-NODE-498-length-16397-cov-6.456431_pt1 | contig 16397 bp, 12 predicted proteins | sample MGYA00511473_ERZ772786 | MGnify/ENA primary metagenome ERZ772786 (study PRJEB29015, sample SAMEA2738025) | human oral metagenome | biome: human oral; feature: human-associated habitat; material: saliva | place: China | collected 2252 ...
GGCTGCCGCAGGAGTCGCTAGGACAGGTCCTTGCGGAGGTACGATCCACCGATATTAACGCCGGCGGATGAACTGCCTCCCATTTCTTGAACACAAGAAATAGGAGGCAGTTCAATAGCGGGTGGTTTTATGTTTCGCGCGTTACACGCGCTCAACAGGCTAAAGCCTCAAAAAAAGACTCTGCCATTTCTGACAGAGTCCTAACGTGCGATTATCATGTGCTCTTTATTGCTCCGGCGTTACCTATTACAGGGAAGAAGCGGTGAACTTACCGCATGTTCACGAGTATCGTCGCGTTCATCATAAGCATCGTATGGTGCCTTAGGGTCGTGGACCTTAACTGGCTTGTTGACGTTACAGACTTCATCAGTATGAGCAAAGGCAAAGTTGATGTCGTCTGTCCAACCTGTATGGCCGGTAATAATCTTGGGATTAAGTCCGCGCTGGCGCAGAATACCCTCTAGTTTTGCAAGCGATTCAACAGCAAGTTTATTATCTTCAGCAAGCTTATTAATAAAGCTATAACCGCCGTCTGCGCCAAACCAGATGGTGTCGCCAGTAAATAAATACGTATCGTCAATTAAGTACACTACATGACCCCAGGTGTGACCAGGTACCAAAATGGTTTCAATTTTTATCCCATCGATTTCAAACACTTCCCCATCATGCAGAAGTGTCTTTTTATTTGGAATATTCACCTTTGGCAGCTTGAACCAACCATTCATTACACGGCGACGAACTTCTCCTGTTAAATATCTATTTTCAACATCTCCAATATAAATTTGGGCATGAGCAAGGAGGTGGTCGCTGTCCGCCTCAATTGCACCAATATGATCAGTATCCTGATGGGTAATAAGAATATGCTGGATATCCTTGGGATTAATTCCCAACCAGTCCATTTTTTCTTGTAGGCGGTCATAGCTGTATCCTGCGTCAATCATGATGGTTGTGCCATTTTTTGTATAGAAGAAAATGTTGGCCACATACTCGCGTACACATCTCACGTGCTCATCAATGGAACCCGTATTAAGGGGCTTAAATATTTCTTTCCCGCGATACACCCACGACATCAGTACTTTTTGAAATCTTGTAGCGTTCCTTGACATTGCTTCGCCTCGATTCTATTTTCCATTCACGGAGTCATTTGATTTGAAAAGCGATCCACTGGCTCAGCGGACAGTACGTGCAGAAAATGGTGTCTGAACTTGTCTTTTGAGGTTTGTTAGATTTTGCTAACTAAATATTACCCCTTAACTGCCCGTAGCCTATGACTTTCCGCTAAACGAGTAAAAAACAAACGCCAACGTAAAAATAAATCCTGAACAGCAAAAGCCACACTCCAAATACCTTGGAGAGCGGCTTTTACAGATTCTATTTTTGATGATACTAATCAAAAATATCTTACAGGTAATAAAGCATGTTGACAAAACTGATTATTATTTAAAAGACCAACAGAAAGGTAACTATGAATCGATTATTAGTCTCAGAAGATGCCAGGTCATTACTTCATAGTCTTCTCAGCATATAGTTTAAATAGGTGGGCGACAATTTCATCCTCATTTCCCCTAAAGCTCACTCCATAAGCATCTTCAACTGCTGAGTCTAGTAGTTTATGCGCTGTTAATAAGTTATCAGGCATTTTTTCACGTTTGTAGATGTCACCTATCTTCTCGTTACTATATTGCGCGCGTATATCTAAAATTGTTTGAGAACAACTTTCAATTATCTTTCGTTGCTCTTGTGTGGCTTGTGGCCAAATAAACGTGTTATAGACAAGATCTTTCGCGTACCTATAATCGCTCTTCATGCGTCCCGCAACCATACGTATCCATACATTATGAAATTGTGAAGACATAATCCCAAAGTGATATAAGCTTGCGTTAGGTACAAGAAATGCCAAATCGCTACAAATTACATTATTATTTACAAAGGCAACTGGAACATAACTTCTTTTCTCAGAAGAAACCCTTGGTACAAGAAGATAATCACCCTCTCCCTCAGGTTGGGCAATCTGAGCAAATAGCGCCGGCGTATCAGCAAACTTGCGCGTGCCTGCAGCTTTACTTGCCAAACGCTCTTCACGTACTTGATTAATTCTCTCAACCACTAATGGGCATTGCATTATTTCTTCTTTATCGGCATCAACTAACCAAAGACAATATCGCTCTTTATTATTTAAGAACTCTTCCGCACCCCAATATGGATGAACCCATTTAGCACAAAGAGGATTCTCTTTGATGAAGCGTTCTTTGTCTTCCTTTGATAAGGTGAAGCCCTTAGCTCTAGGCATTGAGCCAAACCGCATATGAGGCACATTACTAAGAGGCTTTGAAACCTCTGTTACGTATACATCGGTAGCGGGCATTAGATATCCATTGATATGATTACACTCAATCAATTTATCATCAGAGGTCAATATCCACTTTTCATTTCTACCAAACAATCTATCGCTAAAACCTACAATTACAACGTGGACATGAGCCTGATCGGATGCTTCGTTTCCCCACACAAACGTTTTGTAAGCATAGTCAATATCAAATCCGAGTTCTTCCTTGATAAACTTCCAAAATATACCAACAGCAAGTCCTTGGCAGATAGAGTTTGTTGAGACAAAACAGCACCGCACTGGATATCCCTTGGCATATTCTGCGCTCTTCACATACCAAGCAGTTACATAATCAAGCTCGCCCACTCCTTTAAGATTATGAAATACGTCTTTCATCTCATTCTTTTGAGTGGAGGTCATAAACATTCCACCATAAAAAGGTGGATTACCCATAATGAATGAACACTGTTCTGCAGCAAGAATCTCATTCCAATCCAAGCGCAAAGCATTGCCTTCCACAATATGAGCTGACTCTCGTAATGGAAAGTCATCATCACCTACTTCATAGAACATGAAGTTTTCGCCATTAGCCTTAAGGCGACTAATCCAAAGTGCTGACTCTGCAACTGTTACTGCAAAGTCATTAATTTCAATACCATAAAACTGATTAAGGCTAATCCTTTTTCCCAGTTCCTCATCATTGCTAAATACAAAGCCAGATTGTCCTTGTTGTAGTTCACTCAGTACGGCATCCTCAAGCTTTCGCAGGCAAATATACGTCTCAGTAAGAAAATTTCCACTTCCACATGCAGGATCAAAAAACTTAAGACTACAAAGCTTGGCATGAAAACGCGCTAAAGCACTTTTCTTCCTACGAGGGGTCAATCCTTCTTTATCACGAATAGCGGCAAACTCCCGCTTCAGGTCATCGAGAAAGAGTGGATCAATAACCTTATGAATATTCTCGGGAGATGTGTAGTGCATTCCGCCGGATCTGCGCGTCTCAGGATTTAGAGTGCTCTCAAAAATACCTCCGAAAATAGTTGGAGAAATTTGCGACCAGTCAATTGCAGCAGACACTTCTTCCAACAGGAACTGTTTAGCTTCTTCAGTAAAAATCGGAATCTCAGTTTCCTCACGGAATAAGCCCCCGTTGACATATGGGAAAATTTTCACGTCCACATCATAAGGATCACGATCGTTGAGATTAGTATCCAAGGCTTTAAATAGACGTTTAAGCGCAATGCGAAGCTGATTTGCGGGAACATTTTGCAGATAGTTAAAGAAGGAGTCCTTAACAAACAAGTCCGCATCCTCGCAGTAAAGACAAAATACAAGGCGGACACATAAAACATTGAGGGCGTGCATGGACTTCTCTGAGTCGGGGTCATAATAACCCTCACGCATCATATCGTAAAGCCTACCAATTAACTCGCCTGCTTTGATAGAGACCTGTTTCTCTTTTTCTAGGCGACTGTTACCTGGATCAGTAATAAAGGACATGTATTCAGGATGTTCTGCGAATTCATCGAGAGTAAATTCAAAGGCGTTATCAGACAGTTGGCTTTTACTCCATTTATCACGATCGTAGACTCGAAACTTGCCAAAGTTGCATGTAACCACAAAGCGAGGTTGCTCTAAACGAGGAAGTTCGTCAACATAATCTAGTGCCTGCATTAACGGAGTCTTCTTTTTATTCTGTCTTACCTCATAATCATCAAGATTTACACCATAAGACTTCTGCTCGATTAATACATTTGCATCGCGAATCCACACATCTATAAATCCACCAGAGGGAAGATGATGCTCAAAAAGCACGTCGTCCGCATGCTGATATCCAATAGCGCGAAGAGCTTGCAGCCAAAACTGCTGCGTCTCGCCCTTCTCGTATCCCTTATCTCGCCATCGGTCACAGAAATCACGTACAGCTTTTTTGTCGTACGACATGCTTTTCCTCCCATATCAATGTTTATAACCATTATCGCGCTATTTCCTATTAGCCGGCTCGATATCCATACCTGCGACAAAATTCATTCGACAAAAGGACTGCTATTTGAATTAATACCTGTTCTATTCTTTTTTCAAAATTTAGTTGATGTTTAAAATCAAAATGAAGCGCAACAGCTGTAAGTTCGAGGTGAAAGACGTTCAGAATCAACTGAAAAAAGTCTTCAACCCATAAAAAAGAAGGCAGCCTCATAAGCTGCCTTCAAACGTATAAGTAAGTGTGAGAGTATTCTTAAAAAATAATATCTCAGCACTTAAAGTATGGTGGAGGTGCGGAGAATCGAACTCCGGTCCAAAGCAAATCCTAGGCAGGTGTCTCCAAGCTCAGTTACTAATTACATCTCAAGTACCGCACACTTAGTAACAGGCGTTTGGTGCTCCAGTTGGTTCAATCTTTTTGTAAGGCATACCAACTACGTCCTTACAAGCATCTCCCTAAAATGACGTCACCCTGAGAACAGGAGAAAATCCCAGTTAGACGCGCTGAACTAAATTAAGCAGCGAGAGCCATACGAGGCTCAAAAGTAAGAGTGTTGTCAATTCAATTTGACGTTACCCCTGTTTTACGTGGCGAGGAGACCACGGCTTGCTGCCCACCGCAAACTCACCTTGTCGAATCCAGTCACCCCCAATAATGAGAGAAACTGCCACCATGCAGTTTTCAATGTTCCTGAATTGCGGGCGCACGTAACATTGCTTGCAATTCAAAGTGTAGAGAGTATACCCCATGAACTGCCATTCTTTCAAAAAAGATATGACTATTTTGGGAATGGCTTACTTTGCGGCCTACGTAACGGCTTACTTTGCAGACTTACCGTGAGCTTCTAGGACTTGTTTCTCGCGATCAATAAACATGACCAGAATAACCACCAGAAGCGCCGCAGGTGACAGCCAAATCATGTGAGTGCCCAGTAATGGAATAAGCAAGTTACCCACTACCGCACCAGCTACAAAGCAGAAAATAGTTCCAAAATAGAGCAGCGATGTCTCAATGTGAGATGAATCGTGAGTGTGCATATATGCTGCTATTTCTTGCGTTCCGCCACGAAGATTACCAATGCACATGGTGGTGGCAAACGCATGCCCGTGCAGTTTTCTAAACGCCTGGACTTGAATGCCACACGCAAGCGACGTCAAGCTGTTTGCCAGCAGGTTCATGTCTGTTGGAAGCAGAGAAACAACGCTTAAGAGCGCAATCTCTACGATAACCGCCAGCTGCCTCCAATGCAGATGTTCTTCTCGCGCAATAGCTCGTATGGCATACGAAAGCGCAATACCTATGGCAAAAGCCAAAACAGGCAGAGCGTACTTGAGGCACTTTTCAAACGATCCGCTGGTCAGATTTACGCCCAAAAGCAGCAAGTTTCCAGTCTGAGCGTTAGCAAAAACGCCGCCGCGCACCAGGTAGGAATAGGCGTCCATAACTCCGCCCGAGAAGGCCAAAAATGCAGCTACTTCCACCGAATCTGACATTTGTAACGCGTGCTTCAAAACCACTCCAACCACATTGCGTACATCAACGGCACATATTACGCAGGCGCATACGAAAAGCGATGCAGGTTAAATCCTACATCGCTTTTACGATTTTGTTTGGGTGATCATCAAAGAGGTTACCAACGTGCAATCTTGCGCGGATAACCTATCCGACTAATTTGTGGGGAGTTTACTCCTCAACGAGCTCGAACATCTCAGGACCAACGCCACAAACTGGGCAAATATAGTCCTCAGGAAGCTCTGGAGTGTCAACCTCAACCTCGTAGCCACAAACGGTGCAAACAAACTTGTAAGTAGTCTCTGCCATTTTTATTCCTCTCTCCAAGCGCTTATGCGCTTTTCCTTCTATTCGCGCAGTTAACGCGGACGGCAACTAACCGTGGCCCTTATCCGCGGTTAAGTGCTCATGCAGATAGTAACAAATCTTGAGTGATTCTAAAGCATTATTCCGAAAATAGGAATGATTCTCATAAAATTCGCACGAAATTTTTTAACGAGAAGTTCGGCGCACTCCGAGCGCCAGCCGCTTCCGGTGGTACGCTCGCGTGCGGCAGCGACGCACTCCTAGCGACTGCGCTCCTTGAGAGCTCGCTGAATCTCGCGGTCAGAATCACGCTTGGCTGCAGACGCACGCTTGTCGTAGAGCTTTTTACCCTGCGAAAGCGCAATCAACAGCTTGACGCGGTTATGCTCGTCAAAGTAGATCTCAAGCGGAACCAGCGCCAATCCTTTCTGGCGAAGCTTTCCGTCAAGATAGTCAATCTGCCTGCGGTGAAGCAGCAGCTTGCGCTTTCTATCCGGGTCAACGTTCCACACGCCGCCATTGGTGTACGGATGTAGATGCATGCCATGAATCCACGCCTCGCCGTCGCGAATGAGGCAGAACGTATCAGTCAGCTGGCAGCCACGCTCGCGCAAGCTCTTGACCTCGGTGCCGGTGAGCACCAGGCCGCACTCAAAGGTCTCGCCAATCTCGTACTCGTGGCGAGCAGAGCGATTGCGTGCAATCGACTTCTTGCCCTGCTGTTTTCCCTGGGTCTCGGCCATACTTACTTGCCTTCCCCGTCTGAAGTTTCAGCTGCATCGGTTTTCTCGCCAGATGCATTGCCAGACGCGTCACCAGATACGGGATTGCCACCTGCGGTGAAGCCTTCGGAGATTGCGGCGTCGCGGACAAGCTGCAGAAGCGTAAGAGCTGCCTGCTCGCCCACAAGATCGCGAGCGCGAATGGTCATCTCAGTTGCGGTAGCTCTGTCGCCCATGGCAGCGCAATCCTGTGCGCACATCAGCAGGCAAACCGCAATCTCGGCGTTGGCACCTGTTGGCAGGCCCTCTGCCTCAAGCAGGTCGTTTGCCTCTTCGTCAGTAAGGCCATCAGGGTCTTTAGGGGTGCCTGCAGCCTGGTCAAGAGCGGCCTCAAGCGTGCTGTCTTTAACCTCAAAGCGACGAGCAGCTCTCAGACATGCTGCAGCCTGCTCAAGCCTACCCTGAGCCTCAAACCACGCAGCAAAATTCAAAAACGCCCTGGTCAGATGCCTTGCCTCACTTGCGCGCTCAAAGACGCCAAATGTCAGAGCCATCTGCTCACGAATATCTCCTGCAATCTTAAACAGGTCAGCCAAATCAAGTCTAAATCCGCAGTTCATTGGGTTCCAACGAATAGCAGTCTTCAGCGCATTCATGGCGTTTTCGTAATCGCCGGTGCGCACATAGGCCATAGCAAGGTCACCGTACAGACGGTCAAAAGGTTCAGCAACATCCTCAAGCTTGCGAGGGTCGTTCTCCACGCGTCTATACGCTAAGCGGTCAAATAACGTTGGAAACGCAAAATACTGCACCTCATCTGTGGTTTGGTAGTTGCAATCCACATATTCCTCAGCGTCTTCAGCCAAACGAAGCAGCAGTTCAAGGGCCTCTTCGTTCTGGTCCTGCATCATCATGCCTTCAGCGCGCATCAGCTCATCTGAAAGTGCCGAAAGTGCCATCTTACTCACCTATCATTCACTATCAATCATGCAATCATCTGTGCGGGTGCTTCATAAACCCGCACGTAATCTACGTGCATATTATTCCACAAGTGCCAAATCAATCTGACCACGAGCCACATTTACGCCAGAAATCTTCACGCGCACACGTCCACCAATACGATACGTTTTACCTGTTGATTCCCCTATCAGCGCCAGCGTCTCCTGATCATACACGTACCATTCGTGGCCCAAATCCCTCACGGCGAGAAGCCCGTCAGCATAGGTACCGTCTATCGTAATGAACAGACCAAAGCGCTCGCAACCGTCAATGGTTCCCCACGTTTCTTCTCCCAGACGGCTCTGATAGTACTCGGCTAGCTTGATCTTTTGCGTCGCACGAGCTGCTGCATCTGCCTTACGCTCCTGCTCAGAGCAGGTGCTACAGATATCTGGGAGTGCGCTCAACTCTGCGCGAGACGCCGTCTGTCCGCGGAGCAAACGCTTGAGCGTGCGATGAACTATCACGTCGGGATAGCGCCTGATTGGCGAGGTAAAGTGGCAGTATGCATCCGCTCCCAGAGCAAAGTGACCCTGGTTAGTAGGCAGGTAGATTGCTCGTTTTTGGGCCCTGAGCAGCTGTGCATTTACCACGCGAGAATAACGTGTGTCGTGGACTGACTCCAGCGCTTCTTGCAATGCCGTCTGATCGCCAATGGCAATACGAGATGCAACATCTGGCTCAAGAGCGCCCATCGCTACAAGTGGAGTGACCGCAAGCTTAAGAGACTCTGGAGAAGGCTGCTCATGCACGCGATATGCCGACTCCAGGTCATGCTGGCTGAGCATGTGCGCGACGCTCTCATTGGCTGCAAGCATTGCTTCCTCGATAAGCCCCGTTGCTTGGGTGCGCTCGCGTACCAACACGCCAGTAGGCTTGTTATCCTGGTCAAGCACTACACGCGTCTCTACGCTCTCAAAATCTACTGAACCGCGTTTCTCGCGAATTTCTTCTCTCAGTGCTCTGATTTGATTGAGCACGTTAATCATTTCTTTGATTGCGCCAGCATCTTCTCTAGGCACGGCGGAGTCAAGTGCCGTGGCGTCTCCTTGAAGATAGCTATCTACCTGGTCGTAGCTGAGTCTTGCTCGTGAGCGAATGACGGAATTCATAGCAGTTGCGCCAAGAATCTTGCCCGAGCTGCTCAGCTTCATCTTTACCGACATGGCCAGCCTATCTTCAGCTGGTCGCAGAGAACACACGTCGTTGCAGAGCTTTTCTGGCAACATGGGCAACACGCGGTCCACTAAATATGCCGAGCAGGTGCGCATGCGAGCTTCCAGGTCAATGGGAGAATCCCAATTCACATAGTGAGCCACATCTGCAATATGAACCCAGAGCTCAAAGCCACCGTCTTCAAACTTTCGCGCACCAACGGCGTCATCAAAATCTTTAGCATCTGCGGGGTCTACGGTGATGCACAGCTCTTCTCGCAAATCGTGTCTTGAAGCGTCTTCTACAAGGGCTTTATCTGCGTCAACGGAGATTTTCTCGGCTTGTCTCAGCGCCTTGATAGGAAATTCCGTTGCCAAACCGTACGAAGCAATAGTTGCCTCAACGTTCATGTCCAGATCTTCGGCTGATCCCACGCGGCGTTCAATAGTGACTACAGCAGCACTTTTACGCGTTGGATACTCTGTGATGAGCGCGACAACTACGTCGCCCTCAAAAACGTAATGACGCCCGACAGAAGGATCTTCGGGAAGCACAAAGAAATCTCGCTGGATGCGACTATCCAGCGGCACCACAGCGCCAAGTGGACCAGCGTCGTGGTAGATACCCAAAAACGTCTGAGTAGCTCGCGTAAGCACAAAGCGCACGTTAGCCAAAGGCGTCTTTCCCTTGGCGGAGACCAGCGAAACTTGCACCTCATCTCCGTGCATTGCCTCATGAATCCCGTGCTTGGCCAGCGCATACGTACCCTCAGGGGTGCTTACGGTAGCAACTCCTGGGCGAGAAAGGCTCAGCGTGCCTGTAAGCAACGCCGACGGTCGCTTTGAGACTTTTGCACGTCCCTGACGACGGTTTCCTTTATGTATGCGTTTTCTAGCCAAAAATCCTCCTGTAGGTAGAAGCCAGCGCCTTTTGCGCTGACCCAATGAATCTTCTGATATGTACCCTAAAGTGCCTCGTGATAGACGACGTCCAGATAAGGCGAGAAGTTCCAAGGACCCCGCTGAGTATTTCGACGGGTTGTCGCGGCCCTCAACGGGTTTCTCGCCACTCCTGTACACAAAAAAGAGCCCCTATGCAGAGACTGCATAGGGGCTCCAGAAGGTATTGGATTACCTCTTAGAAGGTGCCGCGAATAACCTCGCTGCCTTCCTTCATGATAACTTCCATGTTATCTGGGGTAAGGTCGCGGATGTTAGCAGCAACGTCGCCCTTGACAACCAGGAGGTCAGCAAGCTTGCCAGCCTCGAGGGAGCCAAACTCATCCTCGTGGTGAACCATCTTAGCACCGTTAAGGGTAGCAGCCTTGATGGTCTCAAGAATGGTGACGCCAGCCTTCTCAACAAAGTCATACATCTCGTCGATGGTGACCCAGCCGTAAGGAGTTACGAAGCTGAAGGAGTCGGAACCGATGGTGAGAGTGACGCCGCGCTCGTTAGCGTTGCGGAGGTTCTCGTATGTACGGTTGAGGCCCTTCTCGACAACAGTGTCGCCTGCGAATGCGTCGAGCTCTGGAGTCCACTCTGGTGGATAAGTTCCGTACCAAGTTGGCAGGAAGCCGATGGTAGGAGTAAAGAAGGTGCCCTGCTCGCACATAAGATCCATGGTCTTTGCGTCCAGCTCGAAGCCGTGAATCATCTGCTCGCAGCCGCAACGGACGGAGTCATAAGCTGCGGAGAAGCTGTTATAGGAGTGTGACCAAACAGGAATGCCAACCATTGCTGCCTCGTCGCAAACTGCCTTGATCTCCTCGTAGCAGTAGTGCTGATCGCGACCGGAGTCCCAGTGCCAAATTCCGCCACCGGTAGCCCAAATCTTGATTGCGTCTGGGTTCTCACGAAGGCGACGACGAACTGCCTTACGAAGATCCCAAGGACCGTCTACCTGGTCGCCCCAAGGATGTCCCTCTTTGGAAATCTGCTGTGGGAGCTGGTGGCAGTCACCATGACCAGCAACGCGGCAGAAGCCAAGGCCAGTAGCGTAGATACGTGGGCCTTCCATGATACCCATGTTGACGAGGTCACGAATTGCGATACCATTGCGGCCAATCTCGCAGACGGTGGTAAGACCGTGGGAGAGAGCGTCCCAGGACTGCTTGACTGCGCATGCCTGCTTCTGAGCAACGGACTCGATAACCCAGTCGTTATCGTTGTCGGTCAGGTTGCCGGAGAAGTGCAGGTGGGTATCGATAAGACCTGGCATAATGGTGCGGCCCTGGATGTCACGGACCTCATAGCCCTCTGGAACCTCAGTGCGAGGACCAGCATAAGCGATCTTCTTGTCGTCTACGAGGACAAGAGAATCCTCAACAGGAGCGGCGCCAGTGCCGTCAACGAGCTTTCCGCCTACAAAAGCAATCTTACTCATTTCTTTCCCCCTCTAGTAAATGATAAATACTATCTTTTTGCGCCCACCCTTTTTGGGCGCAAAAAATCCAAACTAAAGAAACAAATAACGTGCTTAGTTCAACGTACCGATGAAACCTTTAGAGCTTGCAAGCAACTTATTTATGCTGCCGCCTTCTCAGACTGACGACCAAAGATCATGAAGATGGCCATACCAATGACAATCCAAGAAATGGTGATGATCCACTCAACTGGCTTCAGAGCTGCAGGGCTGAAAGGAACAACCATCAGGCCGATGATGATACTACCAGCAAGAATTGCAGCAAGGATACCTGCGATACCACCGTTGACCTTGTAAGGACGAGGCAGGTCTGGCTCGGTCTGACGCAGACGCAGGCAGGCAACGCCAGCCATGGTGCATGCGAAGATGAAGCCAAGAGAAGCAACGTTGGTCAGAGGAACAAGCATGTTGCGTCCAAGGAATGGACCAATAAGGGTCAGGCCAGCCATGAACATGTTTGCGGTCAGAGGTGCGCCGGACTTAGGGTCGATCTTTGCGAAGGACTCTGGGAGCATCTTCTTACGACCAAGAGCAAGCAGCAGACGAGTAGAAGCACCAAAGAAGGAGTTCATTGGGCCCAGAGGTCCAAGTGTTGCAATGATGAGCATTGCAATGTAGAAGAACAGATTGATGCGCTCGAGAACTGCAAGTGCAGGAACGGAAGACTTAACAAACTCGTGCCAGTCAATCATGGTTCCGAATGCATAGATGCAGATGAGATAGAAGACGCCAGATGCCATAAGTGCAAGTGCAGGGATGATACCAAACTTCTTCCAGTCAAGGTCAGCAGAAGCCTCTTCTGCCTGCTGTGGAACGGTGTCAAAGCCAGCGTAGAAGAATGGAGTCATAACAAGAACTGCAATGATGCCACCAAAGAAGCTGGTAGCCTTTGTGCTCTCGCCACCAGCAACCTCAGTTGCCTGGGAGAAGAGTGGGAGGCCGTTGCTTGGAGAACCGGTTGCAAAGGAGATAACCATTGCGAGGATCATACCAGTAAGCAGAGCCTTAGTAAGGAAGCTCGAAAGCTTAGCTGCTGCGCCAGCGCCCTTGAAGTTAAGGAAGATGACCAGGATAGCAAAGCAGAGAGCAATAACTGTTGGCCACAGGTAAACATCTGCACCAAGGATGGTGTAGAGCTTAACGGAGCGCAGCCAAGAAAGAACAGGGAATGCACCAAAGCGGTCGGTGAGAAGCGTGGAAATAGCAATTGCCTCCCAAGGGCACAGTGGAGCGTTACCCAGAAGGAGCATCCAGCCGGTAAAGAAGCCCAATGGGCGACCGAATGTCCTGTCGACGTACTCAATGATGCCGCCAGAAATTGGAATAGCAGCAGTGAGCTCGCCAAATACACATCCAATTGGTACAAGGAAAATTGCGCCAATTGCGAATGCGATCATTGCGGGGAATGGTCCTCCACCAAGAACCATCCAGTCGCCTACCAGGAGCACCCATCCGGTACCAATGATCGCACCAAATCCGATGGTAAAGAAGTTGAATAGACTCAACGACTTTTGCATCTCAGGTGCCTCGGCATTTTCTGCCATGTCCCACTCCTTCCCGTAATAACTCGGACGAAGAACTTGATGAGACTATGTTTGCACCCGGAGCCATTTGAAAAAAGAAGTAGCGCCCTCTGGGCGTCAGATAAACCCGTAAGCGTAAAGGCTACAACCGCGAGCGGTAGTTAAATCTTTTTACATCTTTACCAAAATCTAATAACAGTTATGCAATTTTCAAATAGTTAACGTACACAACTATGTATCAATCTTTAATTCAAATACTTTAAAAACTCTTCTGTAGTGCGCGACATCTCGCCTTTTACACGATGTGTAATAAAGACATTACGATGTACGGGAGTCTCCAGATGATGTACATCAATATCAAAATTTGTACCTTTTGTTGCCTCAAGTGGCAACAAACTTACACCAAGACCCGACTCTACCATGGACATAATGGTGAATGAATCCGATGACGCAAACGTCATGCGCGCGTTTTTGAGTTGCTTCTGAAGCAGAGGAGCTGTCTCAATATCAACGATAAAGGGTTCTTCAATAAGACGCTTAACAGGAATTGTCTCAAGGTCCTTCTCGTAATGTCCCTTTTGAGAAACAACAATAACCTCATCATGATCAAATAAAGTTGAAGTAAATCCCTGCTCAGTTGCGCGGGTCATAGTAAAACTAATATCCACCTTACCCTTGCTAATAAGACGCAGGGCTTCTCCGTACGTGCATTCGATAACTTCAACTTTGATATTTGGATGATCAGTCATGTACTTCTTCAGATGACCTGGCAGTGCTCGTGAAAGAAAGCTTGAAGGTGCAGCAACAACCAGGTCGCCCATCTCAATGGCGCTGACGCGATTGACTTGATTGCTCAACTTGCTGTATGCCTGGCACACCTCTTCTGCAACAGGCAAAAGCGTCTTTCCCTCAGGAGTCAGACTTACATAGCCGCCATGCCTGTTAAATAAGCGGACATCCCACTCTTTTTCTAGACTTGCCACCATGCGACTAATAGATGACTGAGTGCATCCCAGCTCTTCTGCCGCCACCGTAAAGCTACTGTGATACGCCGCGGAAGTAAAAGCCTGAAATTTGTGCAAGTTGGTCTCCATACTTGGCCCCCATTCAAGTACGTGGCCTAACAATTCACCCTTAAAAATATCATTCTACCTGCAAATTGGTAAATACCGTTTAACGTAAAAAGACCCCGTGAACGGTTTTCACGAGGTCTTACCTTGCAATCTTTATGCAAAAAACTTTCTTAATTGATACTTCACTTTGACAATTGAAGTATCAGGTTGCTTAGTTGCTATGCCTTCAGATAGCGGCCCATAGCAATAGCAGAGCCAAAGAGTCCCAGAAGCAAACCTAAGAGCAGCAAAAGGCCACTCATACCCAGCATGACCGTTGTTGGAATAGCAAAGGTCAAGAAGGTCATGCTTTCTGCCATAACCGGGAGAAGCATGTGGGCTCCAACAACCAAAACGACAATGGCGAGAAGAGCACCAATAACCGCCTCAAGCACACCTTCCATAAGGAATGGCCCACGAATAAAGCTGTTAGATGCGCCAACCAGACGCATGATGGCAATCTCACGACGACGAGCATTAATAGCAAGGCGAATGGTGTTGTTAATAAAGACAAAGGCAACAAACACCAGAAGTCCAACAAGGCCAATAGCGCCAATACGAATGTATGCTGTTACGCTAAACAAACGCTCAACGGTCTCGCGACCATACTGAACATCACCAGACGGATTGCTCTTATTATCTGCAATGGCTGCAAAAGATGATGAAGAGGCAATACGCTGGGCAACGTCTTGAACATCCTTAGGATCCTTGAGTTTAATCACAAGAGATGCAGGAATTGGATTCTGGCCATCAAGAGCAGAAACCGCATCAGAAGCATTGCGATAACTCATGGTGGTGCGGTACTCCTCAAGAGCCTGATCTTTGCTCTTATAGGTTACAGACTCAACGGTATCCCAGCCTTGAACCTCTTGCTGGAAAGCAGTTACTGCAGCCTGATCTGCGTCATCCGAAAGAAACGCCTGGATAGTAACGCGGTTCTCGACACTTCCTACCATGTTCTCGATAAGAGCGGAGCCAAGAATAAACAAGCCGATAATGAACAGTGACAAGAAGATGGTTACGATTGCACCAAGAGCGGTAGACCAGTTCCTTCTAAAGTGGCTTCCGGCCTCATGCAGAGAATATCCAAAATTAGAGAGCCCCATAGTAGCCATAGCCTCCCTTCTCCTGGTCGCGGACAATGTGACCAGCCTCAAGTGCAATAACGCGCTTACGCATAGAGTCAACCATCTCGCGATCGTGTGTTGCCATTACAACCGTAGTGCCCGCACGATTAATGCGGTCAAGAAGCTTCATAATGCCCAGAGAAATTGCTGGATCCAAGTTACCCGTAGGCTCGTCGCAGATAAGCAGTGGTGGGCGGTTAACCATTGCACGAGCAACAGAAACACGCTGCTGCTCACCACCGGATAGCTGATCTGGGTAAGCGCTCATCTTTTGACTGAGGCCTACCAGACGCAGAACCTCTGGAACCTGAATATCAATAACAGGACGAGGCTTGCCAATGCACTCAAGTGCGAAGGAAACGTTCTCATAGACGGTCTTATCGGGCAGAAGCTTAAAGTCCTGGAAGACGGTACCAATCTGACGACGCAGATAAGGAACCTTGGAGTTACGCATACGTGTAAGATCCTGACCAGCAACAATAACCTGTCCGTGAGTTGCCTTCTGCTCGCGCGTGATAAGACGCAAGAGAGATGACTTACCGGAACCAGAGTGTCCAACTACAAAGACAAACTCACCTGGGTAGATATCAGCGCTGATGTTATCCAGCGCAGGATGATTTGGCTGCGATGGATACACAAGCGAGGCACTCTTAAAAGAGATGGTAGGAGTGCCCGTGCGCTCAACCTGTGGTGCATTCTGTGCAAGGTCTGCAAAGAATTTTGCGCGGTCAAGAGGTGCCTGCTCAGGGTTATTTTGCTGCTCAGCAGTTACCACGTGTACAGCTTCTGCTCCAGAAGCAAATGGATCAGATACAGTTGTTACAGATTCAGCAGCCTGGGCCACTGGCACATCGGCAGAAAAGTCCTGGGTTTCAACTTGATCAGCTACAACATCTTGCTGGTCAAGCTGGTTAAGATCATCCTGAGAAATTACCCCAAAACGGTCATCAAACGAGGACTCCTGTTGCTCATCAGTGCGAAAATGATTAGCCACAGTTGCTCCTTTTCTTACTCCGAAGAGACAGATACAGATTTTATTTTACCAAAAGTGCAGGTATGTTACACGTCATGCAGGTCATCCACAGAAAAACCCCTCTTCTTTTTGAACTGCCTCCCATTTCTTGGACATAAGAAATGGGAGGCAGTTCATTTCAGAAAAGGCGGTCTGACAATCGCGAGAAAAGCGTTACTTATGCAGTCTGCA
>ERZ772786.499-NODE-499-length-16386-cov-5.534811_pt1 | contig 16386 bp, 17 predicted proteins | sample MGYA00511473_ERZ772786 | MGnify/ENA primary metagenome ERZ772786 (study PRJEB29015, sample SAMEA2738025) | human oral metagenome | biome: human oral; feature: human-associated habitat; material: saliva | place: China | collected 2252 ...
TTAATCAGTTGAGCTGAACCTTGATAGTTAACTTTTTCCAAGTTGATATCTGGTATAATTCCCTCTTCATTGGCTTTTAGTTCAAATTCGACTGGCGTAGGATCTAAAATATAACCTGTCGGTGCTTTTATTTCGACAAGTGAATATTTACCAGGCAATAGTTTTTCAATCGTTACATTTCCTGAGTTATCCGAGGTAATTTTTTCATAACCTGAAACGACTTGTCCTGTACTATCCAAAACTTCAAATTCTGCACCTTGAAGAGGGTTTTTTACTTCTTCGCCATTTTTGATTGTTAACCCAAATTTTTTCAAAACAACTTTTGTAGGATCATTTAGAATATCTTGAAGTGGAAAATTAGAATTCTTTCCATCTTGTGCAATTGTTACTTTTTTACCACTCGCTAATTCTTCATCAATTGTATATCCCGTTGGAGCCTTCGTTTCTATTAAAAGATAATCTCCCACTCTAAGATTACCAAGTTTTAAATCACCACTGCCATCTGTATCACCTTCACGAATTAATTTATCTTTTTTACCATCTTTTCCAATAGACCATAGTTGTAGATGTGCTCCTGCAAGTTTTTCCTTTTGGGGTCCAACCTTTTCAAATGTAACTGAACCTTTTGATCCGTTTGCACTTCCGTTATGATTAATTACGGGCACGTCTTTTTCAACATCTTGTTCTATTGTTTTCTCGTTGTCTCCAGTAATACGGGCTTGATTACTTACCACATCATTAGATTTGTCAGAGGTAATTAATGCACGATATTCTACAACATATGCTGTGTTAATTTCTGATAAAAATTTAATTTTAACTGTTTGAGCCCCTGTAGAATTATCAGTTTGGATATCCACAGAATAATCTTTGCCTTGTTCAAGTATAATATTTTTATTCTCAGTAATATTACCAGAGGCATCAATACTTGTTCCATAAATAAGAATATCTTTTGCTACAATATACTGATTTGAGGAAGGATTATCGGTAACTTCAACATTTTTTAAGGTAGATTGCGAGGCGTTTACTGTCAGTTTCCAATTTACATAATTAGAATCTGTACTTGACTGTGAGCCATCTTTCGTTACGAATTCTCCTTGATGGGCAGGAGTGACACTAGCACTTAAATCATGTGAAATGTCCTTATTCGTAAATGTCGCTTTGTTTTTGTATTCCTTCTGATTGATGAGGTTACCTTCTAGACTTGTTTCAAATATTAGAACATAGGCTTTTGTGCTTCCATCTGGTAGTTCTACCTTAACACTTCCCTTGCTTTCTATTATTTTTATTCCCATATCTGAAGTAACTTCAGCACCTAAAGTATAAGTACCATTTTTATTAATCGTAGCTTCATAGACTTTAGCACTTCCAGAAACATAGTTTTGATCATCAGAAATTGGATCAATTATTGAGGCATTGCTTAATTCTTGTTGATTGAAATTTGCTGCAATTGTCCATGTAATTTTTTTGCTGGTTGCATTATATGAACCAGATTTTTGTCCATTATATTGGAACGGAGGTATTGGTTTAAATTCTTTATGATCATTATTAGTATGATCTCCACCATTTTTATCCTTCCAAGTCATTGAAGCATCATTTACAAATTTGATATCTCCTTCATGACCAGACCCATTATCAATCACACTAGTATCAAATTTTGTTTTGTATTTAATTTGATATTTATGATCTGTTCCCTCCTTAAGTGGGGAATTAAAGGAAACTGAAAAGCCTGTTGCTGTTTTTACCAGTGTATATTCTGTTGGGGAGAGTACTTTATTTCCAGCAGTTTTATCAATAATTTGGAAAGTATTTTCAAGGAAAGTCAATCCTTCAGACATTTTGTCTTCAAGTGACCAGTTTTCCATCCAATAACCTGCACTATTAATATCTATTTTCCATGGAATTTCTCTATTCTCATAATCAATAGCTCCATCAATATTTTTAACGATTCCTTGTTGAGTCGCATTACCACCTGACTCGCTGTTATCTCCTGTATCAGTTGTTACTGAGTTATCAATAGTGACATTTCCATCTACGATATCTTTAACCTTCGTTTGATATTCAACTTTTACTGCATAATCGATATCAGTAATAAACTCAATTTTAAATTTTTGAGGATTATCAGGGTCTTGTACAAGTTTATAATCTTCCCCTTCTTTTAATTGAGCACCTTTAATTTCTTTTCCGTTACTATCAAAAGTAATTTTATAAAGTTTAACACTTCCGTTCACCAGCTCGATGGCATCACTCATGGTATCTTCAATAAATGCCCCAGCTTTATGATTTTTTTCATTATAATTGTATTCTATATTCCAATTATAAATTTGATCGTTCCCTGTTGTAAATGGTCCATTTTTTTTAATTGGCCCTTTATATTGTGCAGTAACAGAGGCACTTGCATTGGTATCTGTTTTTCCATCATTTAATGTCGCTGTATTTTTAAAACTTACATTTCCCTCTTTTTCTGGAATGCTACTTTCATCTATAGTTGTTGTATAGACAACATTGAACGCTTGTTCGGTGGTAGCGTACTTACCAATAAAAGTAATTTTTCCATTTGAATCAACAGTATAATCTGTACCTTTTACTAAAGGATGTTCTTTATCAATGGAAATGATTTCTCCATTTTTTCCAACTGTCTCAGGGTAAATTTCGACGGATTCATAAGTTGTCCCTTCTGGCATTGGATCGGTAAGTGTAGCATTTTCCATTGTATTTAATGGACGGTTAATATTTATTTCCCAAATAACTTTACTAGGATTTGGAGTTTTATCGAAATGTCCTGATTTATCAATTGCTTGGTCATAGTTTGGTCGAACATGGATTTCTGAAGGGGGAAAATTTTCCTCCGTTGGTGTATCAATTACAACTTCTCCTGGAACGATTGTCTTATCGAAATGTGCATCATAATGAAAGGTACCCTTGATATCATGATAGCTTTCAACTTTTTCATTGAAGACGAAACGAACGGTTCCATCTGCATTAACTGTATAGGTTCCATAATCTCCCAATGAGGATGTCGCTTGCTCAATTGTTACCCCATCAGGAAGTTTAAAATCAAAATAATCTCCTGATTTCAATGGTAAGATATCTTCTGGAATACTCCAGGTATAATCGATTTGAACTTCTGCATCTATCGGAACATCTGTTTGATCTGGATAAGGTTTTCCTTCTTTATCAAGATATATGACCTTAGCTGAGTCGATAATAGTCGCTGGTGAAATTCCTGATTCTTCTAGAAGTTTACGAATATCTTGATTTTCAACAGATTTTTCAGCTTGCTCTGAATGTTTAGTCGTAGTGCTTTCTTTTTCTTTGATTTCAGGCGTAACAGTATTTTGAGTCACAGTGGAAGTTGACTGGCTTGGAACTTCTGAAGTCGAACTCGTTTTTGGCAACAATACATCAACCTGGCTATCATTTAACTTGGCTGTTAATCGCTCAAAGTTTTTCAAAAGTTCTTTAGAGATTGAAAAATTGATTTTGACTTCGCTTGTATTTTGTGAACTAAGATCAATTGTCAATCTATTTTCGTCAGCAGTATAAGATGCTGTTGACTTTTTTCTGTTACTATCATTTGGTTCATTAATTTTAATTGATTTATCTAAGTCAATAATGGCTGTTTTACTTTTCAATGTTGACTGATTAATCTTGAGACTTAAATCAAATGTCATTAAATCATCATTACTTTCAGATTCATCTATTTTAAATTGACTTAATGTTATATCTGAATTATTTGTTTCTTCATTTATTGCTCCTGCAATTGCTCCAACTGGGGTAATAACATATTGCAAAAGCAGTATTAAACCTAAAATTATAGAAATAACTTTTTTTCTGCTTTTCATAATGTCCTCCTTTTGATTTTAAATCAGTTTTGTAAGCGATGTATTTTATTGATTACATTATCTTATAAAAACTACTGATTCTAGGACATTATAACACAATACAATACAAATGTGTAATAAATTTCATACATTAAATTCTATTATTTTACTTTTGTTTATATTTTCGTCAGTTCCTATTGTGCCCTTTTTGCAACATAACGGTGCCATAAAGCCATTAACCATTTTTTTAATATTTCATAAATGTTTAAATAATTAATGAAAAAAGACCGATAAAAATTAAAAATTTGATTCTAAATCGACTTTTGTAACAAAAAAATAAGATAAGCCCCTTTTGAAAGAGGAAGATTTCGCTTTCATTTTATTATTTTTTCATCACACTTCTAAGTTGAGGCTTATTTTAAATAATAAATATTACCACTTAAGCATTAAGAATAATAAGGTATAATAAAGAGAAAGAAATGAGGAACACGTATGGATTATAATGATTTTATGAAAAGTAAGCACATTGCTGAACGTTGGGGAGAGTTTCAGGCTAATTATAAAAATTTAAATAAAACAAGTGAATTAAAAGCTTATCATGATTTACTGACAGAGTTTTATGATTATATTCAAAGCCTAGAAGCTCATTTTTTTAATGACGAAAAAGTTGCTGACCCAAAAAATCTACTGACAGAAAATCCAGCAACTTCTTCGCAAATTTTTAATGCTCCCAAAATTCCAGAAACACTTTCTTTTGGTCAAGAAGCACTCGGGGGTGAGGAAGACCCTTGGTTTGGTTTTAATGATGAATAAAAATATTTACTGACCCATTCTGTCAGTAAATATTTTTTGTTTTATATGGGAATTTCGTTGTGAAAACCTTTGCAAAAGTGATAAAATAGAGCTAGAAATGATTTTCAGTAAAAAGGAGAAGAGCTTATGCCTCTAAATATTTTGGATTATGACCCTTATTTGGAACCTTTCAAAGAAGATTTGTCTTTGCGGCTTTTTGAATTTGCTCGAACAAAAAAACGGCTTTTAGGAACGGATGGTTCGCTTGTTGATTTTGCTAATGGTTATAAGTATTTTGGCTTCCAACAAGAAAGTAAACACTGGACTTTTCGCGAATGGGCACCAAATGCTAAAAGAGCTTGGTTGGTTGGAGATTTCAATAATTGGGAAAACAATTTTGAGTTGAAACAGGCCTATGGTGGAGCTTGGGAAATTTCAATTCCGGGTATGCTACCTGTGGGTTCTAAGGTGAAGGTTAAGCTGCTTTTACCGTCTGGTGAAACAGTTTATCGTGTTCCCTCTTATATTATGTTTGCTGTCCCCAATGAGCGCCATGAATTGGATGGAGTGATTGTTCAACCAAAATATGATTGGAAGAATAAAGCCCCTCAGTTAAAAGAAGCTCCTTTGATTTATGAAGCACATATTGGTATTTCAACTGAAGAATATAAAATTAATTCTTATAAAGAATTCACGCGCGATGTCTTACCAAGAATTAAAAAGGCTGGTTACAATACTATTCAACTGATGGCAATTATGGAACATCCACTCTATGCTAGTTTTGGTTATCAAGTTTCCAATTTCTTTGCAATTTCTAGTCGCTTTGGTCAGCCAGAAGATTTGATGGAATTGATTGATCAAGCACATGGTATGGGTTTGCGAGTGCTTTTAGATGTGGTTCATTCACATGCTGTAAAAAATATCGAAGATGGTCTCAACTATTTTGATGGGACAGAAAATCAGTATTTTCATGAAGGTGAACGAGGAAATCATCCAGCTTGGAAGACAAAACTTTTTAATTATGGCAAAGATGAAGTGATTCATTTTCTACTTTCAAATCTTAAATTTTGGTTGGATACCTATCATTTTGACGGTTTTCGTTTTGACGGTGTGACTTCAATGCTTTATCATGATCATGGTTTAGGGACTGCTTTTACTGATTACAGCAAATATTTTTCGCTCAATACAGATATCGAAGCGGTGACTTATTTGATGTTGGCAAATGAATTAACACATTTATTCAATCCATCAGCAACAACAATCGCTGAAGATATGTCAGCCATGCCGGGAATGGCCCTACCTATTTCAAGTGGTGGAATTGGTTTTGACTACCGTTTATCAATGGGAATTCCTGATTTTTGGATTAAACAATTGAAAGAAAAAACGGATAATAGTCTTGACTTATTGAGTCTTTGGTGGGAATTAACGACGCGACGTCCTGGTGAAAAAAATATTGGTTATTCTGAAAGTCATGACCAAGCTTTAGTTGGTGATAAAACGATTATGATGTGGTTAGCTGATGAAGAGATTTATTGGAAAATGGACCTTAATAGTCAATCTCTAAAAATTGACCGTGCCATAGCGTTGCATAAATTAATTCGCCTCATTACTTTTAGTTTGGCTGGTGAGGGTTATTTAAATTTCATGGGTAATGAATTTGGCCACCCCGAATGGCTTGATTTTCCGCGTCAAGAAAATCATGATGATTTCCAACATGCCAGAAGACAATGGTCTTTAGCTGATAATAAAGATTTGCGTTTCCAATATTTATTGGCATTTGACCAAGCGATGATTAATCTAGAGCGACATTACAAGTTTTTAGAAAGCCCAGAACCTGTCCAACAACTTTGGATAAAAAATTCGGATAAATTACTAGCTTACAAAAAAGGGCAACTTCTTTTCGTCTTTAATTTCCATCCTAGTTATGAACAAGAACTTCAACTCCAATTTCCTGAGAAACCAGAGCTTATCTTCGATAGTGATGACCAAAAATTTGGTGGTTTTGGTCCAAGAAGTAGTTTTGGTTGGTCAAAAGGGCATTTAAATCTAATCCTTGAACCCAGAACTGCCATGGTTTTCCAAATTAAAGAATAAAAACCTGTCAATTGACAGGTTTTTTTACTGACAGAAATCCAAAAAGTCTGTCAGTAACTTTAAAAGGCATTTAAATTCGGTTCAAGCAAAGTCCAGAGATTTTCAAATTGATTTCGAAATTGGTCATCCCACTGTGGGGCAATTTTTGGGTGATGAAAATAAACAAAAGCTTGAATATACGCAGCAGCTTCCTCTTCACTTTCAAATTTAGCAGCTGTTTTTAGACTCTCAACCATTTCTAAAATATGTTTACGCCCTAATTCTAAATTTTCCCCAATGTAGGTTGTGTATAAGGCAAACATTTCTGGGGTTTTTCGATGTGCTTCATATTTGGCAATGGCGACTGACCAGAGCCAGTCATGAACAATCTCTTTTTGATGTTCATACTTACTTGTGTCAAAAGGAAATATTTTTACAAGTGTCTGACCATTGAGCCAACGAAGGGCAAGTATCGTTAAAAGTTCATCTTTACTTTTAAAGTGCTTATAAATAGCTGGTTGACTAATATTGAGTTCCTTAGCAATTTTTGAAATGGTGAGTTTCTCTATTCCATTCTCTAAGATAAATTCTTCTGTTTTTCCTAATATCTTTTCACGTGTATTCATAAATTAATTGTAACACAAGTTATAATTCTTGACAAATATAACTTTCTGGTTTATAATTCATTTTGTTGGTTATAAAAGTTAAAAAAAATAACCTCATAAAAAGGAGAAATCATGACATTTACAGGACATACGATTTTAATCACAGGTGGTACAAGCGGAATCGGACTTGGTTTTGCTAAAAAGTTTTCCGAATTAGGAAATAAAGTCATCATTACCGCCCGAAATGAAAAACGTCTTAATCAAATTTTAAATGAAAATCCAACTTTTACAGGATTTGTCAGTGATGTTTCTGACAAAAACTCCCTCCCCCAATTAGTCAACTTCATCAAAGAAAATTTCCCTCAACTTGATGTCATTATGAACTGTGCCGGAATTATGCGTGCGATTAATTTGTTTGAACAAGCTGATAATTCTCTAAAAGTACTGACAGAAGAAATTCATATTAATTTATTAGGAACAATTGCTGTGACACAAGCATTTTTGAATATCCTTGTCGCAAATAATGGACTGGTCATTAATGTTTCATCAGGATTATCAAATCTGGCTGACGGTGCACACCCTATTTACAATTTGACCAAAGCTGGGGTTCATTTTTACTCTGATGCGCTTCGAGAACAAGCTAAATATTTTGAAAAGACTTTAAAAGTCATCGAATTAGTTCCACCATTAGTTGCTGAAACAAATCTCGAAAGCCATACAAATAATGACGCACCCAATAACATGGCACTTTCAGACTTAATTAGTGAAACTTTAGCCGGGCTTGAAACTGGATTAGACCGGATTGACGCTGGTTTTGCTAAACAACTTCACCAAATGGGCAAAGTCAATAGTGACGAAAACACCAAACTACTTTCTCAACAAATGCTCACTAATTATTTTCCCAAAATGAAAGATTAGAGAAGAAAAAATGTCACTCAATCCCCTTCAAATGCATAATACCAAAAAAGAACTCCGTAAAAATTTTGAACTCACAGGACTTAGCAAATCTGAAATTGCTAATGATTTAAAAATTAGCGAGGTAAAACTTGAAAAAATATTTAATCTTAAACAACGAACACTCGAAGATACTTGGATTTTACGAAATTATTTACTAGAAAAAGTAGAAAAAACAGGTCAACAGCCTGTTCCCTTTACCGCTTTAGCTGGAGATTGGCACCGTCACTGGTTTTTAAATACTAATCTAATTGACCAGCAACAAATGTCTAAAGGCGACAACTAAAACTCAAAGGAGAAAAGTCATGAAAACACATATCACCGGTGCAAATAAAGGAATTGGTTTTGCACTTGCTCAAAACCTTGGTCATCGTGGCTATGAAGTCTTAGTCGGAGCCCGTAATGAAACGCGTGGACAAGAAGCCGTTGAAAAGCTGAAAGCCGAAGGAATTACTGCCAAATTTGTCAAAGTAGATTTAGATGACTTAAATCAATTGACGAGTCTGTCAGCACTGACAGATATTGATTTATTGATTAATAATGCTGGAATTTCTGGGAACATTCATTCAGATAAAGGACACCTTGATATGGAAAAATCAGCTTTTGATTATTCAACAATTGATTTAGAAGAAACAATTAAAACCAATTTTTTGGGAACACATGCTGTGATTAAAGAACTTCTTCCACATTCACTGACAGAAAACGCTAAAATTATTAACATCACCGTACCCGTTTCTCAAGAATATTGGATGCCACTTGCTTATGTTACCTCAAAAGCCGCACAAAATGCTATGACCTTTGCTTTTGGTCATCAATTCAAAAAAGATAAATCTAAAAAACAAATCTTTGCTGTTATGCCTGGTGCAGTTGCAACAGATTTGAACGGTACAAAAGTTGGTGATAGTCCGTTTGTAAAATCCCCTGAGGAAACAGCACAAATGATTAGTAAATTTATTTTTGATGACAAAAATCATAACGCTCAAATTATTAATTTTGACGGAACAATTTATGATAACTATGAACCAGGCTTACGTAATAAAGTCATTAAAGATGTCGCTAAAAATGGTTTAAAGCGTAAATTTAAAAAATAAATAAAAAAGTAAGCAAATATTAACATTTGTGATAAAATAATTCCATGGAAAAAGAAAGATTTTTGGCCTTTACAGATGCTATTATTGCCATCATTGCAACGATTATGGTTTTAGAATTTAAAACCCCTGATAAAAGTGGCTGGCCTGCTCTGGCAGAATTAACCATCCCACTTTTAGCCTATGCTTTGAGCTTTTTTATGATTATGACCGTATGGTATAATCATCATCAACTTTATCGTGATATTAAAAATATTACTCCTCGAATATTCTTATTGAATACGCTCTGGCTATTCATTATGTCATTTTTCCCCTTCACCACGGGTTGGGTCGGAAAACATGCAAGTGAGTTTCTTCCTGAATTTTTCTATTTGATTATTATTTTTCTCTGGGCAGCTGTTTTTCACCTTATGGACCATGAGCTGCTCAAAGAAAATCCCGATAAGGAATACAAAGAACTCACACACAGTCTTTCAGGTAGAAATCTTTTTCTCATCAACTTTCTTTCCATTATTATCGTTTGGTTTTGGCCTCCTGTCGGCTTAGTTTGCGTTGCTATGCTTGCTACAATATCCCTCATAAGTTTCTTAAAGAAATAAAAAAGCCGTCAGTTAATGACAGCTTTTTATTTTAATCTTCTTGTTCATCCATAAAGCTATTGAAGACTTCTTCAATCATATCCCATTCATCTTCAGCATCTTCAGGGATTGGTTGCAAATCACCTTCAGTACCGTCAGCATTCTCAGTAAATGAGTAAGCCAAAACATCGATAAGACCTTGTTCATCTTCTTCAAACTCAGTAGGTTGTAAAACAACATAGTTTTTGCCAAATTCTTCTTGTCCATCAATGGTAATCAAAATTTGGAACAAGCTTTCGTTTCCATTTTCATCAACCAAAGTAATATAGTCAGGTTCATGATTATGGTCATGTTCGTGATCATGTGTATGAGTCATTTTATTTCCTTTTCTTCATCCTTAATTAGAGGGATTTTCTGCTATTCATAATCAAATAAATAGACAACTTTTACTGACAGAAAATCCTACGAATACTTGTCAGTACTTTTATACTTACAAATAAACTAAAGCTGTCATCAGTAAACCAAAAATTATAATTTTAATGCATGAGCATCCAAATAATTTTGTAAAATCAAAACAGCAGCCAATTTATCAATTGATTTTTTGCGATCTTTACGACGCACACCACCATCAATCAATACTTTTTCAGCTTGCGCAGTTGTCAATCGTTCATCTTGATAAGCGACTTCCAAACCGAATTCACTGGCTAATTTTGTACCATAATCCCGTGATGCTTCGGCACGAATCCCTTCATCACCGTTCATATGTTTTGGAAGACCAAGAACTACCTTTTCAGGTTTGTATTCTTTAATCAAAACGCCCAAACGTTCAAAGCCAAGCTCACCAGCTTCACTGTCAATCTTAATGGTTTCAACAGGTTGAGCGGTCATCCCAAGTAAATCACTGACAGAAACTCCCACAGTTTTTGTTCCGACATCAAGCCCTAAAATTCGTGCAAACACTATAAATTGACACCATTATCTTTCAAATAATTCTTGATTAATTCCTCAACAATATCATCTCGATCAAAACGGCGAATTTTATTACGCGCATCATCATGACGAGGGATATAAGCAGGGTCTCCCGACAAAACATAACCCACGATTTGATTGATAGGATTGTAACCCTTAGCCTCAAGCACATTGTAAACATCAACGAGTGTTTCGCCAATTTCTTTCTTGTCCGAATCACCAAATTCAAAACGGACTGTTTCATCTGTAAAACTCATAAGACACCTCCTTTAAATTTATCTGTAAAGCCAGATTAAACTAAAAATCAATAATTTCCATCCCGTCAGCCAACTGATGTCCACATTTTTAGAAGACAATCATTTTATTTACTGACAGAAATATCCCATTAAAAATTTCTTAGATACATGTTAATTATACGTTATTTTTTGCTTGAATTCAACCGTTTTCTCCATTAAAGTAAATAAAAACCTTCTATCAAGACTTTTAAATTTTAAATAAAAAGCGAATTTTAATTTGAAAATTACCCAAGAATAAGAAGCCTAATCACTAGTTACTCAGAATGCCCAAAAGCTTAATAAATTTGGTAAATAAGTATTTATCAGATTTATTGAACTGTGAAGAGCGATACTTTCCCCAATTGCTTTACGCCGGTGATAGGCCAAAGTAACAACTAAACTTATAGGCAGATATAAAAAGAAAGAGTAAGTAAAACCAGTATGCACCCATGCAAACACAGTGACGCTCACAAAACAAGCCAAGCATTTTTTGTCAAAAAGTTGATAAAGATATTCCCGATAAATCAACTCTTCACTAATCGGTCTAATCACGAATAAATCTAATGAATGCGTCCAAAAAGGAGCCCGTGCAAAATAATTTGCCAAATCTATTGAATGTTCTGGAAAAGCTTCTAAAGCTGGTGTCATCTGAAAATACAAATGATGTGCCAAAGCAATAAAAATATTTCCACCAACAATAAAAAACAAAATAAATAACAAATTTTTTGGACGAAATATATCAAAAATCTTTTTAAAAGCATCATTTTTATAAGCAATAACTATTATTACTAAAAAAGTTAAAATATCCACAAATCCATAATAATTAAAAGCAAAATCATAGAAAGTTGGTGGAAAAATACCTAGTCTAGGTTCCCAACCGTTGTAGAGAATCAATGTCACTAATAGCAATAGAACTACTTTTAATTTAGTCTGTAAAGATTTTTTTATATGTTCAATCATAAAAGACCCCAAAAAAAGGATTGCTAAATTATATTAACAATCCTTTAGCTTAAAATAAACTAGAATTAACAAAAAACGATTAGATTAACGGTCATAAATATCACTCTCAAAAAGAGTGACTCCCCCCTCTTCATAAGAACAAAATATCTAAAACCTTAGTATTTTAGAAAATGAAAGATTGCTACATATACATCGTAAATGCCGGAACATTGTCAATTATAAAATTTAGCAGACCATGTGCCATCATACTCTCCGTGACAACTCGCCGACGTTGATAAACCAACCCAAGGGTAAGACCCATTGGTAGATAATAGAAAAACGAAATGGTGAAACTTGAATGCACCCAAGCAAAAAAGACCGAACTCACAAAAAATGCTAACCATTTCCATTTAAGCAGACGATAAAGATATTCTCGAAAGATTAACTCCTCAAACATTGGTCCCAAAATATAGACGATAAGTTTCCCCTCCCAAGTTGGAATTGTATGCAAAAAATCCCACAATCTTATCCCATTGTCTGATACTGTTTCTAATGCTGGAACTAAACTAAAATAGATTCGATAACAAAAATAAATAAAAACAAAGCCCAAAACAAGATAGAGAATGAACATAAATAAATTTTTATAATAAAAAGTTGTCAAAACTTTTTTAAAAACCCCCACCTTACAGGCAATCACAAATGCAATCAATGCAGTTAACTCTGTGTGAATATTAAAGGTTTCATAATATATAGATGTAGGAAGCAAATAATCGGGACCAACATATAAAAGCCAAGTTACTAGCAATAAAAAGAAAGCAACACAACAATCGGAAGTTAGTAATTTTCTCATTTTATACCTCTTAAAGAAAAGCACTGTAAAAAATTACAGCACTTTTCAAACATCTTATTTGGGTGTGTTTATACCGTCGCCATAACTACCGCCAAATTCAATTAATGAAGAAATCGAACTTTCGTAGTGATAATCTATTCCTCCAGCCCTAATCCCCATCAATTCCTCATCAGTCAACACTTCAAATTCTTCAAAAATAGTTTGCAATTCCATAAAAACACACTTTCTAGCCCCATCGGACTCGTTTTGAGCATTTTTAGTCAATAAACATTTCCACTAGAAAGGCTCATCAAATTTTCGGCATCTCCGTAATTAATTACCAGTATATTTTATACTTTTCTGAATATTTAGTCAATACTGTTTTAATATTCTTTTTGTGTACTTTTAGTTTATATTTTCACTATCTTTTAACAAATCATCTATTGAACATTTAAATACATTTGCCATCTCTTGGACAAGTTCTAAACTTGGTTCACGTCGGCCGTGCTCCCAATTACAGACAGCTTGTTTACTCGAATAAAGCAGTTTCCAAGTTCTTTTTGTGTCAGCCCCGCTATAAGTCTTTTTTGTCGAAGATTCCTAGAAAAATTTCCTCCAGAAACCTCTATCAATTCTTCATCATTGACTTTCTCAAAAATTTCTAACTTTGAAAAAATTTTTACCTTACTGTCATTCTTTTTCTTGAAATATTTAGAAAAATCCATCAGATTTCCTCCCAAAAAAGTAATCAAAAGACTAGTTTTTTTAAACTAGTCTCCTACTTTAATTATATTTAAGGTAAAATATTTCCAGCTGCCATGTACAAGTCGTACCATTCCGCACGTTCCAAGACAATATCTGAAGCAGCAGCAATTTCTTCAATTCGGCTCAATGTCATCGTTCCAATAATTGTTTGGATATTGGCAGGATGCCGATTAATCCAAGCGACAGCAATTCCAGTTGGAGTAGAATTGTATTTTTCTGCATAAAATTCCAATTTTTTATTCAAATCAGGGAATTTTTCATTTCCAACAAAGACACCTTCAAAGAAACCATATTGGAAAGGTGACCAAGCCTGAATAGTCATATTATTAATACGAGAATACTCTAAAATTCCATTATCATGAACAAAAGAACCTTCATCACTCATATTTACATGAATTCCAGCATCAATCATTCCCGTATGTTTCAAGCCAAACTGTAATTGATTAAATAACAATGGCTCTTTCACCGCTGTTTTCAACAGTTCAACTTGACCAGGATTTTGATTAGAAACCCCAAAATAACGTACTTTCCCTGCTTTTTCCAATTCATAAAAAGCCTCAGCTACTTCTTCAGGTTCGACTAAAGTATCTGGACGATGCAAGAGCAAAGTATCCAAATAATCAGTTTTTAAACGAGATAAACTCCCCTCAACCGATTCAATAATATGTTTTTTTGAAAAATCGAACATTTTCCCAGGAACAATTCCGCATTTTGACTGTAAAATAATATCTTCTCGTTTTACTGACGATTTTTCTAGAGCATCTGCAAAAATCGATTCACAAGCTCCACCCCCATAGATATCAGCATGGTCAAAGAAATTTATCCCTTGCTCCACTGATTTTTCAATTACAGCAACCGGATCTTTTCCCTCTTCATTAATTCTCATACAACCTAAAATAATTTGAGAAGCTTCAAGTTCACCAATTTTGAATTTTTTCACGACAAAACTCTCCTTTAAGTGTGAGATTTCCCTTATCTTCAATCAACAAAGGAAAAAATTTCACTAATTATTTAATAAAACCATTATAACACAATTAATGAAACCGTTTAACAAAATATATTTAATCATCAACCGACTCCTGCCTTATTTAGGAATAATCAAATAAAAAAAATCAGCCATAAGCTGATTTCAATTTCATTTACAAATTAAACTGTAAGTGAAGCACGTCCTTTACGACGACGAGCTGCAAGGACACGACGTCCGTTTTTAGTTGCCATACGGCTACGGAATCCGTGAGTAGTCTTACGAGATTTTTTGTGTGGTTGGTAAGTACGTTTCATTTTATATAAGTCCCTGGGCTACTTCACTTTTGGTTGAAAGTAGCTCCACCTTTTCGGTGTTCCTTTCATCTTTTTACTGCTATTAAAAGCATACCTTACAATTCTACACTATGAAAGGTCTTTTGTCAAGGCTAAATCTCTTTAGCCACAACAATATAGCGATTATATTCCTGTCCTTCTGAATGACTTGATACACCATTTTCCTGACCAATAATAGTGTGAACAATTTTACGTTCATTAGACTGTAAATCATTAATATAAACAGTTTCACCGGCACGCGCACGTTCCGCTGCACGATGAGCAAGGCTTACGATATAAGCTTTGCGTTTTTCATGATAATCACCTACATTCACAGCAATATTCATTCGTGTATTCAAAATACTATTAGCGTAAGCTTTTGCTAAAATTTGCAAACTTTGTAAAATTTTACCATGTTTGCCAATAAGCAAAGCATCATGATTAGAAGTCAAATTGAAAACTGTTAAATTACCGTCACGAGAAACTGAAACACGTGTTGCAATTCCCATTTCTTGTGTGATAGTTGTTAAATAACTTGAAATTTTTGAAGCAATTTTTTCATCTTCATTTGAAACTTCTTTCTTCGCTTCAACTTCTTCTTTAACAGCAGAAACCACATCAGAGAGGTCTGCTGTTCCTTGACGATTTTGAACAACCGTCTTTTTAGCCACTTCAATAATCGCATTACGCTCTTCTTCAGTGATTTCCCCATTTTGTTCTCTCTCAGCCGCACGGACAGCTTTAACCACTTGGCTTAATTCAAGTGTTGCTTCCATAGCAGATTGTGACTTAGGCACACCAAGATTGATTGTATCATCCACACCACGTTCTGCTAAATGGTCAGCTTTACGCACTGTTTCTTCATGGATTGGCTCAATATTAACCCGAGCCCGTTTCTTTCCAAACCCTAAGAAACCTTTTTTCTCTTTTTGTTCAATATGAATATGAACATTTTCACGCTTAACATTTAAGCGATTTAAGCCACGTTCGATTGCATCTTCGACCGTTTCACCAGTAAAAATAGCCATAATAAAACTACTCCTGTCATATGATAAAGCCTATTGACAATTTCTAGCACAACTTCCAAATTAAAATAAAAACTGCCAATGGTATTTTTTATTTTTTTCTTGCTTTCTTCAAGGCTTTTTCGCGAGCTTTAATTTTGTCTTTTTCGACCTGTACCTTAGCTTCACGCGCCGCAATAATTTTGTATGGATTTGCCAACAACATTGTTTGGAATACTTGGAAAGCATTAGAGATTACCCAGTAGAGTGCAATCCCGGCAGCAAAGTTAACCCCCATAATCAAGATGAAAATAGGCATGATATAAGTCATTGAAGTTGTCATTGCATTTCTTTCTGGAGCAGATTTCATCATCAAGTATGAACTCAAGAAAGTA
>ERZ772786.508-NODE-508-length-16176-cov-7.437628_pt1 | contig 16176 bp, 15 predicted proteins | sample MGYA00511473_ERZ772786 | MGnify/ENA primary metagenome ERZ772786 (study PRJEB29015, sample SAMEA2738025) | human oral metagenome | biome: human oral; feature: human-associated habitat; material: saliva | place: China | collected 2252 ...
TGCAATTTATGGCGCATACATTGGGTGGCGAAGTTAAATCTGCGGACAACCGTGAGTTTGGTAAAACACCTACTAAAGTGGACACTACATCTCCATTGTTCAAAGGTTTGGACGAAGACCAAGTTGTGTGGATGTCCCACGTTGACTATGTAGCAAAAGTTCCTGAAGGGTTCGAAATTATTGCGCATACAAAAGACTGCCCAGTTGCATCCATGCAAAATAAAGAGCGCAAATTATACGCTATGCAATATCATGCAGAAGTATTGCACACTGAACATGGTAAAGAAATGCTTCACAACTTCTTGTATGAAGTATGTGGTTTCACAGGCACATGGACAATGGCAAACTATGCAAAAACTGCTATTGAAGAAATCCGTAACACTGTAGGGGATGGCAAAGTATTGTTGGCATTGTCTGGCGGTGTAGATAGCTCTGTTGCAGCAGCTCTTATTTCTAAAGCTGTAGGCGACCAATTGACTTGTATCTTTGTTGACCATGGTTTAATGCGTAAAAACGAAGGCGATGAAGTTGAAGCAGCTTTCAAAGATTCCGGCATGCATTTCATTCGCGTCGATGCAGAAAAACGTTTCTTAGATAAATTGGCTGGTCTTGAAGATCCCGAAGCTAAACGTAAAGCTATTGGCGAAGAATTCATCCGCGTATTCGAAGACGAAGGCCGTAAAATTGGTTCCGTTGACTTCTTGGCGCAAGGTACAATCTACCCTGACGTTATTGAGTCCGGTACTGGCGAAGCAGAAGTTATCAAATCTCACCACAACGTAGGCGGCTTGCCTGCAGTTGTAGACTTTAAAGGTCTTATCGAACCATTGCGTAATCTCTTCAAAGACGAAGTACGTGAACTTGGTTCTGAATTAGGTTTGGCTGACTACCTCGTATGGCGTCAACCATTCCCAGGTCCTGGTCTTGCTATTCGCGTAATGGGCGAAATCACGAAAGACAAACTCGACATCTTGCGTGATGCGGACTACATCTTCCGTGATGAAATTGCAAAAGCTAGTCTTGATCGCGACATCAACCAATACTTTGCAGTATTAACATCTACACGTACTGTAGGCGTTATGGGTGACTTCCGTACATACGATTACACATTGGCATTGCGTGGCGTAACAACAACAGACTTCATGACTGCTGACTGGGCACGCATCCCTTACGACGTATTGGACACAATCTCCCGTCGTATCGTAAACGAAGTACAACACATTAACCGTATCGTGTACGATATTACATCTAAACCACCTGCTACAATTGAGTGGGAATAAGATATTTGCTTAAAATAGCTAACATATAAAAATACATAATATAATTTAGTCATCCAAAGAGTCTGTCTTTGGATGACTTTTTTATATGTATTTTTAACTGGTTAATAGATATTTAGTTTTAGGGATTACAGTGGTAAAAGTATCATATGTCTTTACACTATGAAAGATAAATGAATTAAAGATATATTCTGATTATCTAAGATGTTATAATAAAAAATATTAGGATTTATAGTATATTTACTAGATTATACGGATTTTATAAAAACAATCTTGATTTGTAAGTTTTAATGAGGATGGGATATAAGTTATGGCAGCAAAAAACAATACAGATATTGGGTTTGAAAAACAAATATGGGATGCAGCTTGTGTTCTTTGGGGGCATATTCCTGCTGCAGAATATCGGAAAGTAATTGTAGGATTAATATTTCTTCGTTATATATCAAGTGCTTTTGAGAAACGCTATGAAGAGCTTATAAAAGACGGTGATGGATTTGAAAATGATAGAGATGCATATGTAGAAGAAAATATTTTCTTTGTTCCAGAAGAAGCTCGGTGGAGCACAATTGCATCTGCTGCACATACACCTGAAATTGGACTTGTTATTGATAATGCAATGAGAGCTATTGAAAAAGAGAATACTACGCTTAAAAATGTATTACCTAAGAATTATGCTAGCCCTGATTTAGATAAACGAGTACTTGGCGAAGTTGTTGACTTATTCACTAATGAAGTCAAAATGGACGGTACTGAGGCTAGTAAGGATTTATTGGGAAGAACATATGAATATTGTATTGCTCAGTTTGCCTCTTATGAAGGAACTAAGGGTGGTGAGTTTTACACACCATCAAGTATAGTTAAAACCATTGTATCCATATTAAAACCTTTTGATAATTGCCGCGTATATGATCCTTGTTGTGGTAGTGGAGGTATGTTTGTACAAAGTGAAAAATTCGTACAATCTCATAGTGATAATCGTGGAACTATTTCTGTTTATGGACAAGAATCCAATGCCGATACATGGAAGATGGCAAAAATGAATATGGCAATTCGTGGTATTGATGCCAACTTTGGTCCATATCAGGCAGATACATTCTTTAATGATTTACATAAAACATTAAAGGCCGATTTTATTATGGCCAATCCACCTTTTAATCTTTCTAATTGGGGACAGGAAAAGTTAAAGGATGATGTTCGGTGGAAATATGGATTACCTCCGGCAGGTAATGCCAATTATGCGTGGATTCAGCATATGATTCATCATCTTGCACCAAACGGAAAAATTGGTCTTGTTTTGGCAAATGGTGCACTATCATCACAATCTTCAGGGGAAGGGGAAATAAGAAGAAAAATAATAGAAGATGATCTTGTTGAAGGCATAGTAGCTTTACCAACACAGTTATTTTATAGTGTCACTATTCCAGTTACTCTTTGGTTTATTACTAAGAGTAAAAAGCAAAAAGGAAAGACACTATTTATTGATGCCAGAAAAATGGGATATATGGTTGATCGCAAACATAGAGATTTTACAGAAGGTATACAAGAAGATGGAAGCCTTGGGGATATCGACTTATTAGCAAAAACATTTGAAGATTTTCAAAATGGTGTATTAGAGGAGAAAAAAGGCTATTCAGCTGTAGTTACAATAGAAGAAATAGCGAAGCATGATTATATATTAATGCCTGGTCGATATGTGGGCGTCGAAGAGCCAGAGGATGATGGTGTACCATTTGAAGAGAAAATGACACTTCTTACTTCTGAATTATTTGTAATGTTTGAAGAGTCACGTAAATTAGAAATAGAAATTCGAAAGATATTAGGAAAAATTGGACATGAGATTTAATTTAATCAAGATGGAAGATGCTTTAGAGTCTTTGATAGATTATAGAGGAAAAACACCAAAGAAATCTGAAACCGGGATAATGACGTTAAGTGCAAAATCAGTTAAAAATAATCATATAGATTATTCACAATGTTATTTTATATCTGAAGAAGAGTATAAACGATTTATGGTTCGAGGTATACCTAAGAAAGGAGATATTCTTCTAACAACTGAAGCGCCGCTTGGATGTGTGGCTAGGCTTAATCGAGATGATGTGGCGATTGCTCAGCGGTTACTAACTCTTAGAGGTAAAAAACAGGTGTTGGATAATGATTATCTGCTTTATTACCTTCAGTCTCCTATAGGACAAGCCTCTCTTAAAGCGAGAGAGAGTGGTACGACAGTAACCGGAATTAAGCAATCTGAATTTAAAAAAATTGAACTTATGATTCCAGATTATGAAGCTCAAAGATGCATCTCAAGTATTTTAAGAACTATTGATAAAAAAATCGAATTAAATAATGCCATAAACAATAATTTAGAGCAGCAAGCTATAGCTATATTTGATAATATGTTTCCAAACATTTCTGCTGCTGAAAAAACTATCGGCGATATTATAATACCCAAAAGAGGTAAAAATTTATTATCCAAAAATGCTATATTGGGAAATGTACCGGTAGTTGCCGGTGGTTTAAATCCATCAACTTATCACAATACTGCTAATACTGTCGCTCCTGTTCTTTCCATATCTGCTTCAGGTGCAAACGCGGGATATGTTAATTTATGGAATATTCCAATTTGGTCATCTGACTCTTCTTTTATTGACAGTTCCATGTCAAATGATGTCTATTTTTGGTATGTATTATTAAAAAAACGACAAAATGAGATTTATGATTCTCAAACAGGTTCTGCACAACCACATATTTATCCTCAGCATATAGCCGCAATGCCTATATGTGATTTAAATTTTAATAAAGTTAGTAATTATACATCTACAGTAACACCTATCTTTGAATTAATAGGTCACAACAAAATTGAAAATATGAGATTAATTACAATTCGTGACGCTTTAGTACCAAAACTTATATCTGGTGATCTCGATGTATCTAATATTAGCCTTTAAACAACAAATAAATTATTGTTTAGCAATTAAATGTGACTTAGCTTCTATGGGTGGATGGAATTATTTTTAGGGGACTTCCACCCCATAGTCGTTCTCTAGTAATTTATAAAGGGAGAATTGACTATGAAAGAAAATTTAATTAAAGATGTTCTTCAAGAGATGTTAAAGTACTTAAATAATGTACAGAGCACAAAGTTACAAGAAGTATTACATAATACCTTTACAAGATATGAAGTAGTGGAAAGTAAGCAACAAGATGATAATTTAGAACGCAATTATTTAGAACTGTTTTTGGCAGCTAAACGAATTGAGGGCTGTTCTGATAAATCTCTTAAATACTATAAAGCAACTATTGAACGTATGCTTAACGCTATTAGTAAAAGTGTAAATCATATTGAGACTGATGATATAAGAAATTATTTGATTAAGTATCAGGAACAAAATAAATCTAGTAAAGTTACAATTGATAATATTCGCCGTATTCTTTCAAGTTTTTTTTCTTGGCTTGAGGAAGAGGACTATATATTAAAAAGTCCTGTTAGACGAATACATAAGGTAAGAACAGGTTCAAATATTAAGGAAACCTACTCAGATGAAGTGATGGAACTTATGAGAGATAATTGCTCTGAACTGAGAGATTTAGCCATTATAGATATGTTGGCATCAACGGGAGTTCGTGTTGGAGAAATGGTTTTACTTAATAGGACGGATGTTGATTTTAATGAGCGAGAGTGTATTGTATTTGGTAAAGGAAATAAGGCTCGAGTTGTTTATTTTGATGCCCGGACAAAAATACATTTACAAAACTATTTAAAAAGTAGAAGTGATAATAATTTAGCCTTGTTTGTATCATTGAAGGCCCCTCATAATAGATTACAAATTGGTGGAGTGGAAGCACGGCTAAGACGATTAGGAAAGTTATTAGGAATACATAAGGTACATCCACATAAATTTCGAAGGACATTGGCTACTATGGCAATAGATAAAGGAATGCCCATTGAGCAATTACAGCAACTTTTGGGACATAAAAAGATAGATACGACCTTACAGTATGCAATGGTCAAACAGAGCAATGTAAAAATATCTCATCAAAGATATATAGGATAGGAGGTAAATATGGCAGAATGGATAGATTGTAAAATAGCTGATTTGGGAACTGTTATTGGTGGGGCAACTCCTTCGACAAAGAAATTAGAATATTATGAAAATGGAAGTATTGCATGGATAACTCCTAAAGATCTATCTACATTTAGGGGACGTTATATTCGCCGTGGTGAAAGAAATATTACTGAGCTAGGTTTAAAAAGTTGTTCGACGCAGTTGTTACCAAAGAATACAGTCCTATTTTCTTCAAGAGCACCAATCGGTTATATAGCTATTGCCGAGAATGAGTTGTGTACAAATCAGGGATTTAAAAGTGTTATCCCAAATGAAAATACAGATCCTTTGTTTTTATATTATTTGCTTAAATATAATAAGAATAAAATTGAAAGTATGGGAAGTGGAACAACATTTAAAGAGATATCAGGAAATACTATGAAGAATATTGTTGTTTCAGTTCCACGAGATAAGAAAGTACAAGAACAAATATCGTCAATGCTTGGAGTTATTGATAATAAAATCGAATCGAATGAAAAAATAAACAATAATTTAGTAGCTTAAAGTTCTATGCTTGAAACATCCAGATCGCCAGCCATCAATTTAGGTAATAATACATCTCTAATATCAACAAGTCGTGAGTTTTCTGCTTCAAGCACTTCCTGCTGTTGGAAGATGGGAGTACAAAAGGCATTGAATTTATCGATAGTCTTGTTATCGGGAATTACAACAGGGATAGATTTCATCCCTGCACCTGATATTTCCTTAAAAGTTGAACCCGAAGCCATTCCTTCGATGGTTGGCAATAAAAATTTCAGAAGATAATACATAAAAGCTGTACCAACATTTTCATTCGGAACTACCGATTTGAATCCCTGATTAGTTGTTACTTCGTTGGCAGCAATGGCAATGTACCCAATAGGTGCTCTAGAACTAAATAGAACTGTTCCGGTTGGCATTTTGATTGTACTACTCTTGGAAAATCCTAATTCTGAAATATCAACTTCACCGTGAGAAATAAATTTTGACTTATTAAGAGACAAATCCTTTGGAGTAATCCATGCTATGCCTTTCTTGGAGTAATATTCAGGCTTTGTTTTGGATGGGGTTCCACCGGCAACAATAGTTCCAAGGTCAGAAAGCACACCCTCTTTCCATATTGGATTGACATCCTCAACAAATAGTGAGTGAAAAAGAGCTTCTGCTTGCTGCTCTAAATTATTGTTTATTGTATATATTGGAAAAATTGTTATGGAAAGCGTATTTTAATAATAAAGGGATATAAATATATTAGTGTAGAGTTTTAAGGTCAAAATTATCTTTTTAATAGGGAGTAAAATAATGCTAAATTTTTTCCGAGAGGAAGATTATGAAAAATCATTAATTGAATTATTTCAGAATGATTTAGAGTATGAATATGTGTATGGCCCAGATATAGAAAGAGATTTTTATAGTCCCTTCTATGAAGACCTTTTAATTGAGTCTTTATATCGTATAAATCATGGTGCAACTAATGATGCGATTCAGGATGCATTATTTAAACTTAAAAATTTTGAAAATGGGGAGCTTGTACAGAAGAATGCCATCTTTATGGACTACTTACAGAATGGTATTCCTGTAAGATATTTTATTGATGGAGAAGAACGTTCTTCAATTGTTTATCTTGTGGATTATAAGAACCCTGAAAATAATTCATTTGTTGTAGCCAATCAATGGACTTTCATTGAAAACAGTAATAAACGTCCTGATCTCATTCTATTTCTAAATGGCCTACCAATAGTATTAATGGAACTCAAATCCCCTTCTCGTGAAGAGACGGATGCTTCGGAGGCATATAGACAACTTCGCAACTATATGCAGGAAATTCCATCGATGTTTATTTATAATGCTATTTGTATTATGAGTGATCAATTAATTTCTAAAGCTGGTACAATTACTTCCGGCGAAGACCGTTTTATGGAGTGGAAAACCAAAGATGGTAATTATGAGAATACTCAGTATGCACAGTTTGATACATTTTTTGAGGGAATATTCCAAAAAGAACGATTGCTTGATATTATTAAAAACTTTATTTGTTTCTCGAATGAAGGCATAAATAGCTATAAAATTCTTGCTGGATATCATCAATATTTTGCAGTAAAAAAGGCTATTGAATCGACTAAGCACGCTACTGTTACTGATGGTAAGGGTGGAGTTTTCTGGCATACTCAAGGTAGCGGTAAGTCTCTTTCAATGGTATTCTATGCCCATTTATTGCAGGAGGCCCTAGATAGCCCTACTATTGTTGTTCTTACTGATAGAAATGACCTTGATGATCAACTCTATAGTCAGTTTGTAAAGTGTAAAGACTTTTTACGACAAGAACCGTTACAAGCAGAAAGTAGAGAAAATCTTAAAACCTTACTAGCTGGGAGACAGGCAAATGGTATTATTTTCACTACGATGCAAAAGTTTGAGGAATCGGATGAACCTCTATCTGAACGTCATAATATTATAGTTATGGCGGATGAAGCACATAGAGGGCAATATGGACTTGCTGAAAAAATTAAGATTACAAAGAATGAATCTGGTGAGGAAGTAGCAAAACGTGTTATTGGTACAGCTAGACTTATTCGTAATACATTGCCTAATGCTACATATATTGGTTTTACAGGAACACCTATTTCTTCAAAAGACCGTAGTACGCGGGAGGTCTTTGGCGATTATATCGATATCTATGATATGACGCAGTCTGTTGAGGATGGTGCAACACGACCTGTTTATTATGAAAGTCGTGTTATCAGACTGAATCTTGATCAAGCAACATTGAGGTTGATTGATGCTGAATATGATTTGATGTCTTTGAATGCAGATAGTGAAGTTATAGAGAAAAGCAAACATGAGTTGGGACAGATGGAAGCCATTCTTGGTAATGATAATACTCTAGATTCTCTTGTGCATGATATTCTTGATCACTATGAAAATAATAGGGAGTATTTACTTACCGGTAAGGCAATGATTGTTGCCTATTCTCGCTCTATTGCCATGAAAATCTATAAACGTATTCTAGAGCTTCGACCAAATTGGGAAGAAAAAGTTGCTGTAGTCATGACTTCTGGTAATAATGATCCAGAAGAGTGGCGACAAATTATTGGCAATAAGCATCATAAAAACGAACTTGCTAAGAAATTTAAGGATAATAATAGCCCTTTAAAAATTGCTATAGTAGTTGATATGTGGCTAACGGGTTTTGATGTTCCTTCTCTTGCTACCATGTATATTTATAAGCCTATGACTGGACATAATCTAATGCAAGCAATTGCTCGTGTTAATCGTGTATTCCGTGATAAAGAAGGCGGGCTTATTGTTGATTATGTAGGCATTGCTACTGCATTGAAGCAGGCGATGAACGATTATACATCTCGTGATAAAAAGAATTATGGCGATACCGATGTTTCTATGGTCGCATATCCTAAATTCTTAGAAAAATTGTCTATATGCCGTGATACATTCCATGGATATGATTATTCTAAATTTAAAAGTGGTACGGATCTTGAAAGAGCTAAAACAATTAGTGGTGCAGTGAATTTTATTATGGATAAAGAGCGGGCAGAGGATAAGGAGGTATTTGTAAAAGAATCCCTTATGCTTCATCAAGCCCTCTCTCTTTGTTCGTCGTTAGTTAATGAAGACGATAGATTTGAAGCAGCATTCTTTGAAGCTGTTCGTGTACTTGTTTTGAGACTTACTAATACTGGCGTTGGTAAAAAGATTTCATTACCAGAGATGAATGCAAGAATAAACGAACTTTTAAAACATAGTATTAAGAGTGATGGTGTAATTAATTTATTCTCTGATATTAAAGAAGAGTTCTCTTTATTCGATCCTAAATTCTTGCAAGATGTTGCTAATATGAAGGAAAAGAATCTTGCAATTGAATTGTTGAAGAGATTAATTTCTAACCAAGTTTCTGTTTATCGTAGAACAAATGTAGTTAAGTCTGAGAAATTTAGTGAAATTATGCAACGCTCACTCAATGCTTATTTAAATGGGATGCTAACAAATGAAGAAGTTATTGCAGAGATGTTAAAACTAGCAAAACAAATTGCAGCTGATAGGCAAGAAGGAGAAAAACTTGGTTTAACAGCAGATGAGTTAGCATTTTATGATGCATTGGTAAAACCACAGGCTATAAAAGACTTCTATGAAAATGAAGAACTGATCTCGATAACGAAAGAATTGGCTGAGACCCTACGTAAGAATAGGACCATAGATTGGCAAAAACGTGAATCAGCAAGAGCCAAAATGCGTATGATCATTAAAAAACTTTTGAAAAAGCACAAATACCCTCCAGAAGGAATGGATGATGCAGTTCAGACTGTCATAACACAATGTGAGCTATGGACGGATAATTATGATATGGAAGAAGAACATAAAGTGTATTCCTATCCAATGCCAACGGAGAAACCGTTATCCCTGGTTGCCGATAATATAGGGAAGTAAGCTTATAGTAGGGATAATATAATTATTTATTAGTAAAAGGTAGTTTATATAGGCTATATAAGCAAAATCGGTAGGGAAAAATAAACTTTTTTGAAAGTTTAATAGTATTAATAAAAGGGACCAAGGAGAGTTGTTATGTCAAAGTTAAATATTGATCAACAAACTATAAAGGAATTATTTACTAATAAACGTGCTGACTTTTTAATACCAGATTATCAAAGACCATATGCTTGGGATATTTCCGAATGTCAAACTTTGTGGGATGATATATTTTTATTTGCGTTTCCAGATGATGATTTCTCAAAGTTTGATCCGGAGGGGGATGAATATTTTCTTGGTCCTATTGTTACGTTTAAAAATAGTGATAATAAACTGGAAATTATTGATGGACAACAACGTTTAACAACATTGATGTTATTGTTGAGAGCCTTTTATTCATTTTTTGGAAATATGAAAGATGATAACTCTAAAAAAACAGCAGAGGACATATCTAAATGTATCTGGAAAACGGATGAGTTTGGAACTCCAGATACAAACAAATTAAAAATAGACTCTGAAGTTACGTCTGATGATGATAAGCATGAATTTTTATCAATTCTTAAAACTGGTGAAGTAAAGGATTCACAAAAAAGTGCATATGCGAGGAATTATCGATTTTTTACAGAACAGATAAATGGTTTTTTAGTACAATATCCAACATATTTTGCATATTTACCAAATAGAATTATGAATAACTGTATTCTTCTTCCGATTGAGGCAGAGTCGCAAGAAACTGCACTTAGAATCTTTTCTACTTTAAATGATCGAGGTAAACCACTTTCTGATACAGATATTTTTAAAGCTCAATTCTATAAGTTCTATAAAGAGAATGACAAAAAGGATGAATTTATAAAACGATGGAAACAATTGGAAGAAATCTCAGATAAAATTTTCTCATCAGTATCGGGTTCATCTATGGACGAATTGTTTACACGTTACATGTATTATGAACGTGCAAAAATGAACAATAAAAATACAACAACAGAAGCATTGCGTAAATTTTATGAGAAAGATGGGTATAGCCTTTTAAAGAAAAATGAAACGCTTAATAACTTAGAAATTTTAGCAAACTTCTGGATAAATGTAGCAGAACAAGATGACAGCGTCTTTTCTGATAAGGTTCTAAAAAAGCTATCTATTTTAAATTATGCTCCAAATGGTATGTGGGCATATTTAACTTCTGTATATTTTATGCAAAATAAAGATGATAATGGATATTTAAATAATGATGCCTTCAATAAATTTTTGGATAAAATTATTGCCTTTATTTGGACATATGCCATTATGAGACCTGGTGTTAATGCATTAAGAACACCAGTTTATCCAGAGATGATTAATGTAGTAAATAATAAACGAGTAACATTTGATGATTATAAGTTTGATGAAGATAGTGTAAGATTAGCGTTAGAGAGTTATCAATTTACAAATGGTAGACCAATTACTAAATCAATGCTTGCCTGGTGGATGTATACAAATGACAAGCAAGATCTTTTATTATTAGATACAAAGTTAGAAATAGAACATATTTATTCTAGAAAACGTCAAGAAAATGAGAATGGTTTAACTGATAAAAGGAATTTAGAATCATTAGGTAATAAAGCTCTACTAGAAAAGTCTATTAATATTCGTGCATCAGATTATCGATTTATAGATAAATTAAAATATTATAAGGGCTTTGTAACTGATAAAGGTAAAGTTAGAGAAGGTACAAAAAATAAGGAATTATTTGACTTATCATCTAATTCTAATGATTTTGAAGAAACAGATATTATAGCGCGAAAAAATCTAATTATTTCTACTTTTATTGATTATCTTCGTCAAAATGATTTATTACTTAAATAAAAAATATTCTCTAATTAGTTTAGAGAGTTTTCAAAAATAGCGAATTAATAGAGTAAAGGAATATTGTATTGCGACTATATTCTTATAATTAGAGGTCCTATGAAAACGACAAAATCTTTTGGCGAGTATCCCAAATATTCTCTCCATGATGCAAGGGTCCAAAAAATAGCATACGCAGATGGTAATTTAACTTTTACCTTTGATTATATTTTTTCTTATGAGAATGGTGTTGAACAAACTCATAAGGCCAAGATTGTATTTGAGAAATGTGATGTTGATGATCTAGAAATTCTCGTCTTTAATAGTACAATATTAGATACTTTCACAGGTAAAAGAATTGAGTTACCTCAGTATCAGCAGGAGTATAGTGAAAGTGAGTTTGAGGTCATTACGGAGACCTATAACTGGGGTCGAGCTGTGCTGCAGGGTTGGTTATGTACCGAAGGAAATCCCGTACATTGTATAATGAACATATACTTTACAGGCGATATGGTATATGTAGTTGATGAGGGCTAATATGAGCGATTTAGATTTTACTATTTGCTGCACAGTTACCTTCTTCAGCAAGAAGAGGAGAACTCCACCAAATTTAAATAATGGAAAGTATTGTCCTTATCTTGTTATAAAGGGTTCTGAACAGTTGTTAGGGGTAAACTTTATTGATGGTGATTGCAAAAGCTGGCCTTGATCGCGACATCAACCAATACTTTGCAGTATTAACATCTACACGTACTGTAGGCGTTATGGGTGACTTCCGTACATACGATTACACATTGGCATTGCGTGGCGTAACAACAACAGACTTCATGACTGCTGACTGGGCACGCATCCCTTACGACGTATTGGACACAATCTCCCGTCGTATCGTAAACGAAGTACAACACATTAACCGTATCGTGTACGATATTACATCTAAACCACCTGCTACAATTGAGTGGGAATAAGTAAGTTTAGGAGCGTCTATATATTAACCTATAATTGATGAACTGTACCTCTAAAAATAATTTTTTAGAGGTACAGTTTTTATATTGAGATTAATTAAAGGTATAAACTCAATATTTATTGCATTTCTTTATTGATGAATTTAAATTAACCTTGAATTTTATATGGAATGTGGTATACTTTAATTGTAGATTAATCAGGAGTCTCTGCATGTGTTTCATGTGGGGGCTTTCTTTATTTGGAGAGAGACAATGGAAAAGCAGTATAAGACGTTTCGGCAGAGACTATCCATTCTTCGCGCCCGAGGAATGGATATCCCAATCGATTCAAAAAAACAACGTGATATTATAAAAAAATATAACTATTATAACTTAATAAATGCATATAAAAATCCATTTTTAGAAGATCAAAATAATTATCCTGCTTCTGCAAATCCAAATGAAGATTTTTATAAAAGTGGTACAAAGCCAGAACACTTAGAAGCATTGTACTTATTTGATGTAGCATTAAGAAAATTATTTTTTCCATATTTATTAATGGTTGAGGAAGAGTTAAAAACGATTTTAGTTGAATCGTTTTATAATACTTACTCACATGGTGACTTACATAAAGAGAGTGAGTATTTTAAAAGGCAATATTATAATTTAGAAAAGGGCTCATTGTGGAGTGTACAGGAAAAATCAGGATATAAATATATTAGTTGCTCATCTGTTATGTATGATGATAGTATCATGAATGCAAAACCATATGAATTAAAGTTTGATAATGCAAAAGTATATGATGACTATATAGTTACTGTTTATCGAGCTATGGGTCAACAAAGAAGTAAAAACAAATCAATTTCAAAATATTTAAATGATCATACATATATTCCTATGTGGGTACTGATGAATTTGTTAACTTTTGGAAATATCAATAAGTTATTTCAAATACAGACTATTGATGTGCAGGAAAAAGTACTAAATTACTATCATATTAATACTTCTAGGGGGATAGACAATCGCTTAGATGTAATTAATGTTATTAATATTTTGAATATATTATCTATTTATCGTAATATTTGTGCACACAATGAAAGACTTTATTGCTTTGATATAAAAATGAATATTGATGACTCCTTTATGAATTATTTATCTATATTTCCTGAATCAAATGATGTTCTATTAGCAAGACGAAATAGATTATCTTTAGCACGTGGAAAAGGAAAGAAGCTCAAAAGACGAAGACAGGGGATTCCGACATTTTTATTTGGACTAAAGTTATTTTTATCAAGAGCTGATTTTAATAAAATTAAAAGTGAATTAAATAAAGAGCTACGTAAGCTTTATTCAAAAATCCCACAAGATGCTTATGAGAGAATTGTTAAAGTGATGGGATTGGATTATGACTGGAATGCTTTTATATGATTTAAATTGGCTAGTGGTTTGAAGAAAAATCAAGGTAATACAATAGTAGTATTACCTTGATTTTTTATAAAAACTAGTAGTTATAGAATATAAACTATAGAATAAATTGATTGAGGCCTAATATGAGTAATTTAGATTTTACGATTAGTTGCATTGTTACCTTCTTTAGCAAGAAGATGGTGAATCCACCAAATTTAACTAATGGAAAGTATAGCCCTCAAATTGTTGTAAAAGGCACTGAGGAGCATCTTGAGATTAACTTTATTGATGGTGAGGATGTTACCTTTGATAAACCAATTCAAGCTAACGCTTTACCAGTATATGAAACCGTAGATTATTCTGATCTACGAGCAGGTACAGAGTTCTTTATCATGGAAGATGGCAATGTTGTTGGTGAAGGAATTGTAAAAGAAATCTTTCAACATAAACCGTATGGAAGTAAATAATTATGGGCTATAAAAATGTATGTATCAACTGCAGGATCTCCTTGTCGGAGGGCACAAACTACGAGTTGTTTAATACCAATAAAACCTGTCCCACATGTAAAGGTAAGATGTATTTTGTGAACGAGAAGTTCAAAGCCCCTAAAAAATCTAATGATAAAGAATGGAAGATTATCGAGTATTTGTTGTTGAGCGGTTATGATTTCCGTAATCCTTATTGTGGACATGAGCAATGTATTTATTTTGAGTTTCCTAAGAACCTGCAAGAGGCAGAGGCGTTTATTCGTGAGATGCGAAAGTTAAAGTAATCATTTGGAGGAGCTTTTATGGCGATTACGTATACCGAAGATAAGAATTTTACGCCTCAACAAGCAGCAGATTTATTTCTATCTGTTCGTTGGGTGGTAGGCAAGTATCCTGACCGATTACATAAGGCTCTCATGAATTCATCCTGTGTGATTTCTGCATGGGATGGCGATCGTTTAGTTGGTCTTATTCGTGTCATGGATGATAGCGAGTTGGTGTGCTTCATCAATTATGTTTTGGTTCATCCTGAGTATCATGGACGCGGTATTGCAGGTCATTTGCTAGAAATGGTGAAAGCGGCTTACAAGTCATACTTGTACATTAATGTTATGATTGGTGATAGCAAGAATGCACCATTTTATGAGAAACATGGATTTAAGGTAAAAGAGAATTCCTTGCCAATGCAATATCGGAATGTACCTAAATATAAAAAAGATAATTGGTCGGATAATCTGTATAGCAAGTAAGTGGTCAAATTGTTAATAAAAGGCTACACGTACATAGCGTTACGTGTAGCCTTTGTTATGTAAACGGTATATACTAAAACAGATATGTAGATACGATGGAGAAGGATATGGATATTTTAATACGAAAAGCGACAACTGCTGATTTAGATTTAGTGACACATATAGAAGCGACTTGTTTTCCTCCTGCTGAGGCGGCGCCTCATGAGGCTTTTAAGGAACGATTAGATCATTACGCAGGTCAGTTTTTAATTGCCTTTCACGGCGATACACCTATTGGTTTTATCGATGGTTTTGTAACGGATGATGAAGTCTTGACGGATGAGATGTTCGCCGATGCTTCGCTGCATAATCTCCATGGCGCATGGCAGATGATTTTTGGCCTAAATACAATGCCAGAATACCGCAACCGTGGTGTAGGTGGTAAGTTAATAGAGGCCTTTATCGATCTTGCGAGAGAGGAAAAACGGAAGGGTGTCATTTTAACCTGTAAGGAAGAAAAGCTACCTTATTATGCCAAGTTTGGTTTTATAAATGAAGGTGAGTCTGAGTCTGATCACGGCGGTGCTAAATGGTACCAAATGCGAATCGTATTTTAGGTGCTTAGAATTAAGTTGGGATTAACTATTATGGTTTTACAATAAAACTGAATATAATAGTTCCCATATAAAAGAAGCTGAAATCTTTGCAGTGCAGCATTGATTTCAGCTTCTTTTTTGTTGGGAAACATATTAAGTTTCTACCATTAATGTAATTAGACTATACGGATTTGCCTATTATTGTGTATACCAAAATCCATATGATTGATTAAATGATTTCTTTAACTTGCGCCACACCTTTATCTGTCAGCATATAGTATCCATTTGTTACGTACAATAAGCCTTGTTTCTTAAGGTGTGATGCGGCTTGGTGTGTATAGTCTGGCTTCCAGT
>ERZ772786.513-NODE-513-length-16101-cov-12.231148_pt1 | contig 16101 bp, 9 predicted proteins | sample MGYA00511473_ERZ772786 | MGnify/ENA primary metagenome ERZ772786 (study PRJEB29015, sample SAMEA2738025) | human oral metagenome | biome: human oral; feature: human-associated habitat; material: saliva | place: China | collected 2252 ...
TTGTTGCCGTTGTTCCCGCCGTTGTTGCCGTTGTTTCCACCGTTGTTGTCATGTTCGTCGGATTCACGGGTCGGCTCGGAACTCGGGGTAACCTCCGGTGTCGGAGCAACGTCGGGGGAAGACTGCGGAGCATCGTTCGTCGCGGACGGCGCGGGTACCGGCGCATTGTTCTGGACCTTACGGCTCGACTCGACCTTCCAGGGGAAGTCGCTGCCAGGCAGGTTCGCGGTCGCCGGCTTCATGTAATCAATCCACACGTCAACCGGCCAGTCGCCGCCGTGGAACTGATCCAAGCCGCCCACGTCGTCAAGGGGAACCGAATTACCATTCTCGTCAGACTGATACATGGTCACGCCCGTCACCATGCCGGGTACGAAGCCGATGAACTGGGCGGACAACTGATCCGAGGAAGTACCGGTCTTGCCGGCCGTCGTCAGGCGCGGGATCGCGCCATCAACGTTGTTAGCGGTACCCTCGCCGCTCGTGACGGCCTCGAGAGCCGGCATAATGGAAGAGACCTCCTCAACGTCAAACACGCGCGTGGGTTCGACGTCACCGGAATATAACAGCTTGTTGTTCGAATCCTCAACCTTCTTGACGATGTGCGCAGTGACGCGCTGGCCACCGTTCGCGATCGTCGAGTAGGCGGTCGTCAGGTCAATGTTATGAGGTGAGGAGGGACCCAGGACGTTCAAGAGCTCATCGTTTAAGCCAACGGTGTCCTCTGGGATGCCCGCATCGATAGCGGCCTGGAGGGTGTTCTCCGGCTCCACGTCGTCATTCAAACCAACGAAAACCGTGTTCATTGAATAAGCAGTCGCCTTCACGAGGGTCACATTGCCGAAGGAGTAGCCGCCATCGTTCGAAACGGGGGTACCCATGCCTCGGAAATACTGGGGCGACTTACCCGAGTACGTGTCGTAGACCGTACCGCCCAGGCGCGCGTTCGCCAGCAAAGCGAAAGGCTTGAAAGAGGAACCCGCCATCGCGATGTCCTGCGTGACCGCATTCTGCTGACGCTGCTCGTAGTCGGCACCCGCGTACTCGGCGAGGATCTCACCCGTCTCGGGATCCATCGACGACAGGGCGACATGCTGGAAGGTCGGATCCCAACCGTCGACATCATTCATGCCTTCGGCTGCCGTGACGGCCTGGTCCTGATGCTCCTTAACGATCGTCGAAGTGATGCGCAGGCCACCCTGACCGATCTTGTCCTCGTCGAACTGACCCGAAGCAAGCAGCTCCTGCTTAACCTGGGCCATCAGATAGCCAGTCGTGCCCGTCATCGATGCGCTATTGAGCGTGTCGGGATCGATCGTCTCTGGGAAAACGGCGGCATCACGTTCAGCGGGGGTGAGCCAGCCGTCCTCAACCATGAGATTCAGGTCGCGTTCCCAGCGTTCCTTCGCCTTGTCCGGGTTGACGGCAGGATCCCACGCGGAGGGCGCGGGAATGACGGCGGCCAGCAGCGCAGACTCGGACAGTGTCAGCTGGTCGGCACCGTGGCCGAAGTAGGCCTGGGCGGCCGCGTCGATTCCGTAGGCGCCACGACCGAAGTAGATCGTGTTCATGTAGGCGCCGATGACCTCGTCCTTGGACTTCTCACGGTTGATCTTGATCGCGAGGACAGCTTCTTTGAGTTTGCCCGTGTAAGACGTGGTCTCACCCATGTAGTAGCGTTCAACGTACTGCTGGGTGAGGGTCGAACCGCCCTGTCGTGCGCCTCCCCGCAGGTTGTTGATGAGCGCGCGGAAAATACCCTTCAGGTCGACGCCGTTGTTCGTGTAGAACGTGCGGTCTTCGGAGGCCACGATCGTCTTGGGGACATAGTCGGGCAGGGTCGTCGTGTCGATGATCTGCCGGTTGATGTCACCGAGGGTACCCATCTCGGTCGTACCGTCCGAGTAGTACACGGTGGTTTTCTGCGCGAGCGCCAGGTCATCCGGCGCGGGAATGGCCAGCGTGTTGTACAGGTACAGGAACGCGGCCATGCCAGCAATAAAGATCCCCAGGAAGACGGTCAGGATTCCGAGTCCGATGCGCTTGGCCCAGCGGAAACGCTTCTTCGCGGGGCGCTTCTTGTCACCCGACGAGGCCTGGGCGTCCTTCTTCGAAGAACGGGAAGCATGGGCGGAATGAACCAAGCGTCGAGAGGGAAGAGAGTCCCTTTCGGACGTGCCTTTCTTGCCCGACCCGACGATGTCATTCCAGCTGGATTTTCCGTTGCTAGTCGCCACGTGTTCGCCCTTTCAGCGGATAGTTGTACCTCTAGGTTAACCATGTTTCCTGAAAGATCCCCAAACTATGGGCACAAACACAGGGGGTGAGCGCGCCGCGCGGCGCGCTCACCCCCTGTCAGTGGTCCTTCAGTGAGGTCGTATTAGGACCACTGCTCTTCGGGACGCCCGGGGGCGGCCCAGAGAGTATGGAAAACGCCTTCTTTATCTACCCGGCGATAAGTATGCGAACCGAAGAAGTCGCGCTGGCCCTGAATGAGGGCGGCAGGAAGGCGCGTCGCGCGAATCTGATCAAAGTAGGCCAGCGACGAAGCGAACACGGGAATCGGAACGCCGGCGAGGGCTGCCTTGGCCACGACGCGACGCAATGCGGGCGTGCACTCCTGGAAGCGGGTCGCGAACGGCTCAGCCGCCAGCAGGAGAGGCAGATCGGGGTCGGCCTCGTACGCACGCGTAATGTCGTCGAGGAACGCCGCGCGGATGATGCAACCCGCGCGCCAAATGCGAGCCAGGGCGCCCTTATCGATACCCCACTCGTATTCCTTTGCGCCGGCCTCGATCTCGTCGAAGCCCTGCGAGTAGGCGACGATCTTCGAGGCGAAGAGCGCTTGGCGAACGTCCTCGATGAACGCGGCCCGGGCCTCGTCCGACTCGATGATGAGCGCAGAAGCGTTGCCCGCGAGCGCCTGTCCGGCTGTGCGCTGGGCGGGCTCGGAGGATGCGCCGCGCGCGAAGGTCGCCTCGCCGATCGCGGTGACGGGGACGGCCAGGTCGAGGGCGGTCTGCACCGTCCACTTGCCGGTGCCCTTCTGGGAGGCGGCGTCCACGATGAGGTCGACGAGGGGCGTGCCGGTTTCGGCGTCCACCTGACGCAGGACCTCGACGGTGATCTCCATGAGGTAGGAGTTGAGCTCGCCCTCGTTCCAGGCGGCGAAAATGTCGGCAATCTCGGCCGGCGTCGCACCCAGGCCCTCGCGCAGGAGGGTGTAGGCCTCGGCGATGACCTGCATGTCGGCGTACTCGATGCCGTTGTGCACCATCTTCACGAAGTGGCCGGCGCCGTTCGCGCCGATGTACGTGCAGCAGGGCACGCCGTCGTAGGTGCCGGCGATCGCCTCGAACATGGGGCCGAGGCGGTCGTACGAGGCCGGGGTTCCGCCGGGCATGATGGAGGGACCCCACAGGGCGCCCTCCTCGCCGCCGGAGACGCCCGCGCCCACGAAGTGCAGGCCGCGCTCGGCGGCCCACTTCTCGCGGCGGATCGTGTCGGTGAACAGGGAGTTACCGCAGTCGACGATGATGTCGCCCTCGTCCATGAGGTCGGCGAGCTGGCCCATGACGGCGTCCGTCGAGGGGCCGGCCTGGACCATCATGATGGCGACGCGCGGAGTGCGAAGCGATGCGACGAAGTCCGGAAGAGTTGACGCGGGAACGAAGGTCGCTTCGTCGCCGTGCTCCGCGATGAGTTTGTCGGTGCGCGCGGGCGTGCGATTGAAGACGGCAGTCGCGTAGCCGTTGCGAGCCAGGTTGCGGGCGAGGTTGGCACCCATCACGCCCAGTCCGTACACGCCGATGTCAGCCGACGCCTTCTTTGGGGTAAACGTGCTCATGCGGTGACTCTCCTAACGTCTGGGTCAGTTGTCACCAGGGTACGTCCGGAATAGGTGGGGGTGCACCGTGCGTGGGCGTGAGGATGGTCGCGCCCACTCTGGGACGCGGCTTTCCGACGCTACGCCCAGTGCTTGCGTCGCGTCGGGCCTGGGTTTCGTGGCTGCTCTACCCCTGCGCCTCCCGTACTGCCTTCGCGGCGGCCTTGCGGGCCTTCTTTTGCGCGACCTTTGCCTCCCAGTGGGCCTGCTGCGCCTGGTATTCCTCGGCGAGGGCGCGCACGTCGTCCGAAGCCCACCACTCCAGGAGTGCCTCGCGGGCTGCCTCCTCGCCCAGCGGTCCGCGTTCCATACGCAGCTCAAGCAGGTAGTCGCGGGCGATTTTGACGGCGCGCGAGGGGCGCAGCCCCAGGATGTCCATGATTTGGTCGCCGTCGAGGTCGGGGCGGATCGCGTCGAGTTCCTCCTGCTGCCGCAGGGCGGCAATCCGCTGCTCCAGGTCGTCGTACGCTGCGGACAGGTAGTCGGCCTTGCGGCGGTTGCGGGTCGTGCAGTCTGCGCGCGTGAGGCGATGGAGGCGTTCGAGGAGGTCACCGGCGTCGGTCACGTATCGGCGCACGGCCGAGTCGGACCAGGCGACCTCGCCGTAACCGTGGAAACGCAGGTGCAGGGCAACCAAGTTAGAGACAGCCTCGGTCGTGGCCTTGTCGAAGTGCAGGGCCTTCATGCGCTTGCGCGTCATCTTCGCCCCCACGATCTCGTGGTGATGGAAGGACACAGAGCCATTCTTCTCGAAGCGGCGCGTCGCCGGCTTGCCGACGTCGTGCATGAGGGCCGCGAAGCGCAGGATGAAGTCGGGGGCCGGGACGGGGCCGTCCGGGCCGGTCTCCAGGTCCATGGCCTGCTCGACGACGGTGAGGGTGTGCTCGTAGACGTCCTTGTGGCGCTTATGTTCGTCGACGGTGGAGACGAGGGCGGATACTTCGGGTAGGACGATGTCAGCGACTCCCGTGTGGACCATCAGTTCGATGCCGCGGCGCGGGAAGGGCGAGATGATGAGGCGCTCAAGTTCTGCGCGTATGCGCTCGGCGGAGACGATACCCAGGCGCGATGCCATGGTTTCCATCGCGTTCATGACGTCCAGGTCCACGTCGAGGCCCAGCTGGGCGCTAAAGCGGGCGACACGCATGATGCGCAGCGGATCGTCATCGAAGGACTGTTCGGCGGACACGGGTGTGCGCAGGTTCCCATCCGCGAGATCCGTCAGGCCGCCGCACGGGTCGACGAGGGCCATCTGCGGCAGGCGCATCGCCATGGCGTTGACCGTGAAGTCGCGGCGCGTCAGGTCGCCTTCGAGCGTGTCACCGAAGGTCACCTCGGGCTTGCGTGAGCCGATCTCGTATTCGTCGGTGCGATACGTCGTCACTTCGACGATCAGGTCGCCGCGGCGCCCGCCGATCGTACCGAATTCCTTGCCGATGTCCCACGTCGCGTTACCCCACTGGGCGAGGAGTTCTTCGGTGCGCTCAGGGCGAGCCGAGGTCGTCATATCAAAATCGTGAGGGGTGACACCCAGGAAGGCATCGCGCACGGGTCCGCCGACAAGCGCGAGTTCTTCCCCGGCCTGATCAAAAATCGTGCCGAGTTCCATAATCGCGGGCGGTAGCGCCGCAAACGTCCGCGTGGCGTTCGCCATGAGGGTAGGAATGTCTGTCGTTCCGGTGTTTTGCGGGGTCACGGAGGCGTTGATCGGGGAAACTGACTGGGTACTCATCGCCCCTAAGCATGCCAGGAAAGCGCCCTGGCCGACTACCGGGGGCCGCCCACCGGCTAAAGTGGAGTCATGCCTGCACGTTCCGTTGACCGCCGAGCCGGGGTTCCCAGACCCCCGCGTCGGTCTGCTTCTGTGCGCGCGGGCCGCTACCACCTGCCTATTTCCGCTGAGACCAGCGCGGGCGGCATCGTCGTTGACGTACGTGACGGAATTCCCTATGCGGCTCTGATTGCTCGGCGCAATCGCGCGGGCCGCGTCGAGTGGTGCCTACCGAAGGGGCATCTGGAGGGGTCCGAGACTCCCCAGCAGGCTGCGCTGCGCGAGGTCGCCGAGGAAACGGGCATCCATGGGCGCATCATCCGCCACCTCGCCTCCATCGACTACTGGTTCTCCGGCAATGACCGCCGTGTCCACAAGGTCGTCCACCACTACTTGATGGACTACGAGTCCGGCACGATCTCCGTGGAGGGGGACCCGGATCATGAGGCCGAGGCCGCCGCGTGGGTGCCCCTGCGGGACGTGTCACGCCAGCTTGCCTACCCCAACGAGCGCCGTATCGTGCGCATCGCCCTCGACTTACTGTATCGGGATAGCCGTGGGTAGGCGCGCGTCGTGGGTGCTCGCCCTTTGCGCGGCGCTGGTCCTTCCCTTCGGTCTGGTCATTGACGAGGCCGGGGCCGCCCCCGTGTCCGCGCAGACGTCTGCGACGGGACAGGAGCGTCCCGCCGTCATGGGCGCTGTTTCCGCCGATTCCAACCTGTCTGTGTCGATCAACGCTCTGACGCCTCGCATCATGACGAGCGAGAGCGAGCTCGTTATTTCAGGAACGATCCGCAACGATTCGCCAACGACCCTCGCCTCTGTAAGTCTCGAGGTTTTCGTCGCCAACGAAACACCTATCTCTGTCTCTGCCCTGACGACACAGCTGAGCGAAGACGAGCCTGACGCCACACATGCGGCGTCCACCACGCTCAGCAACGTGGTGCGCGGCGCAACCACCCCCTTCGAAATTCGCATCCCCAGGTCCGACCTGCCGCTGTCCGACACCGACGAGTGGGGGCCGCGCGTTACCACCGTCACCGCGACTTCCGGTGAGTTTTCAGGCAAAGATCGCTCAATCATCGTGTGGGACTCAGGCGCACAGGTCGCCGCCTCCCGCGTCTCCACGGTGGTTCCCTGGACAAAGACGAACGCTGCGAACAACCAGGCCGAGCGTTCGGCGCTCCTGTCCCTGGCGGGGACATCGGGCCTGACACTGGCCGTCGATCCCCTCCTGATTCCACGCGGCCCCCAGCCTACGACCGCCCCCAAGCCCTCCACACCAGCGGACCAGGATCATTCCGAGGAAGAATCGGGACAGTTGAGCCAATCCGGCCAAACCACAACCCAACCGAACCCGTCCACCTCCGCGGTGCCAACACCCGCGCCCACGGCCACCGACCCCGCGCAGCGTTCCCGTGACCTTCAATCCGAGGCATTCGTTTCCGCCTTCATGTCGACCGCCTCCGAGGTCATCGCACTGCCTAACGGCGACGCAGACCTCGGCGCCCTCGCCCTGTCAGGTAACACCGGCTTCTGGGGTTTAGCCTCCGAATCCATTGACGCCTTCCCGGGGACCCTGCGGCAAACCGGTTGGGTTGCGCCCTCCCCGACGCCAGCAAACCCCACGCCTAGCCCCTCCGCATCCAGTCAAGCCGCGAGCGTCCCCTCACACTCGACGCCCCCCACCGCCTCCGCGACCCCCTCCCCAACGGCCTCGGCCACCTCTGCCGGACAAAGCGGAACCACATCGGCCTCCCCCGACTTAGGCCCCACGATCCTGCGTAACGTCGGTTGGCCGGCCGATGAGACCTTCGGCACAACTTTCCTGTCCAACTTCGCGGCTGCCGACCAAATCACAATCGCCCCAGCCTCGTCCCTGGCTCCCGCCGAAGAGGTACCCTTCACCTCCCTGGCACGCGTCAACATCAACCCGACCACGGGACAAACCTCAACAAACGGGGTCGGCGCACACGCCCTCGCCCAGCAGGCCGACATCGCAGCGCTCCTGTCGTGGAACGCCAGCGGCAGCGACGAGCTGGACGCAGAGCAGGCCCTCACCGCGATCACCGCGATCATCGCTCGCGAACGTCCCTCCTCGTCACGCACCCTGTTCGCAGCAGCCCAACGCGGGACCGCAATCAACGACCGCCTCACCAGCCGCGTAAACGCACTCTTCTCCCCCCGATGGGTCTCCGCCATCTCCTTCACGGACATCGCCAACAGCGAACCCACAGACATTGAGCGCGACACAGTCGGCACCGGCACCCTTGCCGACGAGACGAAAACCGGGATCGACACCATGGCCTCGTCTCTGACCATGCTCGCGCCGCTGGCAAACGCGACACACGATCCCGATGCCGTCTTCGCCTCCGTCACCCCCGCGATCCTGCCCGCACTCAACGCCGGGTCCACCCCATCCGAGCACCTCGACAACGCGACCGCGATGACAAACCAGGTCACCGCCATGCTCGCAGCCGTATCCGTCGAACCATCCTCGACCGTCAACCTCATTAACAAATCAGCGAACTTCCCGGTCCTCATCCGCAACAACCTGGACTGGCCGATCAACGTCGACGTCACCCTCATCCCAGACGACCCGCGCCTGCGCGCCACCCCGGCGCTTTCCCAGGAGCTGGCCGCACACGGAGCGACAACCGTCGAAGTGCCCGTCGGCGCGATCGGCAGTGGCGACATCGAGGTCACCTACAGGGTGACAACTCCCGACGGTCACGTCCTCGACGACTCCCAGACCGTCACTGTTCGCATGCGCGCCGGCTGGGAAGACGCGATCACTGCTGTCATCGCCTGCCTCTTCGGACTCCTTTTCGTCGTCGGCATCAGCCGGTCGCTGCGCGGCCGGGCAGCTCGCAAGGCACAGGCATCGGACGCCCACGAGGACGCACCTACCTCCGAAGCTGGTAGCCGCACCGATACGGAAAGTCCCGCCCAGGCCTCGGACACACCAAACGACCCCGCTGACCAAGAGACAGCCACGACGAAGGAGACCCCATGAGTTCGAACACGTCTCGTCGATCGATTCTGAGGGCATCGGCTCTCATGGCGTCCGGAACGATGGTGTCGCGCATCCTCGGCTTCGTGCGTAACGCGATGCTGATCGCCGCAGTGGGCGCCACCGCCGGCGGCGTGGGCGCTGCCTTCCAGACGGCCAACACGCTGCCCAACACCGTGTTCAACCTCCTGGCCTCCGGCATCTTCGACGCGGTCCTGGTACCGCAGATCGTCGGCGCTATCAAGCGCCGCAACGACGGCGACACTTACGTCAACCGGCTCCTCACCCTGGCGGGCACAGTCCTGTTCCTCGTCACTTTCGTGACGATGATCCTCGCACCCCTCCTGGTCATGATCACGGCCGCGGGCTACACCGACGACATCCGTCACCTGGCGATCCTCTTCGCGCTCCTATGCCTGCCGCAGCTCTTCTTCTACGGCCTGTACAACCTCCTGGGCGAGCTCCTCAACGCCCGTGAAATCTTCGGGCCCTACATGTGGGCACCCGTCGTCAACAACGTCGTAGGCATCGCCGGCCTCGGTCTTTTCCTCGCGATCTGGGGCAGCGCCCCCGACGGCGGCATTCCCGCGGGCGACGTGACCGGCGCCCAGTTCTGGGTCCTGGCCGGCTCAGCAACCCTCGGCGTCATCTGCCAAGCCCTGTGCCTGCTGTGGCCGATGCGTCGCGCAGGCATCTCCTTCAAGCCCGACTTCCACTTCCGTGGCACATCCTTCGGGTCGATGCCGCGCGTCGCCGGCTGGACGTTCGCGACCCTCGGCGTCTCCCAGATCGGTGTACTCTCCACCAATAACCTGGCCGCCATGGCCGACGGCTATATCGGTCGCAATGGTGCCCAAGGCGGCGTCGTCGGCATCCTCGCCTACTCGACGGCATTCATGATCTTCATGGTCCCCCAATCTCTCATCACCGTGTCCTTGACGACCGCAATCTTTACGCGCATGGCGGGTGCCGTCGCCGACGGTGACGATAAGGCAGTCGCCGACAGCTACCACCTGGGTGTCCGCACGATAACCTCACTAACCCTCGCCGCCGCCGCGATGCTGATGGCCGGTTCTGTTCCCATGATGGAGATCGCAATGGCAGCCAAGGGCGGGGACCCGCAGGCTGTCACCGCTTATGCGCTTGTACTCACCTCGCTCATGCCGGGTGTCGCCTCCACCGGCATGGTCCTCATGAGCCAGCGCGTCTTCTTCGCCTACGAGGACGTCAAACCTGTCTTCCTCATGGGCATTGGGCCCACGATCATCCAGGTGATCGTCGGTTGGTCGCTGTACGCCATGACGGGAGCGCGCTGGTGGGTTGTCGCCGCTGCCCTGGGCGAGACCGCGTGCCGCCTGACGCAGGGTGTCATCGCCGTCGTGTGGGTCTCGCGTGAAAACCGCTACGTGGACCGTTCAGGCCTGCTGCGCTCCTACATCTGTTACCTCGGCGCTGCGGTTGCATCGGGCATCGCCGGCTTCGCTGTCCTGTGGCTCATAGGTATTCACACGAGCGTGTCGTCTTCGCTGGGCCGCATGGCCATCGCGGGCGTCAAGCTCTCGGTTGTCTCGGCCATCACCGGCCTCGTCTATCTCCTGGTGCTGCGCTTGGCTGCACCCAGCGAATCCCTTGCCATGATGCGTCCCCTCCTGACGCGCCTACGTGTCCCCGTCTCTGTGGTGAACATCCTGGCAGCGTCGTCCACGCCTACCGCGCAACCAACTGCGATAATGGCGTCACACACACAAGAACAGACGGAGGAATCGATGGCCGACACGCCAGAAACGACCGGCGACGGCAAGGCGTTGCCGTCGTTCGACGAGGTTGTCTCCAACTCGCCGATTCCCGCTCCACCTGCCCCACCCGCACCCGCACCCGCAGCCCCACCCGCACCCGCAGCCCCACCCGCAGCAGCGCCAGAGGAGGCGGCAAGCATCGCAACGACACCCGCGCCCACCGGCGCGCCTGCCGTCGCAGCGGCGGCACCGGTCCTCGACCCCGCGACGCAGGCCCCCACCGCGAACCCCGGCGTTGTCGAGGCCGTGGCGGCCCCCGTGGTTCACGCCGTCGCCGAGGCCACGGATGCGGCCCAGGCTCAGGCAACCCCGGAAACTCAGGCAACCCCGGAAACTCAGGCAACCCCGGAGGCTCAAGCGATTCCGGAGGCATTAGCAGAGTTCGGCGTCGAACCACTGACCGAGGAAGAGAGCGTTGACGCGGCCCAAGTGCCCACAACCTCGTTCCCGGTCGCTCCCCCGCCACCCGCGCCCACGGCCAGCGGCTACGAGCGCGAAGGCGAGGACTACGAAACAGACTTCCCACACCCTGCGCCGCTCGCAGACGCACCTGCGACCCACCAGATCCCGCGTGTTCAGGCGATGTCACCCACCGTCCCCGCGGAGGATGCCACCGAGGTCCTGGACCCGGTCACCGCGGTTGCCGCGGACCAGGCCACGGCCTCGCCGGAGGAGACGAAAGCCCCACAGCGTACCGGCAAGCTCATCGATCCGACGAGACCCGCGCTTCTCTTCGGCCTGGCGCTGTTCCTCTTTGGAGCATTCTGGGGACCGTGGATGGCGACCCGACCCGTCACTAACCTTGACCTCGGCCAGTCTCTGCGCGCTGGCATCAACCAACAACAGTCCGCCGAAGAACCCGCACCGAACCTGACGACCACGCCGCCACCCGCGCCGTCCGTGACGCCCGTCATTTCCTCGGTGCAGGTCCTGTCGTGGAACAACGACGATGGTGACCACCCGGACCGCGCAATTAACATGATCGACTCAAACCCGTCGACCTCATGGAGTTCACGCTGGTTCGACAACAACCAATTCCGCGACGAGACCTCTGTAACAATTGTCGTGAAGCTACAGCAGAAGGCCACCGTTTCCTCGGTGACCCTCCAGATGGACCCGTCCACCTCCGGCGGCGAGATCGTCGTGCGTAACGTCACTGATCCGTCGAAGCCGCGCGAAGGAACAGAACTGGCTTCCTCGGCGTTGTCGCCGACGACGACGATCGAACTTCCCGAGCCCGTCGAAACCGACTCGATCGCACTGCAGTTCCGCTCCATGCCCAAGAGCCAGGACGGGCGCAACTGGGCGTGGATCTCTGAACTCACAGTTCAGTAACCCTGAAGGAGGGTACATGTCTTTCGTGACTGTTCCGGGCCTGGTGACGGCCGAACCCACCGAGAACACCACCGATACCTTCGAAGCGCCGATCCCATCGGACAAGGTTCCAGAGGGCGCCACCGTTCACGACGTCGTCATCGTCGGCTCGGGTCCCGCAGGCTACACGGCCGCCGTCTACACGGCTCGTGCGGGCCTTGCCCCCATTGTTCTGGCCGGCCAGCTGGCTGCGGGCGGCGCGCTCATGAACACGACCGAGGTCGAGAACTTCCCGGGTTTCCCCGAGGGCATTCAGGGCCCCGAGCTCATGGACAACATGCGCGAGCAGGCCGAAAAGTTCGGCGCGGACGTTCGCTACGAGGACGTCGTCGCCGTCAACCTCGAGGGCGACGTCAAGGCCGTGGCGACCGAGGACGAGGTCTTCTACGCGCGCGCCGTCATCCTGGCCACCGGCTCGGAGTACCGCCACATGAACGTGCCCGGCGAGGAGGAGTTCTCCGGCCGCGGCGTCTCCTACTGCGCGACCTGCGATGGTTTCTTCTTCAAGGATCGTCGCCTCGCCGTCATTGGCGGCGGCGACTCCGCGATGGAGGAGGCAACCTTCCTCACGAACTTCGCGTCCGAGGTCGTCGTCGTACACCGCCGCGACGCCCTGCGCGCCTCGCGCGTCATGGCCGAGCGTGCCCTGAATAACCCGAAGATTACCTTCGAGTGGAATGCGACCGTCTCCGAGGTCCTCGGCGACGAGGCCGTGACCGGCCTGCGCCTGACCTCCACGGTGGATGGCTCCGAGCGCGAGATCGCCGTGGACGGCGTGTTCGTAGCGATCGGGCACCTGCCGCGCACGGGCTTCCTGCGCGGCCAGGTCGCCCTCGACGAAGCCGGCTACATCACGGTCGACGAGCCGTCGACACGCACGTCCGTGGCGGGCGTGTTCGCGTGCGGTGACGCCGTGGACCACACGTATCGCCAGGCCATCACGGCCGCCGGTTCCGGTTGCCGCGCCGCCCTGGATGCGGAGCGCTGGCTGGCTTCCCTGGGCGACCAGGCGTGACCCCCTCCCCCGCTATGTCCGGCACGTCCGGCGCTGGCGTGCCCCGGCCTCGTACTTGCCCGTGCGGGTCGGGGGCGCTGCTGGCGCAGTGCTGCGGTCGCTTCCTGGACGGTGAGGTGGCTCCGACTGCCGAGGCGCTCATGCGCTCGCGCTACACGGCGTTCGCGCTGCGCGACGAGGACTACCTGTTCCGCACATGGCACCCGCGCACGCGCCCCGCTCCCCCGTACTGGGTGGAGGGGACGCAGTGGGTCGGCCTGCGTATCCTCGGGGCCGAGGCCGGGGGCCCCTCCGACGAGGAGGGAACCGTCACGTTCGTGGCCTCGTGGCGCGACGTGACGACGGGCGAGAGCGGCTCGATGCGGGAGCATTCTCGCTTCTCGCGCAGGGCCGGACGCTGGATGTACGAGTACGGCACCAACGACTGACACTACGGTAGGATTTCAATATGTTTGTTCGTCGACTCCTGTCGCCCCCCGTCATCGTCGGGGCTCTTCTCGTCGTGGTGGTTGCTATCGCCGGAGGCTTCATCACGAACCCGCTGCCGATCGACACCACCGTGTGGACCGATTTCGTCGAGTCGCGCACGCCCGCGATGAATACGTTCATGACGGGTGCGTCCTGGCTGTTCGACCCCAAGCGCGCCGTCGCCTTGGCCCTCGTCGTGGCGGTCGCCGTGTGGTGGTTCGTCAAGAAGGTCATGCACGCCCTGTACATCCTGGGGTCCGTGGCTTTCTCGGGGATCAATGGCTACATCATTAAGCACATCGATTCGCGTCCACGCCCGGAAGAGGCCTACCGTCTGATTACCGAGGACGGCTATTCCTTCCCGTCGGGTCACGCGACGGCAGTGACCGCCCTGATCGTCTCCCTGGTTCTGGTGCTGACGATGACGCGCCTGGGCCGTCGTCTCCGTTACCTGCTGTGGGTCGCTGCTCTCCTGTTCATCGTCTTCATCTGCATGACGCGCCTGTACCTCGGCGTCCACTGGGTGACGGACGTGATCGGCGGTTTTGGCGTGGGTCTCGGCTCCTCGATGATCCTGGCGCCGTTCATGCTGCGACCAAACGCACTGCGTTGGGTTCGATAGGCTCAATAGATTCAAGCATTACGCTGCGCCCGGGGCCACCGCCCCGGGCGCTTCTTTCTGCGTGACATGTTCAGGGCTCAAGGATATGACGTGTTGGTTTTGTGGCGATTTTTCGGCGTGCTGGTGCGGGATAGTTGGTGTTGAAGGTGGGTGTTTCATTGTGGGGGCGTGAATGCCCCGCATGCCCGGTGGGCGGGTGAACGCTTGGCTTGGTATGGGCACTCGGCTTCCTGGGCGCGGCGGTGGCGCTGCTCCCCGGTGGCGTCGCTCGCTGGTGAGCTATCGGCCAGGTCAGCCGCATTAGTTCCGCGGCGATGCAGCGTGGTGTGTTCGTGGCTGGTGAGGCGTCGTCGTCGGGCGGTTGTGCCTGGGGGTTCGCCTTTGGGCACTGTGGTCCGTTGTGTCAGTTAGGCGCTTGTTGGTCTGCCTCACCATTGATGCCGCCACTTGTCGCGTTCGGTTGTGCCTGGGGGTTCGCGTTCGGGCGTTGTGGGCCGTTGTGTTGGCGACGTAAGCTGTTGCCGGCGGGGTACCTGTCGGTGTGTCCCGCCGTTGATTGCGCCGCGAGTCGTCGCGTGCGATCGCGTCTGTTGGGGTCTGGTGGTTCGCTGGACAGCGAGGCGGACGCCGTCATCGTTGGCGGCATCCAGAGGACGGAACCCCGACACGTCGGCGGCGCCCCTGGCAGTGCCGCGAGGCTCCCTGTTGGGCGGGCTCTCTTGGTTGGGCAGGCGATTGTCGTGGGGTTTGTGTGCCCCGCGAATCCCAATCGTTAGTATTGCGGTGTTTGTGGGCGCAGTTGAGCGTTTACTCGATCGACGTGCGCGCTTAGTTGCTCCGAGCAGGGCTGCCAGAACGAATGCGGGCCCGACAAGTCACACGCGGGCCCGACAAGTCGCACGCGGGTCCGCTAACTCGCACGCAGGCGGCCCCGCCCACACTCCAAATAGCCGGTTAACGTGCACCCACGCCGCCCCACAAGCGTCCCGGGCAGCCAGCCATCAGACCCAGGGCACGCGAGCCGCCCGCGCTTGACGTGCCCCGGACACCCGGCCATCAGACGCGGGACACGCGAGCCGCCCGTGCTTGAAGCCTCCCGGCGTGGCAGTACAACACTCCCTCACGTCGCACGATGCCGCACGCCTGGTGCCAGGCGCCGGTTTCGCGTTCGACCTCGCGCCGATCGTGCCAGACGGCAGGTGCCAGGCGACACACAGACCATGCTGACGCGGGCGAGAGGCACCGATTCCACCACATTGCTTGTTACCGATCAGGTGGAACCTTCCCGATCGGATGGAACCCTCCGAATAGAGCCAACCCCCATCGGCAGCGCGAGCACGCCAGCGCCATGACGGACGACCGAAGCGCACGCCACAGCCAGCACCTGTCGGCGGTGCGAGCACGCCAGCGCCACCGACGCCTCCCTCGACGATGACTGAGACCGAACCCCGACCAACACGCTTTCTCCAACAACCCCCACATTCACCCCCGTTATGCACCTCCACACATCGGCGGCTGCACGCTCCGACATAACTGCCAGGCTGCCGCACTCTTCCGCAGTGCCGGTGCGTCGGCACCTGCGAACCTTGTATACCGGAGCAACCCACCCGAGCTCTCCGGCGTGGCCTGCCCAGCAAGCCTGCACGGCCTCCCTCTCGTCGCGACCTACCCGCGACCGCGACAATGGCTGTCACCGTACGCATCTGAGCCAGCGCTGCTACCGCGGCGCCATTTTCATCACCCGAGCGAGCATGTTCCACAGGTGCCAAGGCGCGGATTCCGACGTCTCCGGCGTTTGAAATCGCCGGCAGACACCTCTCAACCCGACTTGACCTGGCCAAACTCGGTTTACGGTCAGTTTTCGCGCATCATGGAAGATTCTCCACCTCCTATCAACAACCGAGAATCCACAATTGTGCACAAACCTGTGGATACAATCCACCGAAAGAACTGAAATGACGCCAAATTAATGATTGATACCTCACATGTGACCGTTTTCCACAGTCATGACCGCCAGGTAGGAAGAGACCCAATCGACAGTTGCCGCACATGATCACGGTCAAGTCCTGTGGAGTGGTGTAATCGTTTTGTGTCCTTCGGGGTGGGTTATGCGCTGAGTTGGAGTGGGGGTTCCTCCTGTTGGGTGGGTTGGGGTG
>ERZ772786.517-NODE-517-length-16040-cov-1.975665_pt1 | contig 16040 bp, 13 predicted proteins | sample MGYA00511473_ERZ772786 | MGnify/ENA primary metagenome ERZ772786 (study PRJEB29015, sample SAMEA2738025) | human oral metagenome | biome: human oral; feature: human-associated habitat; material: saliva | place: China | collected 2252 ...
TCGGCAGGCACGTTCGGGTTAGTCAGAGCTATCTGACCATAAAGCGGGAAGGCACCCTGATAGTCCATACCGCAGAAGCCAGCCGAAGCCTTGAGCGGAGCAGCCAAGACTTCGCCCAGTTCCCCAGCGTAGGTCGCAGCTCCCGACCCAGTCGTGTAGGAGTGAATGAACTTCTTCCCACGGAGCTTGTCGCCCGTGCTACCGTAGGCGAAACCATACTGGAAGACTTCGTCCATATAGTGCTTGAGCCTGCTGGCATGTTGAACCAGAAGATGGGATGGTGGAAGATGATGACGTCGGCTTCTACCAAGCGCTGCTGCTCAAAGGTGATATCGATGGGAGCGCAGTTGGGGTAGATCTCTTCGAGATTACGGACCTCGAAGTCAGGCTGTGCCTTGAAGACGTCAAGGATAACCTTCCCAGCGTGGCTGGTCTCCTGATAAGAGTGCGAATAGATAACGAGGACTTTCATTGGGGTAAATATTTGGATGCGCTACGACGGCAGCACATAGAGATAATACGTGGGGGTGGACTTTAGTTCATAGCACAGCAGCTGACCAAATAGCAGTCGGGCCGACTCCCAAGGGAATCAGCCCGACTTGATTCTGTATGTGGCGCGAAGGAGCAGGTACTCCGTCGCGACTTAGAACTCAGCGTTGCGTGGCGTACGGGGGAAGGGAATGACGTCGCGGATGTTAGCCATACCCGTGACGAAGAGCAGCAGGCGCTCGAAGCCCAGACCGAAGCCCGAGTGAGGAGCCGTACCGTAGCGACGGGAGTCAAGGTACCACCAAAGGTCCTTCTCGGGCACACCAACTTCTGCAGCACGCTGTACGAGCTTGTCGTAGTCAGCTTCACGCTCGGAGCCGCCGATGATCTCCCCGATCTTGGGGAAGAGGACGTCCATACCACGGACCGTCTTGCCGTCGTCGTTGAGCTTCATGTAGAAGCTCTTGATTTCCTTAGGATAGTCGGTGACGATGACGGGGCGCTGGAAGTGCTCTTCTACGAGATAGCGCTCATGTTCGCTCGCCAGGTCAGCACCCCAATAGATGGGGAACTCGAACTTACGACCAGCCTTGACCGCAGCCTCGAGGATCTCGATCCCCTCGGTATAGGTCATACGCTTGAAGGGCTTATCCAGTACGAAGCGCAGACGATCAATGAGCTCCTTATCGAAGTGCTCAGCGAGGAACGTCAGGTCATCCATACAGTGATCAAGAGCCCACTGCACGCAGTACTTGATGAACTCCTCTGCCAGATCCATATTCTCCTGGATCTCGAGGAAAGCTACTTCGGGCTCGATCATCCAGAACTCTGCGAGGTGACGAGGCGTATTGGAGTTCTCCGCACGGAATGTTGGCCCGAAGGTGTAGATACCACCGAGTGCCAGCGCAGCCATCTCACCCTCGAGCTGACCCGATACAGTGAGCGACGTGTGACGAGCGAAGAAGTCTTCCTTATAGTCGATCAGGCCGTCTTCTGTACGTGGGAGGTTGTCCAAGTCAAGTGTCGTGACCTGGAACATCTGCCCAGCACCTTCGGCATCACTCGCCGTGATCAGCGGCGTGTGCACATAGAAGAAACCACGCTCGTGGAAGAACGTATGGATAGCGATCGACATGTGGTGACGCATGCGATAGATCGCCCCAAAGGTATTCGTACGAGGACGCAGGTGGGCGATCTCACGGAGGAATTCCAGCGAGTGCCCCTTCTTCTGCAGGGGATAGGTAGCAGGATCTGCCGTCCCGAGGACTTCGAGTTCGTTTGCTTGTATTTCTACGCTCTGCCCCTGACCTTGAGAGGCGACGAGTTCGCCGACCACGCTGAGGCTTGCCCCCGTGGTGATCTTAGCGAGAAGATCAGCGTCGAAGCGCGTGAGGTCGACGACGATCTGGATATTATGGATCGTCGAGCCGTCATTCAGTGCGATGAAGCTAATAGCCTTATTGCCACGGCGGGTACGGACCCAGCCCTTGACGTTCACTTGCTGTCCAACGAGTGAGCCCTGAAGAAGCTCGATGATTCTGGTACGTTTCATAGATGTATGATTGAGTGGTGTGTGTGCAAGGTGAGATGTCTATGGGTAGCTATTACTCGAAGGAACCCATACGCAGGTTGTTGACCTCCTGCTCGGTGAGGTAGCGCCAGCGACCTCGGGGCAGGTTCTTCTTTGTCAGGCCAGCGAAGTAGACGCGGTCCAGCTTGACGACGTGATAGCCCAGGTGCTCGAAGATACGACGGACGATACGGTTACGACCCGAGTGGATCTCGATACCTACCTGGCTCAGGTCCTCTTCGCTGACGTAGCTGAGTGCGTCAGCATGGATCTCACCATCCTCGAGCTCGATACCCTCAGCGATGCGCTGCATATCCTCCACCGACACGGGCTTATCCAGCCATGCGTGGTAGATCTTCTTCTTCATGAAGGAGGGGTGCGTGAGCTTACTGGACAGATCACCGTCATTCGTGATGAGGATGACGCCCGTAGTATTGCGGTCAAGACGACCTACAGGATAGATACGCTCTTCGCAAGCGCCCTTGACGAGATCCATCACCGTACGACGGCATTCGGGGTCGTCACTCGTGGTGACGCAGTTCTTAGGCTTATTAAGAAGTATATAGACCTTGCTCTGAGTCGAGACGCGCATACCCTTATATACGCCCTCGTCGAGACGAGTAACACGTGAGCCCAGCTCTGTGACAACGACGCCATTTACCGTGATCTCACCTGTGGCGATGAGGGCATCCGCCTCACGGCGTGAGCATACCCCAGCGTTAGCGAGGAACTTATTGAGACGCAGATCCTGTGATGGATCGACGATCTCCTCGTACTTCACGGGAACGGGGAGCTGTGGCTGCTTCTTTTTCTTCTTTGCCTTGGGTGCTGCAGATGGACCGCCCTTCTTGGGGCCCTTGCCTGCATGCCTCCCCTTATGAGGCTGACCCTCACCGGGCTGACCTGGGGCTGCAGAGCGATGGGGGCGCTCGGAGCGGTTGTAGTTGTAGCTATAGCGGCCATCAGCACGCTCTGCCTGATAGCGCTCGTCATAGCGAGAGCGCTCTGCCGAGGAGGAGTAAGAGCCTTCGTAGTTGGAGTGCTCTGCACGCGAGGGGCGAGCAGCAGGACGTCCAGTGTGCATCTGCTGCTCCTCTTCGGAGACGATGAAGACGCGTCTGCGTCGTGTGGGGGTCCCTGAGTTAGGGGTGGATGAGATGTGCTGTCCATCGGTAGAGGCCGCAGGTACGCGTCGCGCGCGGGTAGCTGGGCGCTGGGTAGTCTCCTCGGAGCTACTGTGGTTTGGTCGAGGAGCGAACTCCTTTTCGTCTGCCATGTGGGGTCTTGTTTTGTATACTTATACTTGTCTGAGGGTGTTGAGGACAGCCTCTCGGCTCTCCACTGGTCTGTCGTCCAGATAAGCCCATCAGCCACTCACCCTCTTGGTGCAGGGCCGTCATAGGGTCTGTGGGCTCCAAATATCTGTGGCAAAGATAATAAGATTATATGATATATAGAGCCCGTGAGAGCACTATAAATAAAGGCGAAGAGGCGCATAGGAGTGATATACCTATGCGCCTCATCCTATAGGGGGAGTCTATGCTCGGAGAGCTTAGATGATCGAGTGCATCTTCGTAAACTCGACGATCTCGTCGATATAGCCGAAGGCAAGACCCGTGACCGTATCTGCACACCCGTAGTAGATGGCGATACGACCCGTCTCAGCATCGTGCAGAGCGGCACAGGGGAACGTCACATTGGGGACATCACCCATGCACTCATACTGCTCACGAGGAGAGATGAGGTAAGGGCCAGAGCGGAACTTCACCTTCCAAGGCTCATCGAGATCAAGCAGCGCAGAGCCAAAGGCATAGACGAAGCCATTGCACGAAGCCAGGACGCCGTGGTAGATCAGGAGCCAGCCTTCGCTCGTCTCGATGGGGATAGGACCTGCACCGATCTTCGTGCACTGCCATGCGCTATCCTCAAAGGGAGCAGGAGACATGACGTGGCGGTGACGGCCCCAGTACTCGAGGTCGGGAGATTCGCTGTAGAAGATATCACCGAAAGGCGTGTGACCATTGTCGCTGGGGCGGCTAAGCATAGCGAAGTTGCCATTCAGCTTGCGGGGGAAGAGGACACCATTACGGTTGAAGGGCAGGAAGGCATTCTCCAGCTGATGGAAGGTCTTGAAGTCGAAGGTATAGGCGACACCGATCGTAGGACCGTGGTAGCCATTACACCAAGTGACATAGTAGCGGTCTTCGATGAAGACGACACGAGGGTCGTAGCCGTAGACCCACTCACCGATCTCCTTGTCTTCGCATTCGAAGGTCAGAGGCTCAGGATTGATGTTCCAGTTGATCGCGTCATCGCTGAAGCCGACGTGCAGACGCATACGGCGGTTCGTATCGTCGCAGCGGAACACCCCTGCATAGCCTTCGCCGAAGCGAACAACAGCGCTATTGAAGATGCTATTGGAGGTAGGCAGCAGGTCGCGTGGGATGATGGGGTTGGCACTGTAGCGCCAGACGACATCCTTACAGCCTTCGGGACGATCTTCCCAAGGCATGTTGGGTAGGGCTTGCCCTACGATCTTAAGTTCACTCATTGTACGTACTAATAATATTGGGGTAGTTGAGAATCTAGTTTGAGTCGGACTTCTTAGCCTCTACTGCGTGAGCGAAGGGCAGACGAATCGCCATGATGATAGCTGGTAGCGTGACTAAGAGGACAATGACGAAGAAGGTCTGGTAGCCAAAGGCCGTTGCGAGCTTACCGCTGAGCATCCCAGGCACCATAACACTCAGGTTCATCAAGCTATTAGCAAAAGCATAGTGTGCCATCTGATACTTCCCTGGAGCGATCTGCTGCATCATGAAGAGCGTGATCCCGACGAACCCAAAGCCGTAGCTAAAGTATTCGAAGACGATACCCGTACCGATCCACCAGAGGTTGGAGGGCTGGAAGATAGCCAAGAGCAGGTAGACAGCAAAGGGAATATTGAAGATACAGACCAGAGAGAAGAGCGTCTTCTTCAGACCAAAGTGCGAAATGTAGTAGCCCGAGAGGATGGAGCCGAGGATGAAGGCAATCGTACCTGCCGTACCATAGATCAGACCATAGTTCTCATTGGAGAGTGCTATCCCGCCCTTAGCGATCTCATCCTTGAGGAAGATCGGAGCGATCTTCATCGCAAGCCCTTCGCCCAAGCGATAGAGGAAGATGAAGACCAGATAGAGATAGATATGCTTCTTCTCAAAGAAGGAGATGAAGACCTGTACAAGCTCCTTCCAGCTCTCGTCTGCTGAGCGGCGTACTTGGGCAGCTTCGCGGGGAAGGCTACGCATATGATATAGCGCGAGGGCGAGCATCAGCACAGCACAGATCCCCATGATGACCATCCAAGCCTTCTCCAGCCCCATACTCTTAGAGAGGTAGCCAGCCAGGTAGACAAGCCCGCCATTAGTCAAGATCTTAGCGAGGTTATAGAAGGCTCCCTGCCAACCAGCGAACTGTCCCTGCTCTGCTGGGCTCAACTCTTGCATATACACCCCGTCCCCAGCGATATCGTGCATGGAGCCACTGATAGCCAGCACCCCCATCAAGGCGATAGAGATAGAGAAGAAGCTCGGCAGGGGAAGCGAGAAGCAAACTAAGCCGAACATCAGGGCTGAGATCGCTTCAGTGATATAGATGTACTGGCGCTTCGTCCCGAAGAGCTCCATGACGAGGGAGAAGAGGGGCTTCAGTGACCAAGGTAGGACTAAGAGCGAGGTCCAGAAAGTCACATCCTCCTTGTCAATACCGAGGTCGGTGAACATGAGGACGGAGACAAGCGAGAGAGCGACATACGGTAGCCCCATACCGAAGTAGACGCTGGGTACCCAAGCAATGGGGTTACGTCGCTTCGCGCGGGACACCTCTGTAGTAGGGGTTTGTTCTTCCATATAATAATAATGATGTGTAAGCGTGCTATTGTTCCAATTTCGAAGCGCCCAAAGATAGCAAAAAAGCGCCTACCCCCAGTGGATCTCGGCAGGCTTTGAAGGTTAGCCAAAGAGACGCATTAGATAACCCAATCTGATGTGCAGGCAGTCGTACCTTTTTCCGTTGCTATGAGTGGAGTTTACCCCACGAGTGAACACATATCATATACAACTACAAATGAACAATATAACAGGAATATCAAAGCAACCTCAGAAGAGAGGTAGTGCGAACCAGTACTGGTCGGCGAGTTGACCAGTACTGGTCACATATATGAAGTAGTACTGGTCACCGCTGCGACCAGTACTGGTCCGACCGCTGAGCAGTACTGGTTCTTTTTTCACCCTTATACAGCTCCCGAAAGCGTATCATACTCAGGCAAGCTCAATCTTGGGATTAAGAATAAGAGAAGGATGGGAATTTAGTCTACGAGACCTACGGGATATCCTAAAAGGTAAACCCGCTTCGTAGCACGTGTAATCGCCGTATAAATCCAGCGTACTAAATTGCGATCCTCGGGGAGGTATCCGACGAAACTTAGGTCAACAAAGACGCAAGCCCACTGCCCCCCCTGTGCCTTATGCGCCGTGACGGCATAGCCATACTTCACCTCCAGCGCCCCCCAGAAGGGATCACGGCGTATAGCCTTGCGACGATCTGTGACCGAAGGAATATCAGCATAGTCTGCTGCGATTAGCTCAAAGAGTCGCTGACGCTCAGCCTGAGTGCGCTGAGGAGTGGGATCTTCGAGCGAAGTAAGCAGGAGGCGCACCTCCAGCGAGTCATCTCGATCGGGGAGGTAAATGGTAGCATCGGCGAAGTGCAGGCCATACTCGTAGTAGTGGCGACCGATACGCTGCACCTCGATGATCTCCCCATTAGCAATGAAGTCAGATCGGTCGGGGCGCTTGGTGTAATGGTAGTTGTTGCGAGCGACGATAAGCCGTTCACCTCGCACCACAGGCTCTTCCTCATAGAAGAGGACGGAGCTACGGATAGCATGGTTGCACTCCAGGGCGAGCTTATTTGATGGACAGATGACCAAGCATTCTTCCTCCCCATACTTGCGGTAAGCCTCATCCAACGTCTCGATGAATGTACCTCCTTCGACGGGGAAGATTCCTCGCCACCCCTCTGTCTCCAGGTGAATTGGCAGGATCTCCTCGGGGTCTTCATCGGCATATTCGTCCAGAAGCTCACGGAGCTGGGTAGCATTATGCAGGATCCCCCCACGCTTCTGACGCACGACTTCACGCAGCTCCATCCCATAGACATGGAGCCCGTAGCGTGAGGTAAGGACCTCGGCATTGAGCGCATCGCTGAGAGGAGTACCCACGGGAGGGAGCTGGGCCGTATCACCGACAAAGATGAGCTTAGCCTCATCTGCAGACCAGACATAAGATAGGAGGTCATCAAGAAGATTGCCCGAGCCAAAGGGCGTCATCTCACCCGTATCCCCTGAGATCATCGATGCCTCATCGACGATGAAGAGTGTCGGAGTCGCCCCGCTTACTCGTCCCAGCTGAAAGCTTCCACCCTCCTCCTGCATCTGGGTAGAGGCTCGATAGATCGTGCGGTGAATCGTCGAAGCTGGGCGCCCCGTAGAGGCGGACAAGACCTTTGCTGCTCGACCCGTTGAAGCCATGAGCTCGCTGAGCCAGATCTGCTATCGTACGTAGGAGGAACGTTTTCCCCGTACCGGCATAGCCCGTGAGGAGGAAGAGGGCATAGGGAGAGGGCTCTTCTATATATTCGTAGAGGGTACCCAGTGCTTCCCGCTGGTCGCTGGTATAGCCATCCAGCGGAAGAGAGCTGAGGGCGCTAAGGAGCGCTGTATACGGCATGTAATAATAATTTCTATCTTTGTCCGTGTGAAGTTACGAATTATAGGCATAGGAACGGCCTTAGTAGCTCCGCGCAATGAGACTCGTCTAACTCAAACTACTACATAGATCCAACAATGAAGAAAGTTATCCTCGCATTAGTAGCCTTGGCCGTAGTGGCACTTGCCTACATCACGATCCAGAGCGTGCTGGCACCAGTAAACTTCGACAAGAAGCAGGCTAAGATTGAGGTAGAGCTCCAGAAGCAGCTCAAGAAGATCGCAAGCCTTGAAGAAGCCTACAAGAGCGTCTACGACAAGTACGCCAACAAGGAGGAGCTGATCGACTTCGTACAGAATGGTCGTGTATTCTACATCCGTGCAGAGGGCGACTACACCAGTGCTATGCGTGATCAGGGCCTCACCGAAGAAGATGCAGCTCGTCGCGGGCTCATCCGTCGTGATACCGTCTGGATCGCAGCTAAGGACACCCTGCTGAACGACGGCACGGATCTGGCTAAGCTCTTCATCATCCCCAACAACCCCGACTCTTCTATCCAGGTCGTAGCTAGCTCTATCGAGCAGGAAGTTGGTGAAGCTAAGATCCAGATGCCCGTCTTCCAGGCATCGGCTTCTTATGAAAGCTACCTGAACCCTCTGAAGAACGAGCGTCGTGTACGTGAGAAGGTCGAAGCTGCTAAGGCTAAGACGAACGCCTTCCCCGGTCTTCGTGTCGGCTCTCTGACCGAAGCTAAGACGAACGGTAACTGGGAGTAATGACTCCGATCCCACAGATCACAGCAGCTGAGGCTGCTCACTACAGCTTGTCCATCCGAACCACTTCGGGTGGACTTGCTTTTTGTATCACCTCCGAAGGGACGGAAGGTGCCACTACTCCCCGTTGCATCCATAGCGGGAGGCTCGAGGCATCGGCTTCGGCACACTCCGTCTACGAGGTCCTGCAGGAGCTGTACTTCACGTATGAGTTCCTCAGCTATCCCTACCGCTCCATTCAATTCTTCTACGAGCCTGAGCAGGCTGTCCTCGTCCCCACGTCTCTTCTGCAAGAGGGAAGGGATGAGCTTTGGCTCCCCCACTCTGAGGATGTAGCAGGATCACGTCAGGGAGAGGTCTTGAGCGCCCTACGCTACACGCTCCCTGACGACACGAAAACTTTCGTCCTCAGCTGGCAGCGCGAGGCCTATCAGTTCCTTCGCCGCACGCTCCTGCTTGTCAAGTCCGAGCCACACTTCGCTCCCATAGTAGAGGAAGAGCGGTCGAAGAGCAGAGCTACCCAAGGACGTGAGCTACTTCTCCTCCTTCGTCCTAATGCAATGGATCTCTTCATCATCGCAGGCGGAGAAGTCGAGGCGTATAATAGTGCTCCCATCATCGTGGGGCACAATGAGGAGATCATAGCAGGCGAAGTCGTCTTCTATACCTTTGCCTTCTGGCGCCACTTCGCTCTTGAGGGGAATACCGACCGCCTCACGATCGCCGTCAGCGAAGAAGAGAAAGCCCCAGCGCTGGCACAGCTCCAAGGAGCGGCCCGCAAGGCGAGCGAACTACTTCGCCCATACATCTCACAGATCACCATCCAAGGCTACCACAGCCTCCCACACGCTGGGAGCGAGGCAGCCACATCCCAACAAGCCTAAGAGAACATGCGCATCATCGGAGGTAAGTACAAGCGCCGCCGCTTCGACGTACCTAAGAGCTTCAATGCTCGCCCCACGACAGACTTTGCCAAGGAGAATCTCTTCAACGTCCTTCAGTACTACATCGACTTTGAGGACGCCACAGCCCTTGACCTCTTCAGCGGGACGGGCAGCATATCGGCAGAGCTCATCTCCCGAGGCTGTAGCCGTGTGATCGCACTCGAGCAGCGACGAGAGCACGCGCTCTTCATTCGCTCCATCGCTCGCGAGCTGAAGGAAGAAGGGCGCCTGCAGGTCTTGCAGTCGGATGTCTTCCGCTACCTCCAGGCCTCAAAGGGAGGAAGACCGCAGTTCGACTTCATCTTCGCCGACCCGCCTTACAAGCTGAAGGAGATCGCTACCCTCCCGCAGATGATCCTTAGCTCGGGACTCCTCAAGAGCGACGGCGTCGTCGTCGTGGAGCATCCCAGCACGTATGACTTCTCCGAGCTCCCCCACTTCGCAGAGCATCGCGAATACGGATCGGTCAACTTCTCCATCTTCTCCCTCGCCGAAGACAAGGAGCAAGGTGAGGCCGAAGAATAGCCCAGCTATGCTCAACGAGGAAGGAGCGACCAGCGAAGCCCAGCTCTTAGAGCTTATGGCGCTACGTGCAGCGGGCCTTCCGCCACGCAAGCTCCTTCGCCTCTTCCTCTCAGACGAAGCTAAACCTGCCGAGCTTCCCTTAGATCTACCTAAAGACATCGATTGCTATCGCGAGATGATCGAGCGAGCCCTTCCTCTGGCCGAGGAGGAGCTCGCTCGCTGTCGTCAAGCGGGCATCACGCTACTCCCCTACTTTGCCAGCGACTACCCGAAGGCACTTCACGCCTTGGGCGGAGCGCGCCCCGTGCTGCTCCATGCTAAGGGCGACCTTGGTTTACTTCAAAGTCCCGCCTCCATCCTCGGCATAGTCGGCACACGCCAGCCAAGTCCCGAAGGTCTCGCCGCTGCCCACCGCATAGCCTACGAAGAGGCGGAGAAGGGGCGAGTCATCCTAAGTGGCCTGGCCTATGGGTGCGACGCCGCAGCCCACCACGGGGCACTCGAAGCGACAGGGCGTACCATCGCCGTCATCGCCACGGGGATTGACCGCGCGCATCCCGAGGCACATCAAGCACTCCAAGATCGGATCATCGCCTCGGGAGGGCTTGTGCTCTCCGAATATCCGCTGACTACGCCCGTCAACACGTACCGCCTCGTTGCTCGTGACCGCCTGCAAGCCGCCCTCAGCGCCGAGCTTCTCGTCATCGAATGCGGTGCCAAGAGCGGCACGATGCACACCGTGCGCTTCGCCGAAAGGTACCACCGCCCGATCTTCGCACTCCCTCCCCACACCGACCGCCTTTCCTCGCTGGAGGGGAATAGGCAGCTCCTCCAATCTGGGCGCGCTAAGCCCTGGTAAGAGCGCCCTTTATGCGAAGGGAAACTTCCGTATATGCGCAGAGAAATTTCCGTATATACGAAAATAAATTTCTGCATATACGAAAAAATATTTCCGCATATGCGAAAATTTATCACCGTGTGCACAGAGATTTATCGCCGTATATTCAGCGCCTTCTCTGCGGGTATGCCCGAGGGTTTTTAGCCTTCCTCTTCTCAGTCAGAAAGACCATCCCCCTGAAGTGCTCCGAGGAGCCTCCAGGGGGATGAGCTATTAGGGAGAGCCTTGCGCTTACTTATACTCGGCCCAGCTCTTGATCTGCAGATCCTCGATGGGGAGCGTGCAGAAGGCGGTGATGAAGGCCGAAGCCAGACGAGCGTTGGTCAGCAGCGGGATATTGAGGTCAATGGCTGCGCGACGCAGACGGTACCCGTTGGTGAGCTCGCCAGCGGTGAGGTTCTTGTTGATGTTCACCACCATGTCGATCTTGCGCTCATGCAGGAGGTCGAGGGCTTGGGGCTGCTTCCCTTCGTCGGTAGGCCAGAAGACCAGCGTAGAGGGGATGCCGTTCTCAGCCAGCATGTCGTGCGTGCCCTGCGTAGCGTAGAGCGTGTAGCCCTTGCTGTGCAGGAGTTGGGCCGCGTCGAGCATGTCGACCTTCTGCTTGTAGCCTCCCGTGGAGAGCAGGACGGAGCGCTCGGGGATGCGGTAGCCGACGGAGAGCATGGACTTCAGTACAGCCTCGTTGGTGTCGTCACCGAGGCAACCGACTTCACCCGTACTCATCATGTCGACACCGAGCACGGGGTCGGCCTTCTGCAGGCGAGCGAAGGAGAACTGCGATGCCTTGATCCCTACATAGTCGAGGTCGAAGGCGCTCTTATTAGGCTTCTCGACTCGCTGCCCGAGCATGATGCGCGTGGCCAGCTCGATGAAGTTAATCTTCAGCACCTTGCTCACGAAGGGGAAGCTACGTGAGGCGCGGAGGTTACATTCGATGACCTTGATCTCGTTGCCCTTAGCGAGGAACTGGATGTTGAATGGCCCCGAGATGTGCAGCGCTTCGGCGATCTGGCGGCTGATGCGCTTGATGCGGCGTACCGTCTCGACGTAGAGCTTCTGACCTGGGAACTGAATCGTGGCGTCACCCGAATGCACCCCTGCGAACTCGATATGCTCGCTGATGGCGTAGGCGATGATCTCGCCACGCTGGGCTACAGCGTCGATCTCGACTTCCTTAGCGTGCTCGATGAACTGGCTTACCACGACGGGGTGCTCCTTAGAGACATCGGCTGCCAGCTCGAGGAAGCGGTAGAGCTCTTCTTGGTTGGAGCAGACATTCATCGCTGCCCCCGAGAGGACGTAGCTGGGACGCACCAGCACGGGGAAGCCAACCTCGGAGATGAACTGGTCGATATCCGAGAGGCTCGTCAGCTCCTGCCAGCGGGGCTGGTCGATGCCGAGCTCGTCAAGCATGGCGGAGAACTTGTGGCGGTCCTCTGCATTATCGATGTCTTCGGCCTGCGTCCCGAGGATGGGGATGCGCTGCGAGTGGAGCTTGAGAGCGAGGTTATTGGGGATCTGTCCGCCCGTAGAGAGGATGACACCGCGTGGCGTCTCCAGATCGAGGATGTCAAGCACGCGCTCGAAGGTCAGCTCATCGAAGTACAGACGGTCGGTGATATCGTAGTCCGTGCTGACGGTCTCGGGATTATAGTTGATCATCACCGAGCGGTAGCCTTGCTCGCGGATCGTCTGCAGGGCGTTGACGCCACACCAGTCGAATTCTACCGAGCTCCCGATGCGGTAAGCACCTGAGCCGAGGACGACGACGGAGCGTCCGTCTCCCTCATAGTTGATATCGCTGTGCGTGCCGCTATAGGTGAGGTAGAGGTAGTTCGTCTCTGCGGGATATTCGGCCGCAAGCGTATCGATCTGCTTGACGACGGGGATGATGCCCTGCTGCTTGCGCTGGGAGCGCACGGCAAGGGCTTCCTTGTCCCCAGCCTTTACGCCCTTGTCTGCGAGGACGAAGCGTGCGATCTGGAAGTCGGAGAAGCCCTGACGCTTGGCTCGAAGCAGCAGCTCATAAGGGAGCTTATCGATAGCGGCTACTTCACCGAGGCGCTGGGAGGTGCGGACGATACTCTGGAGCTTGTCGAGGAACCAGCAGTCGATCTTCGTCAGCGTATGGATTTGCTCGATAGTATATCCTGCGTGCAGTGCCTGACTGATGGCGAAGACACGCGTGTCGGTGGGTGCCTTGAGAGCCTTATCCAGCTCGTCAGCAGGGATCTCCTTCGTGTTGTTGCCTACGAAGCCGTGCATGCCTTGGCCGATCATACGCAGGCCCTTCTGCATCGCTTCCTCGAAGGTGCGGCCGATAGCCATGACTTCCCCGACGGACTTCATGCTACTGCCGAGCTCGCGAGATACGCCGTGGAACTTCCCTAAGTCCCAGCGAGGGATCTTGCACACGACATAGTCCAGTGCGGGCTCGAAGAAGGCGGGGGTAGTGCGCGTCACGGAGTTCTTCAGCTCAAAGAGTCCGTAGCCTAAGCCAAGCTTAGCAGCGACGAAGGCCAGCGGATAGCCCGTAGCCTTAGAGGCCAAGGCCGAGGAGCGCGATAGGCGTGCATTGACCTCGATGACGCGATAGTCTTCGCTCTCGGGGTCGAGGGCGTACTGCACATTACATTCCCCGACGATGCCGATGTGGCGCACGATGCGGATGGCGATCTCGCGGAGCTTGTGGTATTCGTTATTTGTCAGCGTCTGCGAGGGAGCGACGACGATACTCTCACCGGTATGGATACCGAGCGGGTCGAAGTTCTCCATATTACAGACGGTGATACAGTTGTCGTAGCAGTCACGGACGACTTCATACTCGACTTCCTTCCAGCCCTTGAGGCTCTTCTCAACGAGGACCTGAGGGGAGAAGGCGAAGGCCTTGCTACACAGTTCGTCAAGCTCAGCTTCGTTGTCGCAGAAGCCACTGCCCAAGCCACCGAGAGCGTAGGCGGCGCGGATGATGACGGGGTAGCCCAGCTCTTGGGCTGCACGGCGTGCATCTTCGGTCGTCTCTACGGCGTGGCTCTGGATCGTCTTGACGCTGATCTCATCGAGCTTGCGAGCGAAGAGGTCACGGTCTTCGGTATTCATGATAGCCTCGACGGGCGTACCCAGTACCTCGACGTTATACTTCTCGAGGACGCCACTCTGGTGGAGCGCTACACCGCAGTTGAGAGCCGTCTGTCCACCGAAGGCAAGGAGAATGCCCTGAGGACGCTCCTTCTCGATGACCTTCTCGATGAAGAAGGGGGTGACGGGGAGGAAGTAGATCTCGTCAGCGATGCCTTCGGAGGTCTGTACCGTGGCGATGTTGGGGTTGACGAGTACGGTGCGTATCCCCTCTTCGCGCATGGCCTTGAGTGCCTGTGAGCCGGAGTAGTCAAACTCGCCAGCTTCACCGATCTTCAGTGCTCCCGATCCGAGGAGCAGTACCTTCTGTATCTTATTCTTGTCGATCATTGTCTCGTGCTATTGGGAGGGGTAATTAAAGCAGGTTGAGGAACTCCTCGAAGATGAAGAGCGTATCGGTCGGGCCACTGCAGGCCTCGGGGTGGAACTGAGCAGAGAAGAAGGGTAGGCGCTCGTGGCAGATCCCTTCGTTCGTGCCGTCATTGAGGTTGACATACTTCTCACGCCAGCCCTCACCGAGAGTGGAGGCATCTACGGCATAGCCGTGATTTTGGCTGGTGATGAAGCAGCGGTTCGTACCTACCTCGCGTACAGGCTGGTTGTGGCTACGGTGTCCGTACTTCATCTTGCTGATCTTTGCTCCTGCAGCTGCGGCGAGGAGCTGATTGCCCATGCAGATCCCACAGATGGGCTTCTCCTTAGCGAAGGCCTTGCGGATGTGCTCGACGGTGACACTACACTTATTGGGGTCGCCAGGGCCATTCGAGAGGAAGAGCCCGTCGAAATCAATCTGATTAAAATCATAGTCCCAGGGTACGCGGTAGAGCGTGATCTCTGGACGGATGAGGTTGCGGACAATATTGTTCTTCGCGCCGCAGTCTACGAGCACGACCTTCTTAGGCCCATTACCATAGATCGTGATCTCCTTGGGAGAAGCTTCAGCTACAAGGTTGCGCGCGTTGGGGTCATCAAATGGGATATCTTCGCAACCCTCGAGAAGAATCTTCCCCTTCATCGAGCCCTTTTCACGAAGGGTCTTAGCCAGCTCACGCGTATCAATGCCCGTGAGGCCGAAGACCTTCTCACGGCGGAGCCAGTCACCGAGCGAGCCCTCGGAGTTCCAGTGGCTGTACTCCTCGGAGTAGTCGGAGACGATGATCCCCAAGGGATGTATCTCATCGCTTTCGCGGAAGAAGGCTATACCATTTTCATCGTGCTTGGGAGAGGGGACGCCGTAGTTGCCCACCAGAGGGTAGGTCATCACGAGGATTTGGCCTCGGTAGCTGGGGTCCGTAAAGCTCTCGGTGTAGCCCGTCATGGCGGTGTTGAAGACAACCTCGCCTGCTACGGGGGCCTCGTAGCCGAAGGAATACCCCTCGAAGCGGCTGCCGTCATCGAGGATTAGGGTAGCTCTCTTGTAGTCTTGCATAGGATGGATACTTTGTGAGAATGGAGTGTAGAAGGGATTGCTCGAGGCTTTTATAAAGAGAAAAGCCGTCTACCAAGCAGAGCTTGACATACGGCTTTCTTATATCTTGTGTCGCTCGTGGGGAGCGAAGACCTCAGTATCATTGACGTGATTAGTGATGCTACGCAGGGCTTCTTTAGCTCTGCTTTGCACACAAAGATAGCTAAAAAAGCGGAACCGCCTCGCTCCCTGCTCCACGATCGAAGTGGTAGCGAGGGAGCGAGGCGGTGCTGAGGTCGTGAATTAGAGCCCGAAGCGCTGGCGGAGTGTGTCTACGTAGTCCAGCTTCTCCCAGGTGAAGAGCTCTACTTCGTGGGCGATCTTACCACGGCTATTCGTAGAGAAGTACTTCGTGACCTTGCGGGGCTCACGGCCGAAGTGCCCGTAGCTGGCCGTCTCACGATAGATAGGAGCACGGAGCTTGAGGCGCTGCTCGATAGCATAGGGGCGGAGATCGAAGACCTCGTCTACGAGCTTGGCAA
>ERZ772786.518-NODE-518-length-16039-cov-5.126814_pt1 | contig 16039 bp, 15 predicted proteins | sample MGYA00511473_ERZ772786 | MGnify/ENA primary metagenome ERZ772786 (study PRJEB29015, sample SAMEA2738025) | human oral metagenome | biome: human oral; feature: human-associated habitat; material: saliva | place: China | collected 2252 ...
TCCTAAATCCCTAAATGATTAAGAGGGTGTGTCAAAATGCAAATTAATAACTTGACAACTTTCAATCTATAAGTAGGATTCTTCTAAAGGCAAAGAAAAGACCATTTCTTTACTCAAAATCGAGTACAGAAATGGTCATTTTTATTGAATTGTTTCAAACTGTAAGATTATCAAAATGGTATTTGCATTTTAACAACCCTCTTTTATATTAGTTTCTAAATACTAAGCCTTCACCGAAGCTGTCGATGATGACAGGTTTGTCACGGTTGACTGTACCTGCAAGCAATGACTTACTGAGGTCGTTCAATACATAACGTTGGATAGCACGCTTTACGGGTCGTGCACCAAACTCTGGATCGTAGCCAACATCTGAAAGATAGTTGATAGCTGGGTCGGTCCATTCGAGATTGATACCTTGTGGTTCCAACATCTCCTTAACTCTTTCGAGTTGCAAACGAACAACACCACCAATCTGCTCCTTTGTCAATGGCAAGAACATAATTGTCTCGTCAATACGATTGAGGAACTCTGGACGTATCGTCTTCTTCAACATATCCATCACCGCAACTTTTGCCTTGTCGATTACTTCCTCACGATTTGTATCGTTAAGATGTTCAAACTGCTGCTGGATGTATTGCGAGCCAAGGTTAGACGTCATGATGATAATCGTATTCTTGAAGTTCACCGTGCGACCCTTATTATCAGTCAATCGACCATCGTCCAATACCTGCAGAAGAATATTGAATACGTCTGGATGTGCCTTCTCTATCTCATCAAAGAGAACCACTGAGTAAGGTTTACGGCGTACAGCCTCAGTCAACTGACCACCCTCGTCATAACCAACGTACCCCGGAGGCGCACCGATGAGGCGTGTTACACTGAACTTCTCTTGATACTCACTCATATCAATTCGTGTCATCATTGACTCGTCATTGAAGAGATAATCAGCCAATGCCTTTGCCAACTCCGTCTTACCTGTACCTGTTGTACCTAAGAAGATGAAGGAAGCAATAGGTTTCTTTGGGTCTTGCAAACCTGCACGTGAACGACGAACAGCGTCTGCCACAGCGGTAATTGCCTCGTCTTGACCAATGACACGCTTGTGCAACTCATCCTCCAAGTGGAGTAGTTTGTCCTTCTCACTCTGTAACATTCGGGTGACAGGAATGCCCGTCCAGCGACTTACCACCTCAGCTATATCATCCGCAGTAACTTCCTCACGCACCATTGCCTCACCGCCTTGCGTCGCTTGTAACTGCTGTTGAATATTCTTGATATCATCCTCCAGTTGTTTCAAACGAGAGTAACGAATCTCTGCAACACGCTCGTAATTGCCCTCACGCTCGGCACGGTCAGCCTCATACTTGAGCTGCTCAATCTCTTGCTTGTCTTGTTGAATCTTATTCACCAATCCACGCTCGCCTTCCCACTTAGCACGGAAACTATGTTCCTGCTCTTTGAGTTCAGCGATTTCCTTGTCGAGTTGTGCAATCTTTTCTGTGTCGTTCTCGCGCTTGATAGCCTCACGCTCAATCTCAAGCTGCTTCAATCTACGACTGATTTCATCCAACTCCTCTGGAACAGAATCACGCTCCATACGTAGTTTTGCTGCTGCCTCATCCATCAAGTCGATAGCCTTATCAGGTAAGAAACGATCTGATATATAACGCTCAGAAAGTTTTACAGCTGCGATACAAGCATCATCTTGGATACGTACCTTGTGATGATTCTCATAACGCTCCTTCAATCCACGAAGGATAGAGATGGCGTCCAATTCGTCTGGCTCATCCACCATAACTGTTTGGAAACGACGCTCAAGTGCCTTATCTTTCTCAAAATATTTCTGATATTCATTCAGCGTTGTTGCACCGATAGCTCTCAACTCGCCACGTGCCAAAGCTGGCTTCAAAATGTTAGCTGCATCCATAGCACCTTCGCCACCACCAGCACCGACCAATGTGTGAATTTCATCGATGAAGAGGATGATATTACCATCAGCCTGCATCACTTCCTTAACAACGCTTTTAAGACGCTCCTCGAACTCACCTTTATACTTAGCACCAGCCAACATCGCACCCATATCCAATGAATAGAGTTGCTTATCTTTCAAGTTTTCTGGCACATCTCCACGAACGATTCTCTCTGCTAAACCCTCAACGATAGCTGTCTTACCAGTACCTGGCTCACCAATGAGGATAGGGTTGTTCTTTGTACGACGAGACAGAATCTGCAATACTCTTCGAATCTCCTCATCACGACCAATCACTGGGTCGAGCTTGCCTGCACGTGCATCCTCGATAAGGTTGCGTGCATACTTCTGCAGCGACTGATAATTCTCATCACCACTTTGCGACTGCACCTTCTGACCTTGACGAAGGTCGTTGATAGCTGCCGTCATCTCCTTCTCTGTGCAACCTGCATCTTTCAATATCCGACTTGCCGTGGAATTTACAGCCAACAGAGCGAGCAACATCGGTTCAATGCTCACAAACTCATCGCCCATTTTCTGCGAAATATCCATCGTGCGTTGCATCACCTGATTGGTCTCAGAAGAGAGATAAGGTTCACCACCAGATACTTTCGGTAAGTGGCTCATCTCATTCTGAATGGCACTCTCCACAGCTTGTGCGTTCACACCTAATTTCTGGAAGACGTAATTAATCACGTCCTTTCCCTTTTCCATCACACCAGCCAAAATATGCACTGGCTCAATGGTTTGCTGCCCATTTCTCTGTGCAATATTTATTGCACTCTGAACAGCCTCTTGCGCTTTAATTGTAAATTTATCAAATGTCATTCTTCAAATTTCCTTTCTTATTTTCTTATCGTTCCTCTAATCATTTCTAACCAGACGTTTTTCAATCACCTAATTATTCATCATCAGCCTCCCGATTATTCTTACTTTTTTACTAATTCTGTAACCCATTATCTCAAATGATGTGCCTATGAAAACAAAATGACAGAATGACAGATGTAAACGACAGAATGGCAGTGCTGTTGGTGGGTATCTCACTAATCACTCCCCTCTCCATTACTTCCCTTCGGTCAGTGACCGTTGGTTCGGAGAGGGGTTGGGTGAGGCTACTTCACCATCACAAACACTTTTTCTCCTTTCTCCATAGCCTCCGTCATCATCTTAACGAGTGTCAGCACACAGCGGGTAGAGTCCAGCACATAGCCTTTGCGGCGGTTGAAACCGAGGAGGATACAGCCCCTCGTATCTTCTGGCTTATTCCCCGCATGAATCCTTATCCCTTCAAAGCCCTTCACGTTCAGCAGTAGTGGCAACCATCGTCCGAATCGTTGACTACGAGTGATGAGAATGCGATACCGCCCTGTGGGGATAGCTCTAAAACCCTCGCCTTTCACTTTCTTAATCGTTTTCAATGAACACTTTTCTGACAGACGCTTTGAAGGAGGTTCGAGGGTGTCAGAGAAAAAATAATTATTGACATATAAACGTCCGATAGTATATTTCTTCTGGTAATATTGTCTTATTAGTTTTATTTCCATAGCGTTGACTTAATTTGATTTGTGATTTTGTGATTTTGTTTTGTTTTTCGATTTTGTGATTTTATGATTGTGATTTTGTGATTGCCAATAGAGCGTTTCAGATTATAATAAATATTACATGACACGATTAAAAGTGTTTACACCTTATATTTATCTTGGGTCGTTTTCATCCATTTGCCTTCCTCTTTCTTTTCAATCCATCCACTCTTCTTCCATCGATAGATGATGTTGTTGATTACGTTTCTGGTCACAGTAGAACCCTTTTCTTTTTGCAGGTCATTGATGGTGAAAACAGGTGGGAGTTTGTCAAAAATACATCCGTTTGCCGAATATTTTCCCATTTCTTGTTCAGCCGACTTATATTCACAGAGTAATGCTTCACCGAAGAAGTTGCATTGTTTCTCCAAAATATATTCAGCAATCAAGCGGGCAAATTCCAGCACCTTCTCGTTCTCTTCACCCATCAGCAGACGGGCAATAACGCCACAACGAAAGCCAATGACGGCTGCACGCTTACGATAGGTGTCTTTGACGATGTCGCCATCAGCCATTGCCTCTATTCTTTTCCGTTCCACCCACTCGCCGATAGCTTCTCGCAATAGGGGGGTGTCAATAATGCCGTGGCTGGCGCGCAACATGGTTACAGCAGCATTAACTTCAGTTGACAAGCCCTCCACTTCTTCACCATAGAGGGGCATAGGGGCAAAAGTGGAATCGGGCATTTCTGCGATAAAGATGCGCGATGACAATCCGTTTTCAACATTATCTCTTTTGAAGCATCTTTTGAAGGCGCCGTAAGTGCCAAGGATAGAGAAATTATAGGCTACGGGAACCACACCACTCTCTGCCTGATCTGAGTTGTAATCTTGCCCCCATACACCATTGTCGAAAGCGAGGCGATAGACATCATACTTCTGCGACCACGAGCCTGCACCATTTGTCTTGCGCAGCGTGTCGAGTTCCTCACCAAAGGAGAAGAGCGTGTGACCACGGGAATTCTTAAAGCGTCTCAACAGCGTTGAACAACTTATGGTGACGGGCACTGAACGTATCAACACACAAGGATCTTCGGGTGCTTTCTCGTTGGCTTTGCGACGCTTCTTTTCCTGTTTCCATTTCTCTTCAATCTCACGTGAGCGAGCATCGTCCTCAAGCATTTGACTTATCCATAAGTCCACCTTTGATTTGCAAACGCTCTTGCCTGATGCTTGTGGACCGACAATGACCGACATTAAGTTGAGTCGGTGCAACTGACCATCACAATATCTTACTTGAACGCCGTCTGCGTAGGCAGCAGCAAGGGGGAGCACAGCACATAGTACGGGCATGTGCATATTGGCAGGAACGCCCTCAAGCGTTTTGCACAATATGGGGGGAAGGGTGTTGAATATTTTATTAATGCAAGCTATCTGCGCTTGCTGCTCTGCCTCTCTTTTTATTTCAAGTTGTTCCAGGTTGTTTTCGGTTGAAACTTTTGAATCTGACTTATTTCTGAGTGATTCTGTATAAATCTTTCGCAGTTGAAATGACATCGGGCGGTTGGTGTTGGTGTATTTCTCGTAGAAGTCTTTGATCAGCTGTCGGCAGTCGGATTCTCGTGAATATTCTGGCATACGCTGTGCGATGATGGCTTTGAGCTGCTCTTGTGGGAGGAGCCTACAGATTCCCATAGAAAGTAGTGTTACGAGCGAATTGTGGCGGGTCCCCTTGCTGGTAAATGCAGCAGGTGATAGCCCCGAAGCGGAAACAAAAGCGTCGAAGAGCACTTCCGTGTCTGGATGGATGTCAACGGGTGTGTCGTCAGCGTTTGCAGTGTCTTCAGTAGTCGGCTCTGTTCTCTCTTCTGTGGATTTTATAGGGGGTAGAGGGGTGACGGGCGTATTTTTTATGTCAGTATCCTTTACTGGTGTCGTCGGTGCTTTTTGCTCCGTAAATAGACGCTCTTTGTCGATGAAGAAGATGTAATCGGCTGGCACGGCAAAGGAGCAGCGGGCGTAATCCTTACATGCTTCGTCAAAATCTTTCAGCCCCAGTTCCTTTGCAAGCCACTGCTGTCCCTCTGCCAAAGTTATCTTCTGAGGAAGTGTGAATACGATGCGCAGTCCTTCTGACGATGGCGTCATGTGCACCAGAACAATGCCTAACTCCTTCGTACGCTCTTTTACCATCTTTTCGTAGAAGGTTTCGGGTGAAGGAATATGGTCGATGTCAAGAATGGAAAGCCCTGAAGGAATAGCCTCAGCGTTGAGTCGATGACCATTCTTGAAATGGGCATGAAAGCAGAAGGCTGGTAAACGGCGTTTCAGTTCTGCTTTCTTTGTCGAGAAATCATCACGACTCATCTCGCCACGCATCACTTGTTCGCGGTAATCGGCAAGTTCAGCACAGATGTTGTTTACTATGGTCGAATGTATTACCACATCTAAGATATCAGCTGTGCAAGGAATTGTGTGCTGGGAACGAATACTTTGTATATAATCGAACATTTTGTTTACTTTTATGATTAGAAACGGGGATGTTCATACATGATTTATAATGTTGAACAACCCCATGAAAAATTATTACTATGCAAGCAGACTGCCTTCCATAAAGTTAATTGCCTGCTGACTTTCATCGAAAACAATGTCTACGGGAGCTGCCTCGTTAGAGCGTTTCACCATGATGTAAAGCCTTACGCGGTCGGGTGCCACTGTTGCTCGTCCGTGCTTCATGTTCAGTATGCGGTTGGGCGTTGCCGTTGATGGCGTTTCTCTCGCGAACGCACGGAAATCAAATTCCTGTGGGGAATTCATTGCAATAGATCCTCTCACTCTCTTGCCGTTAGCGGCGATAATGCGCTGGTAATCAGCGTCACTCATAATTACTTTTACTTCCATAATCTTATGATTTTTTATTGATAATCTCAATGTCTGAAATACTTACATTCTGGAACACACGCTCATTATATTCCGTTGTGTAGAAGTAGAGCTGTGCTGCGACGAGCGCACCCTCTTCGAGTTCTTTTTCTGCCTCTGCATCAAAGAGGGTTGATGTGAAGCGGTCGGCAAACTTACCTCCAAGCTGTTGCAACTGGATGTCACGGCAGTGTGAGGTGATTCCTTTCTGGTTGGTGTACGGGCGGACTTCTCCGAGTTTTGTAATCTTAAAAATGTTGTTCATAATGATATTTTTTTCCGCAGGCAACATTGCCATTGGTTTGTTTTATGTTTGCAAAGTTATCTCGCTTCATTCGTGATTGCAACTTTTAGAAGTAATCTGGGGTTTCTTAAAATCTCTTAATTTCATTTGTTAAATGCTTTATTTACAGAGGCTTTCAACGTTGATTCAGAAAGACTGATATTACTATGATCGTTGCTGACGAGGTATCTGAAGAAGATGCTTTTAGCCACTCTTAGTGGACTTTCTCCCTGCTCTCCCGATGCTATTGTTAGGGCAATAAGGGCATAGAACCATGTGCGTTTTATCTTCTTCTTTCCCTCCTCCGATAAGAACAATCCTTTCTCTCTCCGCAATGTCTTCACGTCATTGGATAGATAGGGTCGCAGTTGATTGGTTAGTTCGTCCAAACGCTTGAAGTATTCTGGTTTGAATAGTTCGCACATCATTGTGTTCTCATCAAAAGGGTATCTGCACTTTGCTTTGCGCTGTTGCTGCACACGCTGTCGTGTGTAATGCTTTTTTCTCATTCTCCCAAGTGTTGTGAGAAGAGAAAGCACGGGAAACGCTGCGCAGCTTTACCTCATGAGATTCCTCCTGCCCACTCCGCTCGGGTGAAACAATCTGTCTGATCTTTAGGTGTAATCTCTCGAAAGAGAAAACCCACGTCAAGTCATTCTAACTGTGACGTGAGTACAAAGTTATAGACAGGGAGCGTTTGCATGAAACTGAAACTTGCAAGGGCTTTATAAAAAAATATTTTTTTATTATCAAAAAATTATAAACTGATAATCAATAAGTTACGAAAATAGTTTATAATTTGTTTATAGAAAGTTTATAATGTGTTTATAGATTGTTCATAATTTGTTTATAGATAATCCGTCATGTGTTTATAGATTGTATCTCATGTATTTATAGCTTGTTTAACAGGGCGTTAATAGATAGTTAGGATCGCTTTCCTTTTGTTCTTACACGATAAAAATAAGGGGATAGCCTCGTGGCTACCCCCTCTATTTATTCCCTGATTCTTTGATTTATACTGCGAATATAAAATGTTTTTCCACAAGAATGTCAATTTCTCTTGCAAATATATGTGACTTTTTTAGAGGATGTCTTCTTCTTTCTCTATCTCTTTACCACTTTCATTATCAACACTTAGAGTGGGATTAGAGGGCTGATTTTGGTTATTGCCTGTACCTGCTAATAATACAACCTCTTCGCATAAAGAATGGACAACGCAATAGGGGCTAGTGTATTCTTTCTTATTCATTATGTTCTAATTTAAGTATATATTTTGATGTTTATTTTAAGTATATATCTGTCAAATAATTTGTTAAGCGGCTCGCTAGAATAATTTGCAGATAAATTGTAGTAATGCTATTAAAATAGCTCGAATGAGATACAAAGTTAATTAATATCTTTTAAAAAACGCTCTATTTATCCTTAAATCCGCAACATATGTGCAAAATAACGCCTTTTGTAGGCTGTTTCTTTCCCGATAGCAAGGTGACATCAGCTGAGTAAGAACAGTTTTACAGAGCCTCAATAATTCTGACGATGGCATTATAGTTGTCGGTGGTGATGCCGAAAGCGGTGCGGTTGTCGTTGTAAGGGCGGTGGTGAGTGAGGTAAGGGCTGTTGTTGCTTCCGCCAATGGTTGTGTTGATTTGGTGCATGGGGATGTTGATGTTTCTTTTGTTTACGAAGATAGCGATGATGTTGAGTGCCATTTTGCGGTTTATGCCCCAGGTGTTGGCGTTGGGCATTGTCATCTCGAAGCGGGCGAGGAGGGTGTCATCGTTGCAGATGTTTTCAAAGCATTGTTGTAAGTCGTCATAGTCGGTTTTTTGCAATATGTTTTCCAGCTTTTGTGTGTTAGCCAATACTTTTGTCAGGACGGCTTTTCTGCGTGCTTCCTTCTGTAGGGTGGGGGTGGTGTTTGCATCTTTTGCGGTGAAGGGGTTATAGCTGTCAATGACAATCTTCTCACCATAAATGTTAGTCTTCTGAGAGAAGAAGAGTTCAGCATACTTATCGAAAGCGGTTTCCCCTATTTCGTTCATTATTTTCAGTACGACACCATCGTTCTCACTTACAGGATCCTCCTCGTGTCCAGGTTGAATATAATTCAGACTTCTTGTGGCTGTTACGGTCATAATGAGTTGTGCTGACGCTTCAGCTTCAGCTCTTGTGCGATTGATGGTGTTTCTTCCCTGCTTGATAATGCTACACTCTTTGATTAATGAGGTGTAGATAAAGGGGATTTCGTCAATTTTATTTCCCCCTGCTTGGTAGAGTTTTTCAATGCATTGTGTACTCGTTTGCCAGATGTCCATCACAGAGATTTCTCCCTTCTCTCTTTGCAGGCGGTTGAGTGGCGATGCCCATTGCTTAAAGAGCGAACCCTCTGGTGAGTTCATTACCTGCGTCTTGTAGACTTCATTGTCATAGTCTGTCAGAATCTCCATATTCCTGTAAGTCTTTTTCAATTTTATTTATCAATGCTTTAAGATGCTCTTTTGGATAGAGTTCTGGGTTGTCGAGACTCATATTGCTGAAGGTTGCATCCTCGAAGTTGATGTATCTGTAGTTATCTTTCCCGACGTTAATCTTTTTTCTACTGCCGTTGGGCGTCAGACTGATAGATGCATCTCCACCAATATCGCTTGCTACCTCGACAACATCTCTTGTCCATTTGTCTTTCGCATTCAAATGCACAGCGTTGCCTGCGCCAGCATCGGTGACAAGTTTCACTCCTGCGTTCGTGTCTTTGCGGATTCCTTGGATAAACTCGAAACGCTTTGCGAGTCGCTCGAGGTTAGGTTTGGGCCATGTAAATTCCACTTTTCGGAAGCCTCTGGGGTAGCGGTTTCGATCGTTAACAATCTCCCAGAAGCAGGATGAATTGTATAGATTTCTGATACTTACTTTTAGAGAGAATCGTTGTGCCATGATTCTTGAGAATGTTTTTTCAAGGATATTTTCCACCGATTTCATCGTTCGAAATGCTGTTGTTGAGTTCTCTATAGCGAGGAGCTGCACGCCAGGTCGATTGTCAATAATAATTATGCAACGTCGATAGTCATCAAAGGGGATCGAATTGAGTTGTTCGTCGTGTCGTGTTCCTCGGCAGTTGTTGAGAATCATCAGTATGTAAACGCCTTCTTCTCTGTAAGGTGCTAAGAGGAAACGATGAAGATACTGCGTGCCTCGTGCGTTGGTGAAGTTAATGCGTTTTTCGTTATTGAAATCATCAATAAACACATCGTCAAAGCATTTTTGTCGGTGGATGAAATTCCTCTCAACTTCCTGCTGGCGCTCTTCGTCGTAGAAGAAGTCGTCTTCGGCGCACTTCTCAAACATGTAGTTATAAAGTGAGAATCTTATCATTGTGCTGATTGTTTTTGTTATATTTTTTTGGTAAAGAGATTGTTTTTGTCTGATAATAGTTTTTTCACAGTTCTGTAAGCCATAAACGCAGGAGAAACATTTTGCCTTGCTAATGAGCTTTTAGGATTGCTCTTGCAAATTTACGAAAAATATTTATAATTAACAAACTAAAGTTTCCCATTCTAATAAATAGAGAGAAAAATAACAGTTTGTCGAATTTTCTTTGTAAATTAGTAATCGCTAAAGAACTGATTTTCTTTTTTCCTTGATTGTTTAATTTCCAACTCAATCATAAACCCCAAGAGAAGAGTATAGAGTCCGCCTCGCTTTTTGATATTACGACATCAATACTATTATATATTTTTTTAATTTGAGAAGGGCTGTTACTACTATTGTAATTTCTTTTAGCTGTATGATAGACGTATTCCCATTTCTTTTTTTCGAAATAATATGTAACAGTCAAAGATTCTCGTATACTTCCATCTATCGTCATATAAGTTTTGCCTCCCAAATATATATCACTTTCCCAAATTAACCTATTGTTCTTTATTAAATTGCGCTTTTGAAAATAACAAGGTACTCCGTCCTTTTTTTGCGGATTAACCCAAGTACCCCCCTCAGATGTATAGGAGGGGGAGTATTTCCAAGAAGAATCTAATAGAGGTAACTTTATAATACTTCTTTGGTTGTTAAAATTTATGCCATATCTATTCTTTTTATCTGCACAGCTAAATATTATTAATATGACACATAAAGAGCAAATCATACATTTTAGTCTTCTATCCTTACTATTTCTGTCCATTTTCATATTTCTTTAATGTTACCACCAAGTCTTATACCTTCTCCTCTCATTTTGTTGGGTATAATTAAATCACTAAAGTTTCCCACCCTAATAAATAGATAGAAAAATAACAGTTTGTCGAATTTTCTTTGTAAATTAGTAATCGCTAAACAACTGATTTTAAAGACAAAACAACAAAACTGTTATGGAAGCAAAAATAGAGAAAATAAGTGAGTTATCCAAACTCTTGAGTGTTAAAACTCGAATGAGTGATGATTTATTTCATCTTTTTGGCAAGTTTGGCATCGGTCACTTGTTATCTCGCCTGTCATTGGAGAAACGCTTGGGGTGATGCCCCAACACCTTATGGATACAATCAGCGATAATAACAAAGAGATGAGCAAAATCCTTGTAATGGCTGAAGCGTTGGAAAAATGGGATGAAGTATATGGACAGTCTGCATAACTTCTGTTAGGCATGTGTTAAAAGTCAATGGATATGGGGGATGACAGGCAAAGGTGAATGAGAAAAGACAGTGTTTTAAGGGGTGGGAAACTTTAGTTAAGTAACAAAAATAGGAATAAAAAAGCTGGAATATAAATCTAAAGAGTTAATGATCCCAGTTCAATCCCAATAATATAATAATATGATCAATGGCATAAGCGCAATAAATACGTCGATAAGCACACCAACTAAAAACATCAGTATGCCAAGAACCTTTCCTTTCTCTGAACCAAATTTGTAAGAACAAAAGAGAATTACCACTACTGATATTAGGATACGCGTTATGAGATATTCTTCTGACGTATAAGTCATTCTGAGATAGGCAGGATACATCTGAAAGATATACCACATTAACACGTAAGCTATCCATCTGTATGGCATGAGTTTTTCCTTCATAATTGCTTGTTTTATAAGATTATACTTCTCTAAGCTTGGGGATAAGCATCCCTGTCTATAGGTGTTTGAAAGTAGGTAAAGATAAGAATGCTCCGTACATTTATTATTTGCCTGCCAACACGTTACGTAAGTATTCTGTTAATGATTACCCCTGCAAAGGTAAACATTATTCTGAATTATCAACGATTTTATTAGTATTTTGTTGATAGGAGTGAGCAGGAAGTGAATTTTATATTATCTTTGCAGTTATACTTATAAAATAACTAAAGTTTCCCACCCTAATAAATAGATAGAAAAATAACAGTTTGTCGAATTTTCTTTGTAAATTAGTAATCGCTAAACAACTGATTTTAAAGACAAAACAACAAAACTGTTATGGAAGCAAAAATAGAGAAAATAAGTGAGTTATCCAAACTCTTGAGTGTTAAAACTCGAATGAGTGAGATTTATTTCATCTTTTTGGTAAGTCTGGCATTGGTCACTTGTTATCTTGCCTGTCATTGGAGAAACGCTTGGGTAACGACCCAACACCTTATGGCTACGATCAGCGGTAATGACAAAGAGTTGAGCAAAATCCTTGTAATGGCTGAAGCATTGGAAAAATGGGATGAAGTATATGGACAGTCTGCATAACTTCTGTTAGTCATGTGTTAAAAGTCAATGAATATGGGGGACGACAGGCAAAGGTGAATGAGAAAAGACAATGTTTTAAGGGGTGGGAAACTTTAGTTAACAAATAATTGAAGGCAAAATGTTAGGTCGCATAATCAGAAAGTTGTGCAATTAAAAGTCATGTAATTGAAAAGCCAATAATCACAAAATCACAATCACAAAATCACAAAATCAATTATGGTACTATTATGCTTTTCTTTTATGTAAATAATGTATCATTATATATTATTATTTATTAATAAGGTATTATATTATATAAGAATCCCTTTTTACACATTGAAAATCCTTTTTGTGATTTTGTGATTGTGATTGTGTGATTGGGAATAAAGCCTCCCCTACAGCCTCCCCCAGCCCCTCCGAAGGGAGGGGAGTGCAAGTTCGCAAGTATTTTGCAGAAAACTATCAGATAAAGAGCCCAGCCCTTATCCCTCGTGTGCGCATAGGCACTCCCCTCCTTTCGGAGGGGTCGGGGGAGGCTGTAGGAGTTTCTCTATTTTTACTTATCTCTCTGTAAAACAGGTAGTTACAAAGGTATTTGCGGAACTTGTTACTCCAGTACCCCGAAAAACGATTGCTTTCTGAATAAAGTTGCTTACCTTTGCAAACAGAGAACAGAAAGCCCCACCCGACCTCCCCGAAAGGGGAGGAGACAAGTTTGCAAGTATTTTGCAGAAAATTATCTGAGAAAAGAGTCAAAAGTCCTTATCCTCTTATGTGCGCATAGGCACTCCTCCCCCTTCGGGGAGGCTGGGTGGGGCTTCTCCTCCTCTCCAAAGGGAGAGGGGAGTGAATAAAAAGATAAGCCCCAAGATGTTTAGAAGTTAGTGCTCTTATGCTTAGAGATTAGTGTTCTTAGCGTTAAAGATTAGCGTTAGTAAGGTCAAACATAATTCTAAAGTTCAAAGTTAACTACGAATTACGCGAATGACACGAATTACATCGCAATAAGCATTAGCGTAATTAGAGAAATTCGTAGTCCAAATCATAAAGTTAACTACGAATTACGCGAATGACACGAATTACATCGCAATAAGCATTAGCGTAATTAGAGAAATTCGTAGTTGTTAATAATTCAATTCAAAACTTTAAACCAAAAACTCAATATTATGATTCATTACAAAGTTTATCAAGACAATCGCAAGACCAGTAAGCGTAAGGGATATTGGTATGCACGTTCGGTGGTCGTTCAGACCTACGATTTGGAGAAGTTGGCAGAGTATATGTCTGCCCATAACACGCCTTATTCTAAGGGTGCTATTGCTGGTGTGCTGACCGATATGGTGGCTTGCATCCGCGAGTTGGTACTGGAGGGAGTGGCAGTGAAAATCCCCGACTTGGCTATCTTCTCAGCAGGCATCCGCAGTCAGGGTGTGGAGAAGTTGGAGGACTTTACTCCGACAAGGGATATCTATCAGCCTCACTTGCGTGCTCGTGCCTCTGGTTCGCTGATGACGGCTCGCTTGAAACATTCTGTGCGCCTGCGTGAGTACGAAAAGTACGATAAGTCCATCAAGGAGAGCAAGAAGGGGGACAAGAAGGTGGAGAAGAAAAACACGCATTCAGAAGGGGGCGAACAGCCTGAGGGTCCTGTGGTTGGATGATAGGGAAACTTCACAACCAGCCTCACCCCCAACCCCTCTCCGAGTGGAGAGGGGAGTAGTATGTGAGGTTACCCCTATTGGCCTGGTGATAGGAGGAGAATACATACGAATCATACGGAGGACATACAGGGGTATCTCGGTAATCACTCCCCTCTCCATTCGGAGAGGGGCTGGGGGTGAGGCTCCCCTTCCCTCTCATCATGAATAAAACCTCCTTTCTCTTTGTACACTATAAAAAAAGTGTTATATTTGCACCAGTAAACCTAAATCAAAGCATTCATGTCTAAATCTACTACTGTCTTCTTGGGTGTAAGGAAGCATGCGTTATACCGCTACAAGTAGAGATAAACAACTTTATATATATGCAAACAAAAGTATTATACGGCTTGACAGGAGTGCTTGCAATGGGTGCATTCGTTCCTGCCCAAGCGCAGAAGAAACCGATGAACATCGTCTTTATCATGAGCGATGACCATTCGTATCAGACGATCAGTGCGTATGACAAACGGTTTATCAGTACTCCTAACATCGATTGGCTGGCTGATAACGGTGTGAAGTTCCAAGAGAGTTTCGTTGCAAACTCGCTTAGTGGCCCTTCACGTGCGTGTATGCTCACTGGTAAACACAGCCATGCTAATGGCTTCACCGACAACACCAAGACCTTTGATGGTAGTCAGCAGACCTTCCCAAAGCTGCTTCAGAAGCAGGGCTACCAGACTGCCATGATTGGAAAATGGCATCTCACCTCACTTCCAACAGGCTTTAATTACTGGGACATCCTCATCGGACAGGGCGACTACTACAACCCTGACTTCCTTAGCAATGGGAAGAGAATACGCCGTTCGGGCTATGTCACGAATATTATTGCAGACATGGCGATAGACTGGATGGAGCATAAACGCGATAAGACAAAGCCTTTCTGTCTGCTAATGCACAATAAAGCGCCTCATAGAGTATGGAATCCTGACACTTGCGACTTGCGTCTTTATGACGACGTGACCTATCCGTTGCCTAAAACCTTCTATGATGACTATGCTGGAAGACTTGCTGCTCAGAAGCAGAAGATGAGCATCATAAAGGATATGGACCTTGTTTACGATAATAAGATGGCCGACAAAGAGAACGAGATCCATACTACTACGGGACTTGAACCATGGGGACGTGCGAACTACAACCGTATGTCGCCTTCACAACGTGCACAGTGGGATAGCTATTACGACCCTATCATCAAGAAGTTTAAGGAGGATAAACTCTCTGGTAAGGCACTGGCCGAATGGAAATATCAACGCTATATGCACGACTACATGCGAGTAATTCATTCTGTCGACCGTAATGTTGGGCGTGTCATTGAATACCTCCGTGAACATAACTTACTGGACAATACAATGATCGTCTACACCTCTGATCAGGGGTTCTATATGGGCGAACATGGATGGTTTGATAAGCGTTTCATGTATGAGGAGTCTTTACACACCCCACTTATCATCAGTTACCCAGGCCATATCAAAGAAGGAGTAGAGAATACTGACATGGTACAGAACATCGACTTTGCACCTACTTTCCTTGCTTATGCCGGTGTACAACAGCCAAAGGAGATGACAGGTAAGCCACTGCAGCCGCTGCTTGCTGGTAATAAGCCAAAGAACTGGCGTAAGGATTTATATTATCACTACTACGATTATCCTACTTATCACCTTGTTCGTAAGCACGATGGTGTACGTAATGATCGCTACAAACTTATCTATTTCTATGGTAAGGGCGGTATGCGTGCCGTGGAGGAGAATAAGTATCAGAAGATTCCGGGTACGAGTGAGAATAACTGTCTGAAGTATTTGAATGCTACACACTACTTTAACGATGATGCTGATGTAAGCTATTACGAGCTTTATGATCTGCAGAATGACCCTGATGAGTTGAATAATATCTACGGAAAGAAGGGTACGGAGAAGGTAACAAAGCAGCTGATGAAGCGTTTGAATGATTATCGTAAAGAACTGAAAATAGATGAATACTAAATAGCCTTTTG
>ERZ772786.520-NODE-520-length-15969-cov-18.399711_pt1 | contig 15969 bp, 10 predicted proteins | sample MGYA00511473_ERZ772786 | MGnify/ENA primary metagenome ERZ772786 (study PRJEB29015, sample SAMEA2738025) | human oral metagenome | biome: human oral; feature: human-associated habitat; material: saliva | place: China | collected 2252 ...
CCGGCGCTCACGGTGGAGGGCTGGAAGTCGAAGCTCGTATCCTGCGCGGCGCCGGCCTCCGTGGAGAACTTGGCGGCGTACCAGGCGCGCTCGGAGCCGTGCGCACGGGTGAAGTGTCCACCGGCGTAGAAGGAACCGTTGTCCTCACTGACGCCAACGGCCTGCACGGAACCACTGAACTCGGGGTTCCAGCTGCGGTCGGGGCGCGAATCCAGGGAGACGCGCGCCGCGTTGCGGCCGTAGACGCTGGAGGTGCCGCCGCCGCTCAGGTGGGTGAACACGCCACCCATGTACACGTAGCCGTTGTAGTAGTCAAGGGCGCGCACGCTCACCAGGCCGCCGCCGATGGCGTTCCTGATGGACAGGTCCCACGAGGGGTCAACCTTCCCGGTGGAGGGGTCGATCGCGACGGTGCCGATGTGGGTCTCGCCGTTGACGCGCGTGAAGTCACCGGCCACGAGGAGGCGACCGTCGGGCAGCACGAGGAGGGCCTTGACCTGGTTATTGAAGTCGAAGGTCTGGCCGGTCCAGTCGCCGGTGTTGACATCGAAGGCAGCCAGGCCGCGCGAGGCAATCTCGGAGCCGTTTTCGCCCTGCTTGACGCCGGTGAAGTTGCCGCCCACGTACATGGTGGAGCCGGCCTGAGCCAGTGCCTGAACCTGGATCGAGCCTTCGGCGTAGGAGCCGTTGATGTTACCGGTCACGCCCCACGAGGTCTTGGCCGCGTAGTTGGACACGGCGCGGGTCACGGTAGACCCGGCCACGCCCTCGTCGGGGATGGGGGTAAAGGAGTCCGAGGAGATGCGCGGACGCACGTAGGCCTCGGAGTAGGCGAAGACCGTCTGCCCGTTCTTGTGGAAGAAGGAGGTCGGCGAGCTCAGGTCACCGGTCCAGCCCGCCGCGCCGGTGCCGTAGCCCCAGCCCACCGTCCAGCCGGTGCGAGCCGAGGGGTAGACCTGCAGCGCGTTCCATCCCTGGTCATAGCCCAGGGTGTTCCACATGAGGCCGGAGACGGGAGCGCGGCCATCCATCGAAACGCTGGCCGGGTGGGCCATCTTGAAGGGCCACACGAAGTCAGTCATCTTGGAGAACTTCAGGTCTATCTTCTGGTAGGAACGGCCCGACGCACTCCAGGAGCGCAGGACGCGAACGCCGTCCTGCTGATCCTTGACGTTCTCATGATTGAGGAGATCGTTGATCGAGTCGTTGGAGAGCTGAACGACGTCGAAGGCGTCGGTGTTGCGCTCGCGGGTGGCCAGCTTGGCGGGATCGCCCTTGCCGCCGCTCCACGGCTCCCAGCCTTCGCGGCCGCGGCCGATCATGACCCAGCCGCCACCATCCGTGGTCTGGTCACAGAAGAATTGAGCGGGGGCATCCATCGCGGGGGTCTGCAGCCAGTAGGTGCCGTCCTGCGAGTTGGGGTCGCGCTGCTTGATGTCCCAGCACGATGCTGCGGCGGTTGCGGCGCTGAGGCCATCATGAACAATAGCCTGACCAGGGGAAACAGGGGGCTGATCACCATTATCGGCGTGCGCCATCGGCGCAAACGCAAGGGACGCACACGCAATAATCGGCGCAGATGCGAGGGTTACAAGGCGCGAAAGTGCGGAAGCCATGACACGACCTTTCAAGGGGACAATAACTTGTTGCATTAATGATTACACAACAAGGGATCCTTCATCAACCGGCCGGTCAAGCATCACTTTCACAGGCGCATCATATACCCCTTCCTTATCCCCGCTTTTTCTTCGCCAAGGACCCAAGTCCCGACAGGTGCAGATGCGCCCGCAAAAGCCTACAAACACAAGCAAAAACGAGGATCGACAGGGCCGACCCAAGGACCGTCCCCACGAAGGAATCGCGCCCACAAATCCACGCTATACAACCGCCCGGAATGACCGCAGAAACGCCAACAACGAGGATTGGCTTGACCACCTCGGATAATTTTGGTGTAACGCCAATGAAACGCGAAACTTGAATAGTTGCCATCGCAGCGTCAAGCACCATGCACACCGCCCACACAATCGCGGCGGCCACCATACCTCCACGAGGAATGAAGATGACGTTTCCCACAACGTTGAACGTCAGGACGACAACCTTGTTCACGGCCGCCCAGCCGGAGCGCCCGCTCATGATGAGCAGGGAGTGGATGTTGCCAGCCATGAAGGTCACGATCGAGCCGATGCACAAAACGACAAGCACGTTGGCGCCCGGAGCGAAGCCATCGCCCAAGATCCTCATGAGGGCCGGGGCGAAGATCGCCATGAGGGTGTAGATCGGCGCGGCGAAGAGGACCAGCCAGATTGAGGCGGTGGCGTACAGGTCACGCAGCTCGCTCGTGCGCCTCTGGTGCAAGAGCTTGGAGAACTGCGGGGAGACAACCACGCGCAGGGCTGTATCGACGACCATGCCGGCCTGAATAAAGCGGATCGCGCCGCCGTAGATGCCCGAGGCGGCGTCCCCGGCGAGCAGGCCGACGAGCAGGACGTCCAGCCACTGCAGAGCCTGTTCGAGACCGGCGGTGAGAGTACGCGGCAGTGCGAAAGAAACGACCTGGCGACGACGCTGCGCACTCGGCCAGCGCCCCACCGAGTCCGCGGCCGACGGCATGTGCTTGAGAAGTAGCCACCAGGACGCCACGAGAACAACGACGAAGGGCAGGGCCCACGCCACCGACACAAGCGCCAGCGAGCCAGTGACAGCAGCCGCGAGCGCGACGAGGAGGGGGCGCAGGCCAGGCAGAATGAGGTTCTGCACGAGCACGTATTCGCGCATGTTACCCAGCGCCCGCAGCGCGGCGGAGGCCACGAGGGTCAGCGCCCCGATGGGGACGAACCACAGGACCGCGCGGGTAGCACCCGAGACCTCCGCGTTCCAGATCAACGGTGCCACGGCCTCGAGAATGAGGACGCACACGGTGGACACCCCCACCGTCATGGTCGCCATGAAGGACAGGGTCGCGCGGATCTCCTGCGGTGAATCGAGCGACAGACGAGGCATCAAGTAGATCGCGGTCGAGTCCAGGCCCACCTTCGCCAGGGCCATGACGATCGCGAAGACACCGGTCGCCTGCGTGACGACGCCCGCGCCGGTCGTGCCCAGCATGCGCGAGAGAATGATGGTGAACGCGAAGCCCAGGATCGCCGAGGCCATGGCGCCGACGAAGCCGACGATGCCCCCGCGAGCGAGGGAACGCCTAGCTTGATTTGCCTCACTCATGAGTAACCTTCCCGCTACCGCGCGGTAGCCTTTCCCTATAACCGATCGATGGGAAACACATGGACTTCATCAACTCACTCTCCCCCGCTCGTAAGAAGAGCATCCTCGCAGTGGCGATCCTCGTGGTCGTCGCGCTCGTCATCGTCGTCGGCCTGCGCCTGATGGGTTCGTCGGAGGCCGACACGACCGCTGCCGCGTCCGGCGCACAGAGCGTGGGCCCCGGCCAATCCGGCGCCCCGCAATCCATTGCCAAGACCATTACGCCGCAGTCGGCGGGCCCGGCCAACACCACCGGCTCGATGGGCACGGACGCGGACGCCGGCGCGCAGGCCTCGTACGTCATGACCACCATCTGGGACGCGTACGCCGACCCCGAGCAGGCCCAGGCCACCGACCTATCCTCCGTCCTGACCGAATCCGCGCTCGAAGAGTTCGACGCCAAGGCCCTGGAGTGGACGACCGAAGGCCTGTACTCCGAAGGCACACCCACCATCGAGAACCCGCAGGTCATCGAGGATGACGGGGCCGGAAACGTCACCGTGTCGGTGTGCGTGGACTCCTCCTCAGTGCGCATCCTGAACGACGCCGGCACGGTTCTCACGGACGACACGGCCATGACCCGCGCCCTCACTTATCTTCGGTTTGTGAAGGACGGTCAGAACTGGAAGCTTGCCGGTTACTCGTTCCCCGACGACCCGACCTGTTGAGTCGCGCCAGCATCTGAGTGGAGAAAGCCCCGTCGTTCGCGGCGGGGCTTCCCCATTCGCCCAAACGAACCGGACGCGCAGAACGCACCGTACCTGCAACGGAGCCGGGCGTGGGCCGACCCGCCTGAGCGGCGGCCGCGCGCAGCGGGTCGCGCTCCTCCTCAAGGTGACGCGACAAGAGGGCGACGGCGACGACGGAGACCATCAGGCCGGTGTTCATGCCGTAGTAGAACTGCTCGACCATCGTGGCCAAAATGATGCCGCCCAAGATCGAGCCGTAGACGTCCTTCGCGCGCCAGATGCGCGGGAACATGCGCACGAAGAAGAAAATGAACAGGGTGACGCCAACGAGGCCGTAGGAGAAGATGACCGTCCAGAACTGCCCCTGGGTGCCCAGAGCGGGCAGCCAGGACGAGGCCGAGGGGCGCGGTGCGCCAAAGCCCAGGAAGGGCGACTCAGCCAGCTCGGTGATGGTCTCCAGGTAGTTCGACGCGCGGTCCTCCGTCGAGGAGGATTCCTGGACGCGATCAAACAGAGACTTCGAGGCGGGCGTCGCTAGCCACGCGAACACGCCGACGACGAGGGCGGCAACGATCCCCAGAACTGTGCGCCATGCACCGGCGCGCAGGCGCTGGAAGCCGACCCAGGTGACGATGACCATCAGGCCGATATACATGCCGCGGTTGAGGGTTGCAGCCGCGGGGATCACCGACAGGGCGCACACGCCCGCGACGATGAAGCGGTACTTCGAGCGTTCGCGCCACAGCACGTAGGCGAAGATCAGAGCGAGCGGGAAGATCATCGAATACACGTTGCCGTAGGTATTCGAGTAGATGAAGGGTGCGGAGGGACGAGGGTCGGACAGGATCCACGACGAAGGGTTCCACTGGGTGGTCGCGCGCTTGGTGAACTCCCGAACGAAGTCGTTGGCGTGCAGCGGCTTCGGCACCAGGTAGTACATGAGCGTCTTGAATCGCAGCTCGGGCCACGCCATGGCGATGAAGCCACCGATCGTCGTGGAGGTGAGGAAGCCCCACATGGTGCCCACGATGACGCGCACGCTCAGGGTCTGACGCGCGTTATACGCGTAGACGGCGAAGATGCCCGGCGCAAGCTGCAGCGAGAAACGGTAGATCGCGCCGATGACGCGACCGCCCGAGTCCAGCATCGACATGGAGGCGAGGACCCACGCCAGGAAGAACGTCCAAATGATCGTTCCTGGCGGGAAGCGCAGGCCACTTCGACCGAGCATCAGCACGAGCATGATGATCGCGAAGAACGACCACATGAGGTCGCCGGAGCCCAGCACCCACCACAGCAGGTACGCCGCGTAGGCCACGACAAAGGGCCAGGCCGGCAGGTCCTGCGCGTCCTCCCGCAGCGGCCCGATGCGCGCGGGGGCCGGTTTCCTCCAGATTCCGCCGCCCCAACTCACGCGCCGGGGCTCCCTTCGGGGCTGGCGTTACCCTCGGACGAGGCCTGGGCGGGCGCGGACGCATCCGGCGCGGTCGCGCTGGCGGCGCCCTCCGACTGGGTGGGTGCCTTGGGCGCGCCGAGCCTGTTGCGTCGGCGTGACGACAGGTAGAGGAAGGGGCCCTCAAGGAAGCCCTTGATCTCGGACCTGGTCAGCGAGCCGGGCGTATCGTCGTCGGCGCCTGCCACGCGGGCCCCGCCTGGCTTGATGCGCTTGAGGACGCCGGGGACACGGCACAGGAGCGTGAACAGCACGGAAGGCTTTTCGATGATCGCCTTGGTCAGCAGGGCAGCCATGCCGGAACCGTTGCCGCGGATCTGCTTGTCCAGGCCGGCCTCGTCGACGCGGTGACGGTGGTGGACGAGAGCGTCGGGCGTGTGCACGATGACGTCGCCCGTGGCCAGGATGCGCGCGAACATGTCGAGGTCTTCGCCGCCGCGCGTGGAGGTGCCGGCGCCGAGAGCGGGATCGAAGGGGCCGACCTCCATGAGGACGTCACGGCGCATAGCCATGCACACGCCGGCGCCCACGCGCGCGGTCGTGATCGGGAAGAGGGGGCCGCCCTCGCCCTTGTCGCCCAGGGCCTCCAAGCCCTCCGGGATGTCCCCGGCGGCCCACACGCGCGGTTTCATGTCCTTGGGGAAGCCGCCGCGAGACTCGAACCAGCGCTGGGGCTTGTAGCGTTCCTCGAGAGGCAGAGCAATGCCCGTGGTCGCGGCCACGTACGGCGAGGCCGTGAACGGGTCGATCATGGCGGTCAACCAGTTCGGGTCGACGATCGCGTCGTCGTCGGTGAAGACGATAACCTCGCCGCGCGCGGCCAGCACGCCGCGGTTGCGAGCGCGCGACAGGCCCGGACGCGAGGCGGGCACGATGGTCATGCGAGTATCGTCGATGCTGGCGAGCTTTTCGCGAGTCTGGCCGGTTTCTGGAGCGTTGTCCACGACGACCAGGGAGAATCGGTGGTGCTTTTGCGCCAGGATGGCGCGCACAGCGTCCTCGAGCATGTCGCACGAGCCGACGGTGCACATGATGACGGTGGCGTCGACCTTCGCGCCGGCGCCTTCCTCCCAGCCGCGCGGGCCAGCCGCTTCGACGCTGGAGACACGCGAATTGAATTCTGGGTGCGTCGTACCGTCGATCTCGATGAAGTCGGAGTTGCGTCCGTTGTCGCGCACCAAGACGAGCGCGCGCGTCGCCTTCGGGTCGCCCGAGATGAGCTGGGTGACGCGGGCGGTGCGGTCAACGTGCCAGATCGACGCTGCCTTGTCGTCGATCTCGAGGGTCTCCTCGGCGCTCATTTCTGATCCTTCGCTTCGGTGGAGTCGATCTTCTTATGAACCGTCGTCATTTCGGTGGCCTTATCAGGACGGTTATCCGCGGGGTAGGCCGCCATGTTCTGGGTTTCGTCCGGGTCGGCGGGGTGCTTCAGGGCGTCCTCAGGTTCGATGACCTCAAAGCCGGAGCCGTCCTCGTCCGTGTCCGCAGGGGAGGCGCTGACCTTGCTCTCCAGGTAGAGCATGCCGTTGACCTCGCGGTTGATGAGCGCGAGCTCGTCGAGGAGGCCGTGCAGCTTCTTGAGGTCGTGGCCCTTGCGCACGGCGATGAGGACGTGGCGGGAAGGGCGAACCTCGTCGAGGAGGGAGGCCAGGGGCTGGTAGATGTCGATAAGGCGCGGGGCGGGCACGCGGGTCTCGGCCAGGGAACGCGACAGGACGCGGTGCAGCTGGCGGGCCTCCGGGTCGGAGGCGTCGGTGATCAGGTCGACCCAGTGGTCGCGGTCGATCGCCATGGCGAGCATGCGAGTGGGGGCCAGCCACGGCTCGGGCGTCCCGTGCTCGGCGCTCCACACGGGCAGGGCCGTCAGGTCGGCCAGCTGCGTGGCCGAATCCAGGCTGCGGGCGCGGGTCTCGCGCAGGAGCATCATCACCAGCCCGGCGAAGATGCCGACAACAGTGAAGATCAGGACGAGTCGGGACTTGGCGGGCTCGACCTGGTCAGCCGAAGCATCGGCGCTCGTAATCACGAGGCCGGCACTGGCGTGGTAGGGCTCAAACTGCGCCGCCTGCTCCTTGAGCTTGTTGATGTCGGCGGTCAGGCTAGCGGCCCGCGGGTTCGATCCCACGAGCTCGCCGTCCTCATCCACGACGGGATCGAGCCCGGCGAGCTCAGTCTCGAGCTTCTCGATTTGCTCGTTGATGCCAGCCGCCATCTCGTCCGCGCGCTGCTCAACGAGGGCGGTGCGCTGCTTGAGGTAGGAGTCAGAGATCGCGTCAGCGGCCTTGATGGCCTCCTCACGGGTCGGCGCCGAGTACTCGATCTTGACGATCGTTCCGTTCGTGTCGCCCGACACCTCCATGTTCGCGCGCAGGTCGGCTGCGGTCACGCCGCCTCCGATCGTCGCGGCCGCGGCGTCCAGGACGGCGGCGGACTTCGCAATGCCCTGCTCGGTGACCATGTCCGTCGTGTTGGACAGCGACGCGCGAACTGCAGGCGCGGGGGTCAACGTCGGAGAGGTGACAGTCATTGACACCGTCGCCGAGTGGGTGACGGGCATCGCGAAGGCAGCGCCGACGCCTACAAGAACGCCTGCCACAGTCCCCGCAGCAATCGTCCTCCAGCGACGCCCCAGGGCGTGACGCAGGATCTGCTGGCCGCCCGTGGGCGGAGGGGTAAGGATCATGACTGTTCTCCTTGGAGGTTCGAGCGCACCCACGCGGCACGCGCATTCAGCCGCCGTTCGAGGACACGGCGGGACGTCGAGGGTCGAGACGCGACCCCCTGAGTGTAGACCTGAACGAATCGGTCGAGCTGGCGCTCGGCCTCATCGCGAGGAAGCGATACGAGGGAGACGAGACGAGGCAGCTCCTGGCCCGTCAGGCGCGCCGACAGCTGCGCGAAGGCCTGGGCCTGCTCGGGGTTCTTCCACGAGTCCGAGCGCCACGCCTTGTTGCCGGTGACCTGTCCGGGGTGAATCCGGTACAGCAGGCCCCAGGAGGCCAGTCGGCGGATACGGCCGCCCGCAGAGGCGACGCGTATCCACAGGTCGTAGTCTTCAGCGGGAACGCTACGGTAGCCGCCCACACGGTCGATGATGTCGCGCGTGGCCAGCATGGTCGGGTGACACACGGGGTTGGTGAGCAGCAGATGCCAGCCCATGTCCTCGGGCGTGATCTCGTAGGGCATGCGGGGCACCGGGCGGGAGCCGTGCAGCTCGATCATCTGCGTGAAGACCATGTCGTCGCCGCGCTCGATGGCGCGCATCGTACGCGTAAAGCGCCTCTTGAGGGACACGTCGTCGGCATCCATGCGGCCGACCAGACGCGAATCCGTGCGCTCCATCAGCTGGGTGAGGACGCGCGAAACGCCGCCCTCGCCGGGCGTGATGTCTTCGATGCGCAGGCGAGGATCGACCTCCCCGCCCTTCGACGCACCGCGGATCGCCTCTCCGACCGTCGAGTCGGAGGAGGAATCGTTGCCCACGACCAGCTCGGAGTCCTTGGGCATGGCGGCCAGGGTCGAGGCCACGGCACGCGCGATCGTGCCCGCGGCGTTACGCGCGGGCAGGATGACGGACAGCTCAGGCACGACCATCCCCCTGCTTGGCGGCCGCGTCCAGCGCACGCAGGTCGCGGTAGCGGCGACGCAGCGACATCGACGAGTGCGCGACGGCCACCGCAGCCAGGAAGGTGTAGAACACCATGAAGGGGGCTCCCAGGCCCCACAGGGCGAAGGACCAGCACACGACGCCCGGGTCGGTGGGCAGCAGGATGAACGAACGCAGGTTACCGCCGCGCGTCTGCTTGCGGCCCGCCGCACGCACGAACTGCTCAGCCAGGATCTGGCTCATGAACTGGCCGGACGTCACCCACCCATAGACGAGCGCGACAACGGCCAGCCACCACGACTCGGGGCGGTAGACCATGACGGCCGCCGCGGTGCAAAAGTGGATCGCCGGGGAACGGAACGCATCAGCGACGTGGTCCACCCACTCCCCCGTCTTCGACGACGCGCCCGTCACGCGCGACACCTGGCCGTCGGCGGAATCGAACATAAAGCCGACCGCCAGCGCCGTGCCCACGATCAGGCCGCTCCACCACGTCGGCGGCACTGCCACCAGCACGATGAGGCCCAGCGTCGAAAAGCACACGGAAATGAAGCTGACGAAGTTAGGGGTCCAGCCGAAAGCCGCGCAGGCGGCCGCGACGACGCGAGCGGCGCCACGATTCACCCAGCGCATGTACGCGGGAACACCCGCGCCTGGCTTCTGGGCAGCGGCCAGCGCACTGCGATACGTCGTAAAACGTGTGCCCCACGAGGAGCCCGGCTCAAGCACGACGGGGAGACTCACTGCGCCTCCCCTTCCGCCGCCTGATCCGCGTCCGGGGCCGGGGCCTCGTCAGTGAAATCTTCGGGCGCGATGAAGCGGCGCAGCTTCGTCGACGACGTCGACGGCGTGTAGGGCAGATAGACGACGCGCGCGCCGACCTCCGCCATCTCTGCTTCGAGCTGGGCCCCCTTGGGGGTGTCCTTCCAGTCGTCGCCCTTGAAGAGCACGTCGAAAGGCTGGAGGCGCCAGGCCAGGCGCTTGTCCTGATCCAGGTCCACGACCACCGCGTCCACGAAACGCAGCGACGACACGAGGTCGCAGCGCTCCTTGAGGGGAATCACGGGGGCGCGGCCCTTCATGCGAATGAGGGCCTCGTCGGAGGTCACGCCGACGACCAGGCGATCGCAGCGCTCGCGCGCCGCGCGCAGGATGTTGAGGTGTCCCTGGTGGAACATGTCAAAACCACCGGGCACGTAGCCGGTAACAGGAGTGCGTTGCTGAGTCGTTTCGTCCACGTAACAAGTGTGCCATTTATCAGACGGTCAACGCGACGCTTACCCGCTAAATGACCGAAAGATCACGTCTCAGCGTTGCCCACCAAGTGACAATCACTTTCGCGGAAGCGCGCAATCACAGGCAAATATGACCGCCTGGCCGCACGCTTTCTGGTGACAGGGCACGACACGCCGAGCCTGGCCTCTCCGGCTTGAATACAACCTAGGCGCACCCATCCGCGCAGGTGACGAGGCGCCCACCGCGAGAGCCAGCCAAGGCCTCGTCGATGAGCGCCACGCTCCGCCGACGCGCGAGGCGAGCGTTTGACACCCCGCGCGCCCGCCGTCAGCGCGAGAAGACGACCGTGCGGTTGCCGTTCATGAGGACGCGGCGCTCCGCGTGGAAGCGGACGGCCTGGGCGAGGACGCGGCGCTCCACGTCCTGTCCGAGCGCCACCATGTCGGGCGTGGAGTCGGCGTGGGAGACGCGGGTGACGTCCTGCTCGATGATCGGCCCCTCGTCCAGGTCGGCGGTCACGTAGTGGGCGGTCGCGCCGATCAGCTTGACGCCGCGATCGTGGGCCTGCGCGTAGGGGCGCGCGCCCTTGAAGGACGGCAGGAACGAGTGGTGGATGTTGATGACGCGGCCCTGCATGGCGCGGCAGACCTCGTCGGAGAGGATCTGCATGTAGCGGGCCAGGACGACGAGCTCCACCTTTTCGGAGGCGATCAGGTCGAGGAGCTGGCGCTCCGCCTGGGCCTTCGTGTCCTTCGTGACGGGGATGTTCAGGAAGGGGACGCCGTAGAACTGGGCGACGGGCGCCAGGTCCGGGTGGTTGCCGACGACCGCGATCACGTCGATGGGCAGGCCCTGCGTCTGCTGGCGGTACAGGAGGTCAGTCAGGCAGTGGCCTTCGCGCGACACCATGATGATGGTGCGCAGCTTGCGGCCTAGGTCGTCGACGCGGTAGGTGGCGCTGAATTCCTCGGCGACGCGGGTCAGCCCCTCGTCGATGGGCGCGCGGCCCTTCGGAGAGTCAACCTCAACGCGCATGAAGAAGGTACCCGTGTCGGAGTCGCCGAACTGCTGAGACTGGATGACGTTGCCGCCGGACTCGCCGATCACGCCAGTCACGGCGTGCACGATCCCGGGGCGGTCCGGGCAGGACAGGGTCACAACAAGCTGCGCGTTTTCAGTCATGCGTTCCAGTCTAACTACGTTCATACCCCCGAACGAGGCCGGGGCAGGGTTTGCGTGGGACGCCACGGGGTTGCGGGGTGGGGTTACTGGCTGGGTGGGGCGAGGTCGCGTCGTTGCGGGCGGGGTTCTCGTCTGAGCGGGCACGATTGCCGTTTCACGTAGGTTTCACGCGCGTTTCACGAGTCACCAAGGCTGGCGACACCGGTTTCACGCGCGCTTTACGAGGTACCAACGCTGGCAACACCGGTTTCACGCGCGTTTCACGAGGTACCAAGGCTGGCAACACCGGTTTCACGCGCGTTTCACGCCTGGCTAGCCTGCCCCTCCCCCAATATTCCTGAGGATGCGCGCCCGAGCCGCGGCCGAATAGCGCCGACCGGCACGAAGGCTGGCACGTCGGCCCGATAGGTGGCAGCCTTAACCCATCAATGCGCACGTTAACCCCTTAGGTGGCAGCCCGGGCGCACCGCCAGCACTGCCACCAAGCGGGTTAACTCTCCACCTAATGGGCCCAGGACGCCACCCATGGGGCCCAGCTACCTCACTCCACGCTGCAGAACTGCGACGCCAGGAACCCGCGCGAGCATTCGCTTGACACTCAAGATACCTCAGCGCTCATTACGGGATCGATTCCCTGGTCAGGCTGCTACGATGCGAAGCAGTGAACCAGAGCAAAGGAGCCACCATGGTCCCCGCCGACGACGCGCAAGAGCCTGAGCCCACGACGCCTCAGATCACTGCGGGCAACAAACCGCCGACAGCGAGCTCCGATAGCACTGCACGGCTGACCCCAATGCCCGCTTGGCTAATGCATTGGTGGACCCCACTAGCTATTGCTGAAGGGCTACTGCGCTGGCCCCTCTTGCTCGCAATCTTCTGGGGAGGTCAACCCCATTGGCCATCATCAGGAGCGATGAAACTATGCGTAACGATTGTCGGAGCAGGTCTAGCATTCTCGGCCTGGCAGCAGAGAAGCCACGATAACGTGGCCAAAGAGAAGCAAGAACGGGCGACAATCGAACGCGATGACTACTGGAAGCGCCGCGAGCACATTTTCCATCTTCTCGACTCAAAGAATCCTGGCCTACGCCTCGGTGCAGTCGCACTACTCGCAGAATTGGCTGACTCTACACAACACAGCAAATTACTAAATGACACTGAGATCCGACAGCTTCACCAACACATCATCAACACCCTTTGCCTCCAAATTCGCCACGAGGGCCTAAACCACGACACCGAAGGCAATGAACAAGAACATGCCGAAATCCAACGTGTAATTCTCGACGCCATTCTCACTCGAATTAACTGCGACAACACGAACCATTCCGAAGCAGCAGATTGGTCCAAAGTTCACATCCGCCTCACTGACACACATTTCCTAACTCCCATTAGAATACAGAACATAACGACTCACGCAACGATCGATCTTAGCAATTCAAATCTCGCACACAAACTGCGAATTTACGACTCTAAGATGGGACACATCATGTGGGTCAACACAAACTTTGAAAATGGAGTAGAAATCGGACAGCACGATAAGCCCGTCACCATTCAGATTGATGAAATACCACGAAATATCAGCAGAGGCTTATTCCAAAACACAACATTTATAACACGAGAACCAATATTGACGATCAGACCAACCCCTGAGTGGGAGAAATGTGCCCCATCGCACACAACAGAGTTCAGGGAGTGCATTTTTCTCAACAGAAACTGCCCTTACCAAAGCGAATGCGATTACCACGCCCATATCATTGCGAATGGCCCTAATTGTCAAGTCGCCACACAATGCAACTGCCCCACTACCTACTCAGAATCAAGTATCACCATAACGGACATTGCGTACAGAGAACAAAATAGATTTAGCGAATACATATTTTATAAATGCCAACTTAATTCAGTCAAACTCGACCTCACACACACAGAAATAGGGTTCACCCTTGAGGAATGCAGGATCAGAAACGGCCTGAAATTCGTTTTTAACAACAATGACCAAAGAGCATATCACGCTAGATACCCGCACGCTCCCCTTCGCGAACACCCTCAAGACACACCAAACTTCATAGTCCAGGGAAATATCTTTAATGCACAGCAGAATGAACCACCGATAACAATCTCTTTCAAAACACCTTTAAATATCAAACTTCCCTCCATTCCAATTAACTTCGACAACAACTATATTGTCAAACCAGAGGCTTTTGATGAGATAACGCAAACCAGACTTGCTGAAACTCCCGAAAAAATCCACCAACTACAATGCATACAACAGAATCAAGGTGCGAATTATTTTCATTTTGAAGATGCAGACGCCAAGGAATCTAAAGACCGTTATATCGAACCATGGGATACCGGTACTTATCGAGCCCCCATTTTATCCGCATCAGCCTGCACTTTACGTTCTCAAATGCAGCCAACTCATATTCAACAAGCATCAGATCATGACCTCGAGCTGCTCCGTCAAAATGCCGCTACAATGAGAGACGTCGCCGACGCAATACCTCTATATACGGACACGCTCAATAACTTTGCAGATGAGCAAGACGCTGCGAGTAGCTTGAAGAACGGCTCCTGCTACATTGTCACATCAGTTGAAACCACAAGCAATCCTATTTTAATTCTTGGCTCTTTCACATTGTCATCTACTCCCGTACGCCATTACGCGGATACTAAGCTAAGTTGGCGTTCGTCTAGTCATTTCCTTGTCATTAGCAATATAGCACCTATCAATGGGCGCGGAACAGCACGAGCCATTCTCGACTACGCTTCAGAGCACGCAGACTACTTGCGCAGTGATGTGAACGCAAGCAACATTCTGTTGCGTCACGCACTCGAAGTATTCGGTTTCAAAGTGTGTGGCACATTCACAGCAAATGATGGATCGACACGAGTTGCCTATGACTGGATCAAGGAGCCTGATCCTCAGGACTAAGAATACAGGTACTTACTACCTAGGCAATGAGATTGCGACCGGCCTTTGATGCTTGTCATGGCCGCATTGTCGGTATATTCGTCAGCAAGCTATGGTCCACAGATAGGGTAATGGTATGCAGATTCAAATTGCTTCTCCTGACGACCTCGAGTTCATCGAGGACGCGTATAAGCATGCCCGCGCGTTCATGCAGGCGAATGGGAATGCGACTCAGTGGCCCGACGGGTATCCGGGCCGCATTGACGCTGAGGAAGACATCGCACGCGGACACTGTTTCCTCGTGTCCGACGACGAGGGGCCGCTCGCAGTCTTTTCCTTTGCTCCGGGCCCGGACAAAACCTACGCAGAGATTGACGGTGCTTGGCATTCCAATGCCGACTACTACGTGATTCACCGCGCGGCCGCGGTGCGTGGGCGGGGTATTGCTCGGGCGATTTTCAGCTTTGCGGCCGAGCATGCGGACTACCTGCGCTGCGACACCCACGAGGACAACGCGCCGATGCGGCGCGCGCTTATGTCCTTCGGATTCCGCGAGTGCGGCACGATCACTGTCGCCAACGGTACGCAGCGCGTTGCCTACGACTGGCTCAAGGAACCACTAGACGGCGGCGCCCCGGCTAGCCCCACGACACGCTAAGTTCTCATCCTTAAGCACTTACCCAACAATCTCGCACGTAATTCTTCAACACCCCACACTCGAGAGACCTCAGAAACCGCGGAATTTCAACGTTGTGATTTCAAATATTGAAGGAGCCTCAATAGAATTACGTGCGACTTTTCCGGTGCTGCACCCGTTGAGGAATGTTGCACCCGTTGAGGAGCGTTACACCCGATCAGAACGGGTGCAATGCTCACTGATCGGGTGCACGCCCTCATCGACGACAAGCTTTATCGCGGATGCGCTTCGTAGGAAGAATGGACACCACGACTAGCCCATTCCACACACCGACGCTCCCGCCAACGCCGCATATCTGAGTCCCAAGCACCGACCACGAGGCACACCCATAACGGTGCAGCATCCATTCCGCCAAAGTGCAGACCCATTGAGCAAAAACAGCCAAATTTCGTGGAATTTTGGTGAATGGGTCTACGGTTTGGCGAAAGCCACCGCCTGGTACCACTACGCACACACCCGTAAGCCCACACAGCCCGCTTCTAGCAACAGCTGACCACACTCAAGCTTGTTCCTAAGTGGTGTTACACCACTTAGCGGGGTATTACACCACCTCGGAGCTAGTGCAATGCTCCCTAACTGGTGTAATGCCCCCTAACTGGTACATGGTGCCCGGAATGGCTCAGCTGGCATCATGTTGGAGCAGCTATCGAGCAAATCTTCCCGCGCATAGGCTTGTCGCTACGCAGCGTTGCACCACTTAGCGCAGCATTGCACTGGGTAGCACGCAGTGCAATGCCTCCCCATCTAGTGCATTGCTGCCGAACCTAGTGGATCGCTCCATGATGCGGGGCTACCACGCGTCACCGACGCACCACGACACGCCATGCTCACAGACAAACCCCACAACACCCGCACACACGTGGGCGCACTCCAAGCCCTCATCCAAACACACGGCCACACCCCGCACACAAGCGGGCGCGCGCCCGGCCAATCAGCCGG
>ERZ772786.536-NODE-536-length-15739-cov-5.390908_pt1 | contig 15739 bp, 10 predicted proteins | sample MGYA00511473_ERZ772786 | MGnify/ENA primary metagenome ERZ772786 (study PRJEB29015, sample SAMEA2738025) | human oral metagenome | biome: human oral; feature: human-associated habitat; material: saliva | place: China | collected 2252 ...
CAACATGACGAGGAACGGCTAATTAACCTTGCGCGTTCTGCTGCTTCTGTTGGCATCGAGCGGTTCGTGCTCGATGATGGGTGGTTTCGGGGAAGACGTGATGATCATGCGGGACTGGGCGATTGGTTTGTCGATCCTGAAGTCTGGCCGTATGGACTGACGAAGTTATCAAACTGTGTGCACGAACTGGGGATGGAATTTGGACTCTGGCTCGAGCCTGAAATGGTCAATTTAAATTCTGATTTCGCCCGGCAGCATCCAGATTGGATTCTCGGCGAATTGAACACTTTAAGTTGGAGACACCAATTTGTCGTTGACTTATCGCGCGAAGAAGTGAGCTCATATCTAGAAGAACGCATTTGCGCGCTCGTCGAGGAGTATAGAGTCGACTACATCAAATGGGATCATAATCGCGACTTATTCGCTGCAATTTCGCTTCCCTCAGGTCGTGTGAGTGTTCACCAACAGACCAATGCGCTATATGAGCTCCTGCAGCGTTTACGTTCGCGCTTCCCCTCTCTTGAAATCGAGAGTTGTTCGAGCGGAGGTGGACGTATTGATCTCGGAATTCTGCGCTATGCAGATAGAGTCTGGGCGTCAGACTGTATCGACCCCCTCGAGCGAGTGCGGATTCAGCAAAACACTGAGTTGCTAGTCCCCCCGGAATTCATCGGGATGCATGTTGGCGATCGAATTGCCCATACGACCCATCGAACGACCGATCTGGCAACCAGAATGGCCGCTGCGCTTTTCGGACATGCAGGGATTGAATGGGATTTGTTATCCTGCTCGCCCGAAGAACTAGATGAACTGCGTAAATGGGTTGAAATCTACAAGTCATATCGTCATCGCTTACATTCAGGAATAACGATTAATGCTGATTTCGTCCCAGAGGGATGCATCTTACGAGGAATAGTTGCAGAGGACTCTGGATGGAGTCTGTTTGCTTTTGCTCGTCTCCAGACAAGTAGCGAAGGATACACGCCAAGAGTTATTTTTCCGGGGTTAGCTCCAGACCGTTGTTATCGGATTCGCGCGCTCGGCGGCAGTTTTACTCCCTCTCTGCACCAAATCAGTGGGCCGAGATGGTTGGACGAGGACAGCCGAGAGCCTCTTGTCTTCGATGGCGAGCTACTGGTCTCTGAAGGGCTCCCACTCCCATACCTGAACCCTGGGCAGATCCTGCTTATAGAACTCGAATCTCTTTCTCAATCACACAGGTAAAACAATAGGGGTGGGGCAGCCCCGAAAAGAACTGCCCCACCCCCTCACAAAAAGATCAGTTGAGATCCTTGGTTGCTGCGCGCAGCATCCAGGCCTGCTTCTCCAGGCCGGTTGCAATGCCGGTCAGCAGGTCGTTGGACAGGTGATCGTGCTCGTCCACCGGATCCAGGGTTGCCTTGATGCGCTCGGCAACGCCAAGCAGGCGCTCCTCGTACTGACGAGCGGTCTTATCGGTGGGCAGGAAGCCGGGCTCCATCGGGTCAACCAGCGAGGTTGCTGCGACGGTCGCTGCGCGGCCATCAGGGGCAACTTCAATTGCTGCCATGCGCTCGGCGACATCATCAGCAGCAAGGCGAACCTCGTCGATGATTTCGTCCAGGTGCAGGTGGAGCGAACGGAAGCCGGGGCCTTCGATGTTCCAGTGAGCCTGCTTGCCCTGAAGTGACAGATCGGTCAAATCAACAAGAGCCTGCTGAAGAGCTGCTGCAACAACGGGGTGTGCTTGAGTCATATTGTTCTCCTAAAACCTATCTGTAGATGCGCCCATGAGGGACGCACCATTGCCATCACTTCTGACAACTCCATTTTTGTCGATTTCATTCCCTTTCGCATCGTAAGGTGAAAAATCCGACAGGGGTTGTGACAGGTCGTCGATAAAGTGTCGAGAAATGCCCGAAATCTCTGAATCTATTTGAAAAGCGTCCCCAGAATCGAACGAGTGAGTGAACGAGCAGCAGTCGTTCCCACGGTCTTCACCGTGGACTCGATCACGCGTTGCGTTGCCCGCTGGCGGCGCTCTTCGGCCTTCTCAGCCTCGCGCTGACGACGCAAGGCTTCCTTTTCCAACTCGCGCTGACGGCGCTCTTCAGCCTTTTCAACCTCACGCTGCAGGCGCTCGAGTTCCTTCTGGCGCGCAGCTTCTTCCTTCGCCGCCTGTTTTTCAGCTTCTTTACGAGCCTTGGCCTCGTCAAGCGCACGCTGGGCTTCAGCGGCTGCCTGCTCGGCGGCCTGAGCTGCTGCGGCAAGTCGCGCTTCCATTAGCTCAAACGCCGACTCATTGTCGACGGCATCGCGGTAGCGCGCGAGCAAGGGGGATGAGTTCACGATCGAGGATACGACCGAGGCCTCGGCTGGCCCCATGACCGCGGCCGGAGCATCCAGCATGGTGGGCGCAACCGGGGTCGGGCGGCCCTTCTCATCCAAAACCGTCACGACAGCCTGACCGGTACCCAGCGAGGTCAAGACCTCCGCCAAATCCAGGGGCGAGGTCGGGAAAGTGGACACTGCCTTCTTGAGGTTCGCCGCGTCATTCGGGGTGTGCGCGCGCAGTGCGTGCTGAACGCGCGAACCGAGCTGAGCAAGAACCTCGTCGGGAACATCGGTGGGGGACTGGGTCACGAACACAATGCCCACGCCCTTGGAACGGATCAATCGCACCGTCTGCACAACAGCCTGGAGGAACTGCTTGGAGGCATCGGTGAAGAGCAGGTGGGCCTCGTCGAAGAAGAAGACCAACTTGGGCTTATCCGGATTGCCCACTTCGGGCAGCGTCTGGAAAAGCTCCGCCAAGAGCCACATGAGGAAGGTCGAGAACAATGCGCCCTGGCTGCCCAAATCGGGCAACTCAAGGGAGGAAATGACGCCGCGACCATCCGTGGACACGCGCATAAGGTCGGAAATGTCGAAGGCGGGTTCACCGAAGAAAACGTCGCCGCCCGAGGCCTCCAAAGCAGCCAGTTCACGCAAAATAACGCCCGCGGTCGCCGGGGAGACGCCGCCGATTCCTTTGAGTTCTTCCTTGCCCTCGTCGTTATTTGTCAGGTAGTCGATGACGGCGCGCAGGTCTTTCAAGTCAATGAGCGCAAGGTTTTGACCATCGGCCCAGTGGAAGATCAACTGCAGTGCTGAGGACTGTGTATCGTTCAATCCCAAGACACGCGAAAGCAAGAGTGGCCCGAATTCAGTGATCGTGGTGCGGATCGGAACGCCTTCGCCGCGTCCGCCCAGAGTGAGCAGTTCAGTGGGAAAGGCCTTTCCTTCCCAATTCTGTCCGATGCTTGCGCAGCGTGCGAGGAGCTTTTCGGAAGAGCTTCCCGCCTGCGCCAGACCCGTCAGGTCACCCTTGATATCGGTGACGAAAACGGGGACTCCGGCCTCGGAGAGGCGCTCTGCCATGAGCTGGAGGGTACGCGTCTTACCCGTACCTGTTGCACCTGCAACCAGGCAGTGGCGGTTCATCAAGCCCAGCGGAATCCCCACGGGCGCGCCGGGAACCGGGGTATCGCCATCCAAGAAAACTCCCAGTCGCATCGAAGGCGCGGTGAAGGAATACCCTGCGCGGACCTGCTCCGCGTATCCTTGCAGTTCCCCTCCGCTTGCCGAGGCCTCGGTCGGAGTAGCGGGTGTACTTTCCGCAGGTGCTGCAGGAGTTTCAGTGGGAGTCGCCTGCTGGGGCGCGGCCTCGGGTGCAGCAGCCTGGGACACGGCCTCGCTCTGGTTGCCCTGACTAGTCTGCGTGGCAAGAGCAGCATCGAGTGCAGCCTGCGCAGCCTGTGCCTTAGCGGCAGCAGCTTCGGCGGCGGCCTGTGCGGCCTCGGCCTTCAGGCGAGCAATTTCAGCGGAATCAGTCATGGTTCGTCCTCGCAGTGTTATGGGGAGAAAACTTAGGCATTCCAGTGCGCGCGCAAGGCATCGCACACGGCGTTATAGGTTGAGTGATCGACGGTTGCACCTTCGCGGCGTACATCTGCAGGGGCGACGATGAGAAGGCGGTCCAAGCGCACCTGACTGGGACGTCCCTGCGAATCCCACGCGCCGGTGCCGATGGGGAACCAATAGCGTCCCCAATGTGCCTCTTGCTCGGCGTCCTTGCGGTGATCCTTAGAAGTGAGCTGTGCGACGACAAGGCCCTGAGATACTCGCGCAAGGACAACGACGGGGCGATCCTTGCCTTGGCTGGGGTCATCTTCGTAGGAGACCCAGGTCCACACGACTTCGCCCGGATCCGCGTCGCCATCGGGATTAGGTGCGTATTGGAAAGGTGGCAAGCCGAGCGTGCGCACGTCCCAGACCTTGTTTTCTTTTCCCGCGGCCGTGCGAGCCTTGGGTGAACGAGCCTGAGTTCCTGCGCTGCGGGAGGAAGACGAGCGCTTGCGGCGTTTCTGCGAGCGCATTTCGTCTTGGACGCTCTGGCCTGCGGCCTGGATGAAAATCGCGAGAAGTCGCTTAATGAAGTCCACGTGGTCTCCAGGTGTGATGGAACAGTGATTTAAGTGTAGGGGCAGTTCAGTGCTTATTCCGTGGCAAACGCGCGCGGGTGAACCCGTGCGGTTTCAAACCAGGCACACTGGCCGGGTGCTAGCGGAGTATCGGAAGCAATAGAAGTTGGCTGAACTCCCGTTGACACCAACGGACGGTGTTCGGAAGGAACAATAACGGTGGTATCTGATGTGTTGAAAACAACCAAAACCTGAGCGCTCATATGAACCAAGCAATCCGGACCAGCCCAGGGCAGGCCTCGTACATGGGCAAGAGAGCCCGTTCCCATCCCGTGTTCTTCGCGTGTACGCAAAGCTTGCTGAACCATCAGTACAAAGGAACTGGAAATGGCGTCTTTTGGCGGCGAATCAAAATAGGTAGCTCCCGGAAGGGCCAGTGCGAAAAGAGTGTGCGCACGATGAATCTCACTGTCATCGTAGGGAAGCGCAGGCCAAGCGGCCACGTGCCCCACAGGGTCGCGGTTGGCGAAAGTATTCGCGATAGCATCGCACAGCTGCGGGCTCTTCCACTCGATGTCGAGAAGAGTGTCATTACGCAGGTGATGGAACCAGGATTCTTGAAGAATCTCTTGCAAATCCGAGTCGTCCATGTGGGGCAGACTTGAGGTCAGAATAGGCAAGGTATCGGTGTTGGCCACCTCGGCCATGACCACGCGCAAGAGATGCATGAACTCTCGGCGCTCAGGTGAATCCGGCCCATAGTGCATGAACGGTAGAGTCCCAAGGTCGATCCCGTCGACGCCTGCATCTACGCATGCTCGCACGCGGCCAAGCAGAGTCGTCACCGTCTCATCGGCGGAGTAAGGACCGTTGAAATCGCGCGTATCCCAGTCAGCTGAACCAGGAAGATGGACGATGATCTTGACACCGACCCTGTGAAAACGCTTGACCAGCGAAATAAGTTCTGGATTGACGCCCCAGATCATTTGGGGAATCGGAGAAAGCAGGAGGGCATCAACGCCCCCTTGAGCAAAGCGGATTGCCTCTTCGCTGAGTTGTTGCGCAAGATCGTGGTCAACACGACGGGGAATGCGGCAAATGGCCGGCGAATGCCACCACGGATGAGTACCTTTCCGGGCAGCATGGACGAGGGTAGTCACCACCTGCGTTCCGTTCGTTGAATGCACAACACCATCTTATGCAATAAAAGCCTTCAACAAGCAGTTAGGCTTATCATGTGAACACTTCCCCTGCCTACGTGCCCAGCGATTGCGAGCGTTTCGTCCCAGAGACAGCGAAATCCAGATCGCGCACGGATTTCGAACGCGACCGTGCGCGAGTACTCCATTCGTCGGCTTTGCGGCGTCTTGGGGAGAAAACACAGGTTCTGGGGCCCACATCGGATGATTTTGTCCGAACCCGCCTCACGCACTCTCTCGAAGTCGCCCAAGTCGGGCGCGAATTAGGCAAAGAACTGGGAGCGGACCCCGATGTGGTGGACGCAGCCTGTCTTTCCCACGATTTGGGCCACCCGCCCTTCGGCCACAACGGGGAGCTCGCACTCAACGAGTTGGCTCGCGAGATTGGCGGCTTTGAAGGAAACGCGCAAACCTTGCGAATCGTCGCGCGTCTGGAACCTAAAGTCATTGGCCAAGACGGACCGGCGGGCCTGAACCTGACGCGTGCCACTTTGGACGCGATCTGCAAATACCCGTGGGCGAGGGGCGAAGGCCCAGACCCGGTGAAGTCACAACGTAAATTCTCCGTCTACGAGGACGACCGCCCGACTTTTAACTGGATGCGTCAAGGGATTCCCGCAGGTAAGCGCTGCCTCGAAGCCCAAATCATGGACCTTTCTGACGACATCGCATACTCGGTTCATGACATGGAAGACGCTGTTGCAACGGGGAAGATGGACCTTGAACGCCTGCGCAGCGATTCCCATACCCAAGGGGTCATTGAATCCACCATGAAGTGGTATGGCACATCGATTTGCGAAGACGATCTCTACCGCGCTTTCGAGCGTTTAGTGACCATGCCCGAATGGATGGCGTCTTTCAGTGGCTCCTACGCTGATTTGGCTGCGCTGAAGGACTTGACTAGCGAGCTGATTGGCCGTTTCTCCAACGCAACGGTTTCGGCGACCCACGAGGTCGCAGGAGACCAGCCCCTGGGGCGCTACCTCGCCGAGCTCGTCGTCCCGGCCAATACTCGCGCGGAAATCCAAGTCCTCAAGGGCATGGCGGTCCACTACGTCATGAGTCCGCGCGAAAGCGAACCCGTTTACTACCAGCAGCGCACGCTCCTCAACGACCTGGTTGATGCTCTTGTCAACGCCGGTCCCGAATATCTCGAGCCGCCTTTTGCCGCTCAATGGCGCTCAACCACGGACGAGGGACAGCGCCTACGTGTCGTCATCGACCAAGTCGCCTCGTTGACCGATATCTCCGCATCGCGCTGGCATGCGCGCATGTGTGGCATGCTCTCCTCGCAGTTGTGAGAAAGCGGATCGGGGTGGCCGATGCCATCCACATCTTTCTGCTAGAAAAGTGTCCACTCGCTAAACTGAACTCATGGCCGGCCTGATTCTCAAAGAAGACATCGCCGCCGTACGTGATGCTTCGCGCATTGAAGAAATCGTCGGCGAGCGAGTTGCCCTGCGTCCAGCAGGTGTCGATTCTTTGAAAGGATTGTGCCCTTTCCACGACGAGCGCACCCCCTCGTTCCATGTCCGCCCCTCCCAAGGTTTTTGGCACTGCTTTGGCTGCGGTGAAGGTGGGGACGTCATCAGTTTCGTCCAAAAAGTCGATTCTCTTTCCTTCACCGAGGCCGTGGAAGCCCTCGCGCTTAAGGCCGGAATTACTTTGCGTTACGAGGCCGCAGGAAGCGGGACCCTTCGCCGCGAGGAACCCGGTCGCCGCCAGCGTCTTCTTGACGCACACCGCGTCGCTGAAGAGTTCTACCAGGCGCAGCTCTCTTCCCCAGAAGCTCATGAAGGACGTCGTTTCCTTGGCATGAGAGGCTTCGATGAGGCGACCTGTCGTCACTTCGGAATCGGCTATTCGCCCAGTTCGTGGGATGCACTCACCCGGCACTTGCGCTCCAAGGGCTTTACCGATCAAGAAATCGAGATTGCAGGCCTTGCAACTCGCGGAAACCGCGGCCTCTACGATCGTTTCCGCGGCAGGCTCATGTGGCCAATCCGCGACATTACGGGAGCGACGATCGGCTTTGGCGCCAGGCGTTTGAACGACGAGGACAAGGAATCGCCAAAGTACCTTAACACCCCGGAAACCCCGATCTATCACAAGTCTCAAGTCCTCTACGGCCTCGATCTTGCGAAGAAAGAAATTACGCGAAACCGCAAGGTCGTTATCGTCGAAGGCTACACGGACGTCATGGCTGCCCACGCCGCCGGTGTGGGATATGCGGTCGCAAGTTGCGGTACCGCTTTTGGTGAAGACCACGTCAAAATTGTCCGCCGGCTTTTGGGAGACAGTGCGGACAGTGCCGCTGGAGTTGTCCTCAGCAATGGGAAAACCCACGGTGGGGAAGTGATCTTCACCTTCGATGGCGACGCGGCAGGACAAAAAGCCGCCCTTCGCGCCTTCGAAATGGACCAGAACTTCGCAGCCCAGACCTTCGTCGCGGTTGAACCCAATGGCATGGACCCCTGTGAACTTCGCATGGCTCAAGGAGAACGCGCCGTTGTGGAGTTAGTGAACTCTCGGACGCCACTTTTTGAGTTCGTGATCCGTTCGGTCCTGCGTCAACTTGATTTGCGCACCGCAGAAGGACGCGTGAAAGCTCTGCGTGCGGCGGCTCCCGTCGTTGCTCGCATCCGCGACCACGCACTCCAACGCGAGTACACGCGTTCGCTGGCGGGGTGGATCGGCATGGATATTTCCGAGGTCTCGCGTGCGGTTCGTTCAAGCGCGCACTCGCGCCCGGCCTCGTACGCGCGAAGGGGAGCACCCGCGGAAACTCCGCAGCCCGCCCCTGTGAGGCGAGGCCCCGAGGACCCGGTTTCTCGCATCGAGCGGCAAGCCCTCGAAGCACTCATTCAATACCCCATGTACGTGGTGGGATCGGGCTTCGAAGAGCTCGGGGGAGAGGCGTTTTCTGTTCCTTCCTACCGCGCGGTTCACGACGCGATCCGAGCGGCGGGAGGATTAGATGCTTTCGTGAAAGTTCTTCGCCAAGCAGAAGAACACTTTGGGACTGGCGCCAAGGCTGTCCAGGCGGCAACGCGGGCCTTCGTCGACGATGTTCGCGCGCTCATGATCCCCGAAGTCGCAGCCGTGTTGGTGGAATTAGCGGTTGCCCCGCTCCCTCAAGACCGCGAGGACCAGCTCCGCGCGTACTGCAGGGGAGCGATGGGAGCAATGGTCCGCCTCGATGTGACAAGGCGACTGGCGGATGCGAATGCGAACCTTCAACGCCTGAGCGAAGACGATCCCCAATACACCAAGGCTTTCCGAGAGCTCATGCGCCTCGAAGAAGTACGCCAGCGCTTCACCGAGCGCGCACAGTAGCTTGTGGGCTACTCCAAACCGACGCTTTCGCGCAGCTGCTTTTCAAGGGAATGAGCAAGCTCCATCGCCTCGTCATCAAGCCTTCCGCGCGCTGCAAGAACAGAAAACAACTCTCCATCCTCGCGCTTGCGGATCTGCGCGGTAATCACCGCACCATTTGGAGCTTTTATGCTGCGAACTAGAACCTGAGTGCGGTTGACTTTCTCGCTGATGTCTTCCATAAAAGCGTGCATGGGAGAGTGCGAAGAATGAACAACAAGAGGGGAACGGGCCGGATCAACCCAATTCACACTCAACTCCTGTTTTTCACCTTCCCAGCGGGCACTCTGAACCTCGTACCACATCGCCGAATCAGCGACTTCACTTTCGCGGATCATGATCAAGGCATAGCGTCCCGCAACGAGGATCGCCCCGTCATCGAGCTCAATGTGGAGCGCATCCGCATCCCCGCGGGGGAGCAGATCGCGATAATTGGCAAGTCCTGAACTCATTGAAGAGTCACCACCGCTGGGAAAGTAATAGTCGGAGCACCAGCCCAGAGGCGAAGGTCGTCAAGGGCTGCTTGAACGCCAAAAAGACGAACATCTTGCGACTCGGACTGGAGCAGATTGACATCGGCGCGAAGACTTGCCTGGGCAAGATCAGAAGGCGAGGTGTTTGTAAGAGAACAACGCAATTGGCGCGAATCCCTGCTTCCTCGCTCCAAAGAACGCGAGGCGCGATCAAGGAGAGCGTTCTCAATGGTTTCGGCCTCGTAGAAGTCAGTGGTGTGGACCGCAGACTTCGGCAGGGTCTGTGCGATGCAGTCCCAGCTCGCGGTGGAAGCTGCGGCCTCGTCGGAGGAAGAAAAAGCGGAAATTGTTTGCGAGGGCTGGGGGAGAGTGAGGTCAGAGGAAGCTCCCTGACGGACGAGCCAATTGGGGGTGGCGCCTGTGGCCTGGGTGAATCGTTGGGCGAGGGCATCAACGCCTTGATCGCCCGCGTCAATGTCGATTGCGTATGCCTGGGCCAATTGCACTGCCGAGGCGTAGCGTCCCAGTGCGACTGCGCTCAGTTGGCGCGATTGCTCAGGAGAGGAAGTCGTGGGGTTGCTGGCTGCGCGCAGGTCCCGGCGAGCCGAGATCACGAGCCACGAGACGAATTCTTCGATCGTGTAGGGGGCCTCGGCAACCTCTTCAGGCTGGGGAAGATCGGCAGAATTCTCTTGGTCCTTCCACGGATCCCACACTCCACCGAGGAAATCCAAGCGCTGCTGCGAACTTTGCGCAAGGGCCTCGAGAGAAGACGCACAGGAGGAGCACTCGCTTGCAAGGGCGGCGAGGGAATGCGCGCGCTGGGCTGCTGCGGCCTCGGTTCTGGCCGAAGCATCACGGGAAAGAGCGAAACCGGTCAGTGCGGGCAAGTGCGTAGCGGAAGATTCCAGGTGGATTCCGCATGCCCCCAAGGACATGCTGAGGGCAGCAATACACGCAGTGAAGAGTTTCGGGTGTTTCACAACAACATCATCCCATGGTCAAAAGACGAGTACGATTGCCTAGAATACCGTGTCGCGTGAAGGAGTGAAGGTGGCACCCACACAGATTGAAGAACAGGTCCGTGCGCTGGTCGAAGGTATCGTCACCCAAGCGGGCGCGCAGCTTGACGCGGTAACGATCCTCAAACAAAACGGGGACTTGGTGTGTCGTATCACCGTTGAAGAACCCCTTGGTGCGGAGCGTCTGTCTTCCGATGCTCTTGCTGAAATCTCGCGGGCAATCTCCAAAGCCATGGATTCAGCGGACCCGATCTCGGATGCCTACATGCTGGAAGTATCTACTCCCGGACTTGAACGAGAGCTGAAGAAGCCTGAACACTGGATGCGTCAGATTGGCGGACTTGTCAGCGTGAAATTGCGCAACGGTGACAAGGTCGTGGGACGAGTCAGCCAGGCGGACGAGAAAAGCGCTACTGTAGATACCGGCGCTGAAAGCCACACAATTGCATATGACGAGATCAAGAAGGCGCGTTCGCGCGTCGACTTCGGCTCGTGGGAATGAGGGACGCTATGGAAATCGATATGACCGCCCTGCGGATGGTCGAACACGAAAAGGGGGTATCGCTCGATACCCTGGTTGACGCCATCGAAGAAGCGCTGCTCAAGGCCTACCACAACATCCCCGGTGCGATTTCAAAGGCTCGCATCGAAATTGATAAGCGCACCGGCCGCGTCACCGTGATGGCCACCGAAGAAGACGACGATGGCAACCCCATCGGAGAATTTGACGACACCCCGAAGAACTTTGGCCGCATCGCCCAGTCCACCGCGCGTTCGGTCATTATGCAGCGCCTGCGTGACGCCGACGATCAACGCGTCCTGGGTGACTTTGCTGGCAAGACCGGCCAGATTGTTACCGGCGTCGTTCAGCAGTCCCGTGACTCACGTATGACGATCGTGAAGCTGGCTGATGATTTCGAGGCCGTTCTTCCCGATTCAGAAAAGGTTCCCGGCGAGGATTACTCCCACGGCACCCGCCTGCGTGCGCTCATCGTTTCCGTCGAGCGCACTGACCGCGGTGCTCGCATCACCCTGTCGCGTACCCACCCCGGCCTCGTCAAGGGTCTTTTTGAGCGCGAGGTTCCCGAAATTCAAGAGGGACTGGTCCGCATTAAGGCAATCGCCCGCGAAGCTGGACACCGCTCGAAGATCGCTGTTTTGGCAACCCGCGAGGGCGTCAATGCCAAGGGCGCTTGCATTGGCCCCATGGGTTCGCGTGTGCGTGCAGTCATGAACGAACTGGGTGGAGAAAAGATCGATATCGTCGACTGGTCAGAGGACCCGGCGCGTTTCGTCGCTAACTCTTTGTCTCCGGCTCGCGTGTCCCGCGTGGTTGTTCACTCTGTTGAACAGCGCACTGCCACCGCGATTGTCCCTGACTTCCAGCTCTCGCTGGCAATCGGTAAGGAAGGCCAGAACGCACGCCTCGCTGCGCGTCTGACGGACTTCCACATCGACATTCACTCGGACACCGAAAACGGTGAAGAAGCACTGGCGTCGCGTTCGTCCACTCCGGATGACGTGATCAGTCGCTCACAATCCGATGACTTGGATGAGGACTGAACCAGCTAAGCTTGAAGGCGTGTCTCAACCCACCTCTATGCTTCGCACCTGTGTGGGTTGTGGAATACGCGCGCAACGCTCGGAGTTAATCCGTGTCGTTGCCTCTACCGACGGACATCTCCACGTTGATGACCGTCGTCAACTTCCCGGTCGGGGAGCGTGGTTTCATCCCGAAACTCGCTGCCTAGACCTTGCCCGCACCAGGCGGGCGATAGGGCGTTCACTGCGCAGGACGGTCGACATGACCGACCAGCAGTGGAAGGCCTTGGGGGAGGCCATTCTGTCAGCGGCGCACAGGGCGCCGGACAACGAGTAGCGAAAGCGGGTTGAAAGCCCATGGGCACCCGATGAGTACCCAGCGATGAGCTGCCTGCAATATCAGTGATACGTCTCCGTTTCGGGGACGTTCCCGAACAAGGAGAAAAGTGGCAAAACTGCGTGTCCACGAGCTCGCGAAAGAGCTCGGAATCCCCAGCAAGGAATTGCTGGCCTACCTACGAGACAAGGGCGAATACGTCAAGGCTTCGTCCTCCGCACTTGAACCCCCTGTCGCGCGTGACGCGCGTGAACATTTCGAAAAGCTCTCCGGATCAGCCGCATCGGGCGATGCCGCCAAGAGCACGTCCAAGAAGCCCGCTGCCCCCAAGCCTCGCGCGAAGGCCAGCGCTGAGAAGCCGGCCGAGACCGCTCAGGCTTCAGTGAAGGACGAAACCCCCACTCCCGAGGCCCCCAAGCCCGCCTCGCGCAAGCCTGCGCCTCGCGCACCTAAGGCTGAGGCTCCGAAGGGCGAAGCAGTCGAAAGCGCGAAAGAAACTCGCGCGCCCAAGCCGGGTGCTCGCCCTGCAAGTGATACTCACGCCGCTGCCCCCAAGCCGGGTGCAGCTCCCAAGCCGGGCGCGCCTCGTGCACCCCGTCCCGCAGGCGGCGCAGCACCTAAGCCGGGTGCGCCTCGCCCCGGAGCACCTCGTCCCGGCGGTCCGCGCCCCGGAAACAACCCCTACGCATCCAGCCAGGGCATGCCTCGTCCCGGTGGTAGCCAGGGTGGCCGCGGGGGAGCACGTCCCGCTCGCGGCGGCGCTCAGGGTGGCGAACGTCCCCCGCGTCCTGCAGGCGCACAGGGCGGGCGTTCCGGTGGCCCTCGTCCGCAGCGAGGTGGCGCACCAACAGGTGGCGGTCCGCGTCCGAACCCGGGAATGATGCCCGGACAGGCGAACTTCGCTCGCTCGGGTGGCCCCGCACCTTCTTCTGAACGTCCTCGTGGTGGCCGAGGCCGCGGTACCCGTCCCGGTGGCGGTAACGGCGGCGGTCAGGGCGCTCCTGGAGCAAATGCCGGTGGCGGTTTCGCTCCGCCGCGCGGTGGTCGCGGTGGCGGCCGCGGCGCAACGCCGGGCGCATTCGGTCGCGGTGGCGGCAAGAGCTCGCGCGGACGCAAGTCCAAGCGCGCGAAGCGTCAAGAGTTTGAACAGCAGAACGCACCCGTCATTGGCGGCGTGTCGATTCCTCGCGGCGATGGACAGCAGATCCGCATTCGCCAGGGTGCCTCTCTTGCTGACTTCGCTGAGAAGATCAACGTCAATCCCGCAGCGCTGGTGACCGTCCTCTTCCACCTGGGAGAGATGGCAACCGCCACGCAGTCGCTGGATCAGGACACCTTCGAAGCGCTGGGCGCAGAGCTCGGCTACGACGTCAAGGTTGTCTCTCCTGAAGACGAAGATCGCGAACTGCTCGAGTCCTTCGACATCGACCTCGAAGCCGAAGAACTCGACGACGCAGAGAACATGCAACCGCGTCCCCCGGTCGTCACGGTCATGGGCCACGTCGACCACGGTAAGACCAAGCTGCTCGACGCGATCCGTCACACCGACGTCGTCGATTCTGAGCACGGTGGCATTACTCAGCACATCGGTGCCTACCAGGTGAAGGTCACCGCAGAGGACGGTACGCGCCGCCCGATCACCTTCATCGATACCCCCGGTCACGAGGCCTTCACCGCTATGCGTGCCCGTGGTGCGCAGGTTACCGACATCGCGATCCTCGTGGTCGCAGCCGATGACGGTGTCATGCCTCAGACCGTTGAAGCAATTAACCACGCGCAGGCCGCTGGCGTGCCGATCGTTGTTGCCGTTAACAAGGTCGATAAGGAAGAGGCGAACCCGGAGAAGATCCGTGCACAGCTCACCGAGTACGGCCTCGTTGCCGAAGAATACGGCGGCGACGTCATGTTCGTCGACATCTCGGCCAAGCAGCGCAAGGGTATCCGTGAACTTCTCGAGGCCGTGCTGCTGACCGCTGATGCAGCGCTGACCCTTGAAGCGAACCCCGATACCGATGCCCGCGGTGTCGCTATTGAAGCGAACCTGGATAAGGGCCGCGGTGCGGTCTCCACCGTCCTGGTGCAGTCCGGTACCCTGCATGTGGGTGATGCGATTGTTGCCGGCGTGGCACACGGTCGCGTGCGTGCAATGTTCGATGAAAACGGCCAGGCAGTGAAAGAAGCCGGTCCGTCCCGTCCCGTGCAGGTTCTGGGCCTTTCGACGGTGCCCCGTGCGGGTGATACCTTCCTCTCAACCGAGGAAGAACGCACTGCACGCCAGATCGCTGAGAAGCGTGAGGCAGCGGACCGTAACGCACAGCTTGCGAAGCGTCGTAAGCGCGTAACCCTTGAATCCTTCGATGCCGCCGTGGCTGAGGGCAAGATGGACACGCTGAACCTGATTATTAAGGGTGACGTCTCCGGTGCTGTGGAAGCACTGGAAGAGTCCCTGATGAAGATCGACGCCGGTGGCGACGAGGTTCAGCTGCGCGTCATCCACCGCGGTGTGGGTGCTATTACCCAGAACGACGTGAACCTGGCAACCGTGGACAACGCGGTAATCATCGGCTTCAACGTCCGCCCGGCAGAGCGCGTGGCCGAGCTGGCCGACCGCGAGGGTGTCGAGATGAAGTTCTACTCGGTCATCTACCGTGCGATCGAAGACATCGAGCAGGCCGTCAAGGGTATGCTCAAGCCCGAATACGAGGAGGTCGAGCTCGGCTCGGCAGAGATCCGCGAGGTCTTCCGCTCCTCCAAGTGGGGCAACATCGCAGGTTCGATTGTCAAGGACGGCGTCATCAAGCGCAACGCCAAGGCTCGCCTGGTGCGCGACGGCTCCGTGGTGGCGGACAACCTCACCATCGAGTCGCTGCGTCGCTTCAAGGACGACGCCACCGAGGTGCGCGAAGGCTTCGAGTGCGGTATTGGCCTCGGCTCCTTCAACGACATCAAGGAAGGCGACATTATCGAAACCTGGGAGATGCGCGAGAAGCCGCGCGTCTAAGGCTCCCATGCTGATGCGCCCGTGACCCGCACCCCGCCCGCAGGTACCCGGTTCCGTGACCGGAAGCCCGCGAGCTGGGGAGCGGGGGCGGGCGCTTTCCGCATCCTGCCCTAAACCCCTAGAATTTTTGTATCTAGAATTACTGCCTCGAGGTACCGACATCTTGAGGCGACCGCCCGCCCCGCTAAGGAATACACCGGAACCAACCGGGACCAGCCGGAACCCGGGCGGCCCCATCAACTGCAGACAAGGAGAGACACATGGCTGACGCAGCCCGCGCGGCACGACTTGCCGACCGCATCAAGGTCATCGTGGCGAAGGCCCTCGAGCGCCGAGTGAAGGACCCCC
>ERZ772786.542-NODE-542-length-15650-cov-4.124014_pt1 | contig 15650 bp, 11 predicted proteins | sample MGYA00511473_ERZ772786 | MGnify/ENA primary metagenome ERZ772786 (study PRJEB29015, sample SAMEA2738025) | human oral metagenome | biome: human oral; feature: human-associated habitat; material: saliva | place: China | collected 2252 ...
GCAGGTGCAGACTATAAATGCTGACAGCATCAATGCACTGGTCAACAGTATAGTGGATCAGGCGAAATCATTTGAACACAGCTTTAAAGAGTGGCTTTCAAAGTACAACTTCAGCAAGACCTATGATCTTAACTTTGAAAAGAACCTAATTAACTGGATTTCGCATAAGCTAAATAGCGCAAGCGGTCTACCGACGCTACTTTCGAATATAACAGCAGGTGTGAGCACGCTGCTGTTCTCGGTTATGTTCGCGGTATACTTCTTATTTGATGCAGAGAACCTAAGAAAGTACTGGGGCAGAATGCTTAGGACGGTATGGTCGCAGCGTGCAAATGACAAGCTTACATATGTATATGGCGATGTTAACAAGGTGTTCAGTGGATACTTCCGCGGTGCAGCGATGGATGGTTTCACAGTAGCACTTCTCATCAGCATTGGACTGACTGTAGTTGGCATGCCTTACGGCGTGATGATTGGTGTAATGGCTGGTATTGCTAATCTGATTCCTTACATGGGACCGATAGTAGGATACGGACTTACCATCGTGTCGGGCGTGATTTCTGGCGAGATTAAGACGATGATTATATCTATCGTGATCATCTCGGTGGTACAGGTTCTGGACGGTGCGGTTATCAATCCAAAGCTATTATCGCATAGCATTGAAATACACCCGCTGCTAGTTTTAGTGGCTATCATCGCAGGAGAGAAGGTGGGCGGATTTGCAGGTATGATTGTTGCCGTGCCGTTTGCTGCTCTGCTCAAGATATGGTTTGAACGCCTCGTTGAGAGAAGGGCGAAGGTCAGAACTTCTGGAGACGTTTGTTTTGTTGATGAAAACGTGGATGTCGAGGGTGTGAAAGAATAGTGAGTTTAAGGGGGCAAATAAACAACTCAAAATACGAAAGAATTACGCGATTTTTAGGGCAATTTCATCGAGAAACATTTGGCAAGCTAGTTAGTGCAACAGCTGATGAAACCGATGATAATGCTTATGGTCACCCTTACTTCAAGTATGATGACGATGTAGAGGAATTCATTAACGATATGCATGAAATTGATGCTATTGATTTTGATGCTGTTGATTTTGATTATGTGAGGAATATCGAGAAAATAGAGGATAAAGCGGAGGAACACATAAAGGAAGATGAATTGATTACCAAGCTGACTCTGTTTGTTCGTGGTGAAAAGTTCTGTGAAGGTATTGCGTCAGTGGTGCTTAGAGATGTGACGATTCAGAAGGTGTTTGAGGAACTGAGGGAGGAAAAGGCACGTTTTTTAGGAGTATAACACTAAAAATACAGGAATCATAAATTTTCTAAGTATTTAGGTTCAAAATAATATAAATGGAGATAATAATCCTAAAACCGTTAATAACTTTCAATTCAATAATGCTGTTGTGATGATGTTTATGTTTGTTACAGGAATAGGAGAGTGTATTTTGTGAGGAGTTTTATTGTAAATTTGCAACATGTGTTTTTTATTATATGTATTCCAACAACATTTATATATATTTTGTTTCTAAAAAATGAATATCCAGATAATTGGGAAGAAAGCTGTGATGAGCCATGTGACAAATGGGAAAATGTAATTAAAATATTGATGACTGCACTCATGATATTCAGTTTCCTAGTACTTGTGTTTTTCTCTATAAAAGAACACGCTATGTGGATTCCATATATGTCAAAATATATGTCAAATTTGTTTTTTGTCGTCATGAATGTATGGTTATTGTACCGATATATGCCTGTAATAAAAAAACTTTTAAGAAATACTCATGATGAAATTTTTGATAAACTAGAATTACACGCTATATTTGTGTGTGGGGTATTTTTGATGACGCTAGACCGATATGAACTCCCACAAAATTTAATAGAATTCACCATTAATATCAACAATCCCATTATTTCTGATTGGATAACACTTTTTGTTATCGTTTCAACTGTAACCATACATGTATTTTTGATTGGAGCTTTAGGGCTAATACTGCTAAAAACAAGTTTCATTTTATTGAAAATTGCTAATGGGAGAAAGATAATTAATAAAATTGAGTTGATTGAAAATAAATGCAAATTAATAGCAGATAAACCTATTAAATGGGAGTTTTTAAGTGTAAAACTAATCAAATGGATATCATCCCAAAATAGGAGTATGAGAATATGGTGGGTGGCTTTAATTATAATAATACCAATTGATCTACTATTTAAGTATTTTTTTATAGCTGGCATATTTATACAAACTATGTGTGCAATTGCCTGTTGTGTTATATTTGGAAGCATTAATGGCACAATTTTATTTTTTAAATGGATAGATAATATTCCTGAAAAAAAGATTATAAATATGATTTTTCGTAGTGCGTTTATTGTATCGATAGTTATGATAGTACTAATAAATAGATATTCACCATTATTGCGCATGTATAAGCAAACATCTGGTGGACTAGAGTTTTTGGCAAGTGCTCTAATAATTCCGATAATATTTTCATGGATAATTGAATACAATGCGACTATTAGAAAGCGCTAAGGAGTAATTACGTTTATACTGAACAAGTATTTATATTAAGTTTAAAGAAAACCAAAGAGTCCAGAAATGAATTATCACTAGATTCTTGAGGAACTGAAGAGGTTCTAAGGGGGGTAAAATGCGGAAACAAAATGATTTTGAAACAGCATGCAAGAATCTGACTGAAGAAATTGGTATTTTCAAAGAGAAAATAGTATCAAAATGCGTAGAACTTCAAGATGCTGAATGGTTATTTGATAAAGGTACAACGAAAGTTTGCAAGGCTGATGAAAATGGCAAGAAGAAGCGCTGTAAGGTCGGAATATGTTATATATCAAAGATTGCACTGACAAATGATGTTGCAATAGAGATATGGCGAATGTTTAAGAAACATTTTAACGATAGTAACTTAACTAACGTAGAAAGACTCGCAGAGAATGAAGAAATGGGTAGATACGTGTTTTCTGCGAAGAATGAATTAGATCAAGTTGAATGTACAATTAACACACCAGGGGAATGGAATATTCCGTTAATTAAAATCACAGGACACGTTGGTTCAAGGTATAGAATTTCGGATATTGACTAAAAATTGGGGGATCTATGATAAAAATTCTATTCATATGCCACGGCAACATCTGCCGCTCCACTATGGCAGAATCGGTAATGACGCACCTCGTGAATGAAGCGGGGCTAAGCGATGAATTTGAAATAGACTCTGCTGCGACTAGCAGGGAGGAAATCGGGAATCCGCCGCACTACGGAACGGTGAAGAAACTCGGAGAAGTGGGTATACCAGTTGTACCGCACAGGTCAAGGCAGATGACAGAGGCTGACTATGATAAGTTTGACTATTTGATAGCCATGGATGAGAATAATTTGCGCAACATGAAGAGGTTTGTAGGCAGCGATGAAGAGGGTAAGGTCTCGCTTTTGCTCGAACATGCTGGCAGAAGTGGTGATATTGCAGATCCTTGGTACACAGGGAATTTTGATGTGACGTATAATGATGTCATAGATGGATGTAAGGGCTTACTCAGGGAACTTAGATAAGATAGGAAGAAGAGCGTAGCAGCGGCGGGCCAAGCTTAAGATGAAACAGCGACTTGCTGAGGAAGCGCATGAGCGAGGCAAAGCAGAGATTGAACTCAAGTGGATAGGTGTAGTAGTGCAGATGAAATGTCTCATTAGAAATAACGGCACTATTACGATCTCATGACAATCCGATTTTAAAGGAGTATTTGAATTAGATGGCAAAGAAAGCAAAATCAGTATATATGTGTGCGGAGTGTGGTAACGAGTTTCCGAGCTGGCAAGGGCAGTGTTCTTACTGCGGTGCGTGGAATTCGATTGTCGAGCAGAAGGTTAAACCGGAGGCTGATAGCGACGCACGCAGGAGGACGACCAGCAAGGCTACTCCGTCAAAACTAAAGAGCGTGGGGACTGGAAATTACACGAGGATTACATCTGGTATTAGTGAGCTCGATAGGGTTCTCGGCGGAGGGATCGTGCTCGGCTCGATGATTCTGATATCTGGCGAACCGGGGATTGGAAAGTCTACGCTAATAATTCAGTCTGCTAATTCGATTGCGCTTAATAATGGAACGGTTCTCTATGTTAGCGGTGAGGAGTCAGAGGAACAGGTGAAGCTAAGGGCTGACCGCGTGTGCGAAAATCTGTCTGATAATCTACTCATTTTTCCAGAGACCAATATAGAGAGTGTACTTGCGGTCTGTGAGCAGACGAAACCAAAATTCCTTGTGATAGACTCAATTCAGACGATGTATTCGGAGGAACTGGACAACACTGCTGGCAGCATCACGCAGATTCGTGCCTGCTCGAATCTGCTCATGAAGTATGCTAAGACAAATAATGTGCCGATTTTTATAGTTGCGCATGTCAATAAGTCAGGTGACCTCGCTGGACCAAAGACTATAGAGCACATGGTAGACTGCGTGCTGAACTTCGTGGGTGAGCGCGATAGGGATCTCAGGATTCTTCGTTCTGTAAAAAACAGATTTGGAACCACCGAGGAAATCGGGGCATTCAGCATGGGTCAAAGAGGTATGACTGAGGTGAGAGACCTGTCAGGAACTCTGCTCGAGAGCTCTGATATCAGGGAAGAGGGCTCGGTAGCTTCGGCGCTCTACGAGGGCAGTCGTCCTGTGTTCTTTGAAATTCAGGCGCTAGTGACGCCTGCCAATGTCGGCTTCGCGCGCCGAAGCGCAATCGGTATAGACAATAACAGACTCAATATGATTCTGGCTGTGCTGGAGAAGAAAGTCGGAATCTCGCTGCTGAATCATGACGTCTATGTCAATGTGGTCGGCGGACTGAAGCCCGACGGGCCAGGTGCAGACCTGGCCGTCGCGCTCGCGATCTACAGCTCGTTCCGCGAGCGCACCTCGCCTCGCCGCGTGGTGGCGCTCGGCGAGGTCGGGCTTACCGGCAATCTGCGAGCAGTGAGGAATGCCGACCGTATAGTAAGCGAAGCAGCCAGACTAGGATACGAAGCCGTGATCTTGCCGCGAGGCAATGCTAAGGTATCAGTTCCTAATGCTGATATAGATGTTGTAGGAGCAGAAAGCCTCGCGTCTGCAATCAAGGCTTTTATAGGCAAGAACTAAGATCAAATCCTGGACGCGTCAGCTTGGCCTGCGGCTGCCGCGTCCAGGGCAGCTTATAATCAAAAACCAAAACAGGAAGGTGACTGCGAAGCTGCTCACCTTCCTGTTTCCTTATCATTGTTAAATTATTAAATTTTATGCCGCCTAAAAACTCCTCTACCAAGAAGCATAGCAAGCTTATCGAGCAACTCACAATCTACTTCTTAACGGTCGCCAGCTCAAACCAGAAATCGCTTCCTTTGCCCTCTTCGCTCTCAACCCCGTAATTGGCGTTATGGAGGCTTAGGATACCTTTTACGATAGATAGGCCGAGGCCAGTCCCTTCTATGTTGCGATTTCGGTTAGCGCTAGTTCTGTAATAGCGTTCCCATACGTGGGATATCTCTTCAGCGGCTATTCCGTCGCCGTGGTCAATTACATCGAATCTAACATTGCGACCGACTTTCTTGAGTTCGATTCGCACGTACTTATCCTTGCCACAATACTTAATAGCATTGGATATGAGATTTGCCATAACTTGTTTTAGCTTATCGTAATCGCCATATACATACGCAGTCTTACATTTGTTGAAGGATATATTGTAGCCCTCTTGCTGATTAAGCACCTCGAATGTCTCTTCTACCTCAGTAGCGGCCTTTACGATATCGAATTTAGTCATGTTTAGCTCAGCTGAGTTAGACTGAAGCCTCGAAGCGGAGAGCATATCAGATACGAGCTTGTTGAGCCTATCTGCCTCTGCGATAATAACTGCGAGATGTTCAGCGCGCTTCTCTGGATTATCTCCCGAGATATCGTTAATCATCTCAGCATATGATTTTATCATCGTTAGCGGAGTCTTGAGATCGTGTGACACATTGGCGATTAGGTCTCGCTGATATGAATCTGTCTTCTGCATCTCATATGAAGCTTTATTGAGCGTCCTAGCTAACTCATTAGTCTCGGTAAATATTCCTCCGTTAAAATTCACGTTGTAATTGCCGTTGCTCAGCTGGACTGCTGACTTTGTGATGCTCGCAATAGGTAGCGATAACCAGGTCGACATGATGATTGCGAGCATGCTGGCAATCATCAGTGTTATAAACGTGATGTACAGTAGCTGTGAACGCAAAATCGATATGGTAGACTCCACTGGGTAGAGAGGAGCAATCATGTATAGGATATTTCCGTCATCACGATTCCCAAGGTATGTAGCATACACTAAGCGCGATGCCTTATTTCCCTTTTCGGTGACAGTGAGAGAAATTTTACCTAGAGAACTCTTTGCTAGCTTGTCCTTTGCATCTGAAATCTCGAACTGATAATGAGGGATATCGCCCTGTGACAGACCGCTGTTTCCATATTCTGAAGTCGAATCGGCTGTTTCTAACCTTATATATAGACCGTTTCGGTCAGCGGCTTTTCGCGCATACGCATCAAAATTATCCTTGTTAGTTGAATAGTAGTTGCCCAGCTTGTTTGCCGTAGTCTGCGCCTCCTGTGCCATCATTCGTTCGTAGTAGGTGTTCATGAAAAAACTCTGCATGAACCATACCATGAGTAGGATCACAGCGGCAAATACCATAAAGTACATAAGCGAGACAGCACGTATGCTGTTCGGATCCCACTTACTTCTCTTTGTCTTCATATTCAAACTTGTAACCCACTCCTCTTAGTGTAACGATAAAATCACGGTATGGACCAAGGTTGTTTCTCAGATTCTTGATGTGAGTATCAATGGTTCTATCGTCACCGAAGAAATCATATCCCCAGATGTCCGAGAGAAGCTTGTCTCTCGATAGAGCGATATTTCTATTCTGAATCAGATAGAAGAGAAGATCGTACTCTTTAGGTGTTAGATTTACTCGCTTTCCATCTATATAAATCGTGCGAGCTGCAAAGTTAACCTCAAGTCCATCGAACTTCATGACGTTGCTAGTTCCGTGGTCAGCACCTTCGTGTCTAGTAATAACGGCGTTTACACGAGCCATGAGCTCTTTAGGGCTAAATGGCTTTACAACATAGTCATCAACTCCTAGCTCGAAACCAAATAGCTTATCGTATTCTTCGCCTCTTGCCGAAAGCATGATTACAGGTATATCTTTGAATTTCTTGATTTCCTTAACCGAACTAAAACCGTCTAGCTTAGGCATCATCACATCCATGATAATCAGGTCGTAATCGTTAAGCTTACATAGCCCAATTGCGCTCATTCCGTCTGCTGCCTCTGTAACTTCATAGCCGCTAAATTCTGAATACTCTTTGATGACCTCTCTGATTTTAGCTTCGTCATCTACTACAAGTAGCTTTTTCATATCTTGTTCCTTTCATATCATGTGAATAATACAAAACACTAATTCGAACCTTTAGTTCTTAAATTTTGTACATTATATCATAACCCATCTTCACATTGTGGAAATCCATTGAAGAATACAAGACAGTGAAGTGTTAATATGTGTTAAATCAATAGATAGCGTGCGTAAACCACGTTGACAGCAGTTTACCAAAGTTTTATTCTAGATATTGTGCATATCATACAAGACGATATGGAATACTATGAAATATATTTTAAGGAGAACGTTGATGAAGAGGAAACTCGCGGTACTAATTACTTGCTTGATGATTTTTGTTTCTCAAGTTATGACAACGAGTTATGCAGGTGTGTATGACGGTTATGTTAGGGATAGAGCAAGTTTAAATGCGGATAATGTTTCGGAAAAGAATTACAAGATATTCAGCCCTGATTTGTCCGAAGACACTGAAGTAATCGAGACTAAGAAGGACCTTGCGGATGAAGCAGCCAAGACATACGAAAGTGTGGCTATTGATGAAGCTCATTTTCCGAGCGAGGGATTTAGGAACCTGGTAAGTGAGAACTTCGATACTGACGGTGACGGAACCCTAAGTAGTGATGAAATTCGAGGAGCGAAGATTGTAAACAGCGAAGGCGACTACGAGATAGATTCTCTTAAAGGCATCGAGTACCTTGCTAATCTCAAGAAACTCAATGTTTATTCTGATACTCTGTCAGAAGTGAATATTACTAAGAACCCTGAGCTGCAGATACTGTCGCTATCAGGAGATGGTGCGATTGCCTCAATTGATACAAGTAGGAATGCTAAGCTGCGCGTATTTAACGTGACCAATTCATCGCTAGAGAGTGTTGATCTCACTAAGAATCCAGAGCTCAGAATTTTTACCGTTCCGCTTACTTCTCTACGCAACGTTGATTTAAGAAATAATCCTTACCTAAAGAGATGTGAGGTGCCTGGGACTCAGGTAAAAGAGCTAGATGTAACGCATAATAAGAGGCTTCAGGCGCTCAATGTGGAAAACACCTCGGTGAGCAAGGTCGATACATCTAACAACAGAGATTTATATGAGTTCTATTTCAACAACACGCCGATATCTAGTGTGGATTTCTCAAAGAACTGGAACTTAACGCAGGTACAGGCTAATGATACGAAGCTCAAATCAATCGACTTCTCGCATTGTAAAGCGCTGACACTGTTTTGGATGCGTAATACAGAAATTGACACTTTAGATCTATCAAACAACAAGTATTTTAGTGAATTAGCTGCCGGCAACTCTAAGCTTAAGGCTCTGGATGTTGCAGATAAGACTTTTTTAAAGACTATCGAGATTGAGAATACACCTGTTAAGCACTTAGACGTAAGCAGTGCTCGCAACCTCGTAGGACTTAATGTATCGGGCACTCAGATTAAAAAGCTAGATGTGAGCAAGAATACTAATCTAAACGTTCTTAATGTTAGCGGCACTAAGATAAAGAGTCTCAATATTAATAACAACAAGGATCTTAGAAGACTGAACTTTGATAACACATCAATCAAGGGAATGGAGAGGGTGGATGCAGCGAAGCTTGCTGCCCTTGAGGAGTTATCTTGTAAAAATGCGGGAGTAGAAGAGATTACAAAGCCTGCGTCCAATGATATAAGCCTATGGAACGTCAATGGCAACAAGCTAAAACAGCTCGATTTAAACCAATTTAGTGCATATCAAGGAATTGCAGTATCTCCGCAGAATATAACAGTTAGAGGTAAGGAGAAGAATGGAGCTCTCCAGGTTGACATGCATGATTTGGTTGATGATGTGTCTAAGGTGAGCGGCGTTACAGGTGCTAACGCAACTTACAATGCAGGGACCGGAGTCGTGACATTTGGAACATCTGGGGACCGCACATTTACATATGATTATGAAACTGGAAATACCGGAGCACCCAAGATGAAGGTGAACGTAAAGGTGCTCAGCGACCTAGACCCAGATGAGTTTGCTGCGCAGATTAATAGAGCTAGGTTTATTGATAATGGCAAGACTCTTGAGGTTGCTCTAGACAAGAATGTTCATGTAACAGATAACGGTAAGTCAAAGATAGAAATCTATGATGGGAATCCTGATGATGGTGGAACCTTAGTTCATACTCTTGGAAGTGGTGATAAAGTGGATTCCCAGTTTGAAACTATTAATATTTCACTTAAGGATGCGTTAGATATTAAGAAAACGCTATATGTAAAGATAAATAAAGGTGCAATCAAAGATAGCAAGAACAAGGTTCTAGGAGAGAATATCTCAGAGCCAATCGTACGCGATGTTACCGTAGACAGCGTCGTGTTCTCTAAGACCAAGTTCGATAGTGATGGTGGTGCGCTTACAGTAAACCTAGCTGGTAGTAGATTTGAAGCTACACCTAATCTAAAACTGTCGCTAGTAGATGAGGCTGGAAATGTTATAAATGGGGAAACGTCTTTCGTTTCTGCAAAGAGCGCTGAGTTTAAATTCAAGCTCCCTGAGAACAGCAGTGAAGATAACGTAAAGTACAAGGCGGTACTAACGGCAGACGGTAAGGAAATTGATACTGCAGGTGCATTTAACGGAACCAAGAAGGTTACCGTTCTAACTGCAAAGGAGGACGAGGTAATACCAGGTGCAGTTATATCATATTCTCTGACAGGCGCTGATGATCAGGATCCATCGGATGATACATTTGAAGGTACAGTCGAAGAGTATGTAACACCGGCTGCAACTCTCGAGCTAAATGGAAGCAACCTTAGTACAGACAATGTGAAGATTAGGGCTGTTGATGAGAATGGTGTGGAGTGGCCTACAACGCCTGTTCCGCTCTGCAACTCTATGTATAGATTCCAAGCTGTTCCAAATTATGTAGATCCAGCTGGCACTAAGATGAAATTTGATCTCATGGCACCAACTAATATCGGGGCTGATAAGACGTACACGGTAACGGTGTCCCTTGATGGTGGAAAGACGTATCTATCTCAGCCAAAGTACAAGATGATTATCCACAACAATGGATATATGGGAGATAAACTATTCACTCCTGCACAGATGCAAAACCTCATAAATATCGAAGTCAACTACGTGGACGAGAGTGGAAATAAGCTAGCTGCTTCAGACAATTATAAAGCTTACGGAGTGTCTGAGATTTACTCATTAGGTATCAAGGCTAAGAAAATCAAAGGCTATGCGGTTCAGTCGAGTGATGTTGATCAAGAGCTTCTAGATAACGGATTTGTTGCATCGCTTCCAAGCAACAAGATTACATTTACATATGGTAAGGCTGAACCTAACAAGATGATTGAAGGAAATGGCAACAGCTATGACCTTGCTCTAGGCACAGACTTAAACTTTAGAGCATCAGCTCCAGTTTCGGAGTTTGGATCTGCTGTTGTTACAGGTACGAGCTACAGAAAAGTTCTAACGGAAGGAACTGACTTCGAGAAGAGCTCCGGAAGCACTAGGGTCAAGCTAAAGGCTGCATACCTTAAAACTCTAAAGCCAGGCAGATACAGGCTAGAGGTTAATGAAGCTTCTGGAACTGCTACTGCGGAGTTTACTGTCTATGATTCGAGAAATGCTTCTTCTGGAAGTAAAATCAGTGTTACTAAGCACGGAAAAGGAAGGTATGCTATAAAGTCTAGTAGAATCTACAGGCGAGGTGTAGTTCAGACGGGAGATAATTTACCGTTCATGCCGTTTGTAATCTTTGGAGCGTCTATTTCTGCACTGGCGATAGTGACGGTTAGTCGTAGAAAACGCTATAGATAAATACGGCGAGGGAAAATGCATAACGTGATGTCAAAGCAGAAAGGCGACCCGCCTTTCTGCTTTTTTGTAGAAGTAATTAAAATAAAAGATTTGACAATAATTGCCAAATAATTATTGACAATGCTAGTCTCTTGTGCTAATTTATAAAGTTTCGATTGTTGCTTTTTAAATACAATTATAATATAATTTTATTAAGTACAAGATGTAGAGAGAGGAGGCTGCTTTGTTCAATATCGGAGATAGTATTGCGTATCCAATGCACGGGGCTGGAGTTGTTACTGAAATCGAAGAAAAAGAAGTTCTCGGTGAGATTTGCCGCTATTATCATGTAAGCCTCCCGTACAGCAAGATGCATGTGATGGTTCCTGTCGATAATTCGGACAAGGTGGGGGTTAGAGCCATCATTTGTAAGGAAGATATCCAAGGAGTGCTTAAAGTCCTTGGTGATGAGTCCGATAAGATGTCTAATAACTGGAACAGAAGGTATAGAGAGAATACAGAGAAGCTTCGCACTGGAGATATTTATGAAGTCGCCGGTGTGGTGAGAAACCTCGTTCGTAGCGATAGAGTCAAGAAGCTTTCGACTGGGGAGAAGAAACTCCTCGGCAATGCTAAGCAAATCCTCGAGAGTGAATTAGTACTTGCAGGAGGGCTTTCTCTTGACGAGGCTGATAGCCTAGTAGAATCAAATATTTAGCCATATGGGTGCTTGTTGCGTCAAGCCTTGACCGCAAGTGCCCATTATTATAAAAGCGATTGTTTAATTTTTGGCAGAAAGGAGGAGCTAGAGTGATTAAGAAACTATATGCTGTGCTGCTGTTTATTATCGGCGGCATAATTGGAAGCCTTTTGTTTTGCGCTCTGCAAATGAAGCTCAAAGATATAAGTTTCAACGAAGTAGTTGTCACGAGTGTCGCTGATTTTAGCATTTTGGTGCTTTTCGTAATCATTTTCGGACTTATTTTTAGAATTTTTGCACCGGCACTCATTAATAAACAGAAAAAAGCGGCGTCGTATATTGAGCATGATCTTAAGGATGTGTCTATAGATGCAGTTCTCATAGATGCAATTGGAGTTGTTATAGGCCTAGTTGTTGCATTAATAATTTCCATGAGCTATAGATCACTTCTACCACCACTTTGGTATTCAGTGATTACTATTACGCTATACTTTGTGTTTGGCTTCTTTGGTTTCGTTGTTGCATCAGCTAAAGTCAAGGGGCATCGAAAAATTCTTGACAGCCGTGCACTTCGGAGCCATGAAAAAATCAATTCAGGTACACCTAAAGTTATTGATACGAGCGTAATAATCGACGGAAGAATCCTTGATATCATGAGAGCAGGGTTCATCGATGGTAAAATTATCATTCCGACGTTTGTGCTTGATGAACTCCGCCATATTGCAGATTCTAGCGATAATATCAAGCGCGTCCGCGGAAGACGAGGGCTAGACATCCTAAATCAGATCAGAAGTGAGTTTAACGTAGAGGTTTATAACAATGCCGCAAAGCTCAGACATCTCGATGATGTTCCTGAGGTAGATGTAAAACTGATTAAGCTGGCACGTGAACTCAACGCGAATCTGATCACTACAGATTTCAACCTCAACAAAGTAGCGACTATTAACGATATCAAGGTACTTAATATCAATGAGTTGGCAAATGCGATTAAACCTGTAGTTATTCCCGGTGAGAAGCTACTCGTTGACATTGTTAAGCATGGTAAAGACCGAGAGCAGGGCATTGGATATCTGGATGACGGCACGATGATTGTAGTTGAGGATGGAGCTGGTAATATATCTGAAAGTGCAGTCGTGACAGTAACGAGTGTTATACAGACATCTGCAGGCAAAATGATATTTGCACGCATCAATCCATAATGCAATAATATAATTGACTCGCCTAAAAGAGTCATAGGCGCAAAGGAGTAGATCCTTTGTAGACTAGATAAAGGATGGATATAACGATTAAAATAAATAACTATAAGAGCGCTACGGATAGCAAGGCTAGAAGCCCTCACATTGCACTTATCGCCGCAGCAGGTAAGGGCACACGGATGAGAACTGAGGTACCTAAGCAGCTCCTATGCTATAAAGGCAGGGCAGTGGTCGAGCGAACGGCATCTGTCTTTGCTGCACACGAGGAGATAGATGCGGTATTTCTCCTTATACCACAAGATAAGGAATACGATGAGACATTCTTTCAAATAGCGGATAGGCTAGAACGCTTGTACGGTAAGCCTATCCGCTGTTCGTATGGCGGAAGTTCCCGAGGAGAGTCAGTTTTCCATGGGCTCGAAGCTATTTCGGATTACTTATCTAAGAACTGTGAAATTGATAATAGCGACTCCCTAGAGGCCTGCGAAGCGGTGATATTGATTCATGATGCAGCAAGGGCAGAGATAACTGAAGAGATTATCGATAGAAATATCGCAGCTATGAGAGATAATGAGGCTACATGCACTGTGGTTCCGATGATTGATTCGCTCAGGATGACAGAAAAATCAGCAAGTGAATTTTTTGACGACTTGTCATCACATAATGATTATCTTATAATTAATAGTAAATCTATTGATAGAGATAGGGTAGTCGCTGTGCAGACGCCGCAGTGCTTTAAATTAAGCAGCTTGATGGCTGCTTACGACAAGGCGAGGCGTGATGGATATGTCGGTACAGATGATGCCTCTATCGCGGAGCATTTTGGGATAGACATAGCTATAGTTGAAGGAGATTATGCCAATACCAAGATAACTACCGGAAAGGACATCCCTATGGGAATACGAGTAGGTACAGGATATGATGTTCATAGACTCGCCGAAGGGCACAGACTTATACTGTGCGGGGTCCCACTCCCGAGTGACAGAGGGCTGGTCGGACATTCGGACGCTGATGTGGCAACACATGCGCTGATGGACGCGCTGCTTGGAGCAGCATGCTTAGGCGATATAGGAAAGCATTTTCCTGATACAGATGAGAGATATAAGGGGGCGGATAGCATCGCGCTTCTCCGCGAAGTGAAGGAGAAAATCGGCGACGCAAGTATCGGCAATGTCGACATCACGATAATAGCTGAGAGACCTAAACTAGCACCCTATATAGATAAGATGAGAGAGAACATAGCCGTGGCACTTGAGATGCCAATTGGCGCGGTAAACGTGAAAGCGACGACGACAGAGAAGCTTGGATTTACCGGAAGAGAAGAAGGCATTGCAGCGCAAGCTGTTTGCACAATAGAAGGGAGATTTTAACTATGAAATTATCGAGGCTCCATCTCAAGACGTTGAGAGAAGCACCAAACGAAGCAGAACTAATCAGCCACAAGCTGATGATCAGAGCTAACTTAATTAAGAAGGAAGCTGCTGGTATATATACATTCATGCCATTTGGATGGAGATCAATTAGAAAAATCGAGGAGATAGTAAGACAGGAGCAGGATAGAATTGGCTGCCAGGAGCTTCACATGCCTCACGTAAATCCATCAGAACTCTGGAAGGAGTCTGGCAGATGGTACGCTTACGGACCAGAGCTATGGAGAATCAAGGATAGAAATGGTAGAGATTTCTGCCTCGTTCCTACATGTGAGGAGCTATGTACTAACATTGTAAAGCAGGAGGTTTCCTCATACAGAGAGCTTCCTCTTCAGCTATACCACATTCAGTTCAAGTATCGTGACGAAGCTCGTCCAAGATACGGACTAATGAGATCTCGTGAGTTTATCATGAAGGACGCTTATTCATTTGACAGAACTCCTGAGGACCTAGAAGAAGCTTACAGACTTCAGTACGAGGCATACGTAAGGACATTTACAAGATGCGGCCTAGACTTCAGAATCGTAGAAGCTGACAACGGACCAATCGGTGGAAGCAACTCGCATGAATTCTCTGCTCTTTCTAACGTTGGGGAGAGTGAAATCGCATACTGCGAGAAGTGCGACATGGCTGCTACTATCGAGAGAGCTGAGTGCATCGATGATAAGCCAGTAGATGAACCAGAACAGGAACTAGAGGCAGTTTATACACCAGGAACTAAGACTATCAAGGATGTATGTGACTACCTAGGGGTGGATGAAAAGAAAACTATCAAAGCTCTCATGTTTACTACCTTTGATCAGGATTTAAATCCAGCTGACTACGTTTGCGTATTTATCAGAGGAGATAGAGACGTTAATATGATTAAGCTTGTAAATGCTCTTGGAATCCCTGAGCACTACATCGAGTTTGCGGATGAGGATGAGATGGGACCTGTTACAGGCATCGTTGGTGGATTTACTGGACCAGTTGGAATTCACAACTGCAAGATTGTAGTTGATAGCGAGCTAGTTGGAACCAAGAACATGGTTGCTGGAGCTAACAAGGAAGATCACCATATGAAGGGCGTTTGCTACGGCAGAGACTATGTTGGAGATATCGTGACAGATATCAAGACTCTCAAGGAAGGCGATCCATGCCCACACTGTGGAGCTCCAATCAAGCA
>ERZ772786.544-NODE-544-length-15625-cov-3.174566_pt1 | contig 15625 bp, 15 predicted proteins | sample MGYA00511473_ERZ772786 | MGnify/ENA primary metagenome ERZ772786 (study PRJEB29015, sample SAMEA2738025) | human oral metagenome | biome: human oral; feature: human-associated habitat; material: saliva | place: China | collected 2252 ...
AATGAATAATATATGGTTATCTGCGCTAATTGCAGTTATTACTATTGTCATTTTTCTTATTTCACTTGTTTTCTTTAAATTAAAAGGTTATACAGCTGGAGCATTGAGTATAATTTCTTCAGCAATCATTTCTATTTTTGTTTATAAAATGCCTGTAGATAAAGTTGCAGGAGCTGCAGAACAAGGTATTGTTTCAGGTTTATGGCCTGTCGCAAGTATAGTATTAGCTGCAATTTTCCTTTATAAACTAACTGTAAAAATTGGATGCTTTGATATTATGAAAGAAAGTATCGCTTCAATTTCTCCAGATAAAAGAATACAAGTACTATTAATCGGATTTTCTTTTAATGCCTTTTTAGAAGGTGCCGCTGGATTTGGAGCACCTGTAGCTATTACCGCTGCAATTCTTGTAGGTTTAGGTTTTAATCCAATTAGTGCTGCAGCTATTTGTTTAGTATCTAACATAGCAGGTGGAGCTTATGGAGCAATGGGAATTCCCGTAACTGTTCCAGCAGCACTTACAGAACTTAGCCCTGTAAAAGTTGGTCAAAATACAGCTGTAATACTATGTCTAATAACTATTCTAGTTACATTTTTAATTGTATTTATGGTTGATGGTCTTAAAGGTATAAAAGAAGTGTTTCCAGCAATTCTCGTTTCTGGTGGTTCTTTTGCTGCTACACAATTTGTTTTATTAGAATTTATAGGTCCAGAATTAGTTGATATTGCGTCATCTATAGTAAGTTTAATAGCTTTAATAATATTCCTTAGATTCTGGAGTCCAAAAAATATACTTTCTGCAGAAAGCAAAATTACTGATACAAAACATGATTTATCAGGTAAGGTAGTTTTTAAAGCTTGGCTTCCATTTATTTTATTAACAGTATTTGTTACTTTATTAAATACTAGTTTCTTTAAATCATTAGTTCAAGCAGCAAATCCACAAACTGGTCAAAAGCGCGGTATTCTTAATTCTTTAGTATTTAAAATACCTTATTACATTGATAGTACAGTGGTAAAAGTATCACCTATAGCTGAAAAACCAACTCCAATGAAGGCTATATTCAGTTTCGAACCTTTCACTTCAACTACTACTGCAATTATATTGGCAGCCGTATTAACAATTGTAATCTTTAAAGTAAAAGCTAGAATAGTAAGAATTGTGTTAAAAGAAACTATATTAGAGTTATGGGCCCCTATTTTAACTATTTGTTCTGTGCTAGCCTTTGCTTACATTTCTACTTATTCAGGAATGTCTTCAACATTAGGATTAGCTTTAGCTAATACAGGAAAAATATTCCCATTAGTTTCACCTATTTTAGGTTGGATCGGAGTATTTTTAACAGGTTCTGTTGTAAATAGTGGATCACTATTTGCTGGATTACAGCATGTAACAGCAACTCAAATCGGTGTAGACCCTTCACTACTTGTTGCATCTAATATTATCGGTGGTGCAATAGCTAAAATGATATCTCCTCAATCTATTGCAGTAGCGGCAGCAGCAGTAGGTTTAGTGAATAAAGATAGCGAGATCTTTTCTAAAACAATTAAATGGAGTGTAATCTTTTTAATACTAGCCGGGATATTAAACTTCTTATTCACAATGTAATAAAAAAAGACCTAAAGTCAATTAACTTTAGGTCTTTTTTTATTACGCTACTTTATGATTGCAATGACACTCACCTGTTTTGCAGTTTCCACATTCACAATCTTCTTTAGCATTATGACAACCACATTCACAACCTTCTTTACAATTGCAAGTTCCTTCTTTACAATTTCCACACTTACAATCTTCTACCGCATCGTGACAATGGCAGTGATGTTCACATGTACATTTTTCCATTTTTTTCACCCCTATCTCTTTTATCCTTACTTTAATTTTATCTTGTTCTAATTATATAGTCAATAGATTCTCGTCTTAAGTAACTATTACGATTTACAATACATAAATCGTAATAGTTACTCCTTTATAACTAAACACACCATTACCATTTTGAGCTGTTGTTTTAACTTTGGCGTTTTTAATATTTAAAGTTGCCTTATCAGTAGCTAGTAATCATGCATTCATACCATAAAAGTCTCCATCTTCAGTATTAGATGTTGAACCACCAGTCTTATTAATTTCTACATTGTCTAAACCTATTTAGTATAATAATTTTAATAATTTTCTTTGTATATAGAAAAAAACGCCTTGAAATTATTTCAAGACGTTTTGTATATTATACTAATTAGTTTACACGGATATATACCGCACCACTACCTACATCTGCTGAGTTTACTACAGTTTGGTTTCCTAACCAACCACCGTGAACAGCTTGTCCATTACCCGCATAAACAGCAATATGAGCTACACCAGTACCTCCATCTGCATAATAAATTAGATCACCTGGTTGAGCTTCAGATGCTAATACTGTAGTTCCTAAACTCATATATCCTGCTGGCCAATCATGGTAATTGATTCCTACAGATTCAAGTGCGTTTGTAACAAGCATCGTACAATCTTGTGTTGTGCCTACTTGACTTAATGCCGCTTGATAAATTGCTGCACCTTTACTTGAAGAAGATGCCTGAGTTGTTATCGTTGTCTGTGTATTAGTTTGAGTACCAGTTGTACCTGTAACTCCTGATTGAGCTGGCTGTGTTGATTGTGTTGCTTGAGTTGCTCCATATGTTCCAGGATATTGCGCTGTCGTTTGGTTAGCGGTTACTTCATAAGCTGAAGCTTTTTGCGTTGTAGTTACTGTGCCAACTGCTCCTGTCGTTAACATTGTTATTAAACTTGTCCCTATAAGTAATTTACTATTTTTCATTCGAATTACCTCCAAAATTTATTTTTTCTACTTGTGTATACATGCATCGATTTTTAGATTTTCAAGTACTTTAGTTTTGTAATTTTTAATTTTATTCAAACGACATATAAATCTTTAACTAAAGCTTTTATCAAGCACCAATCTCATACTCAATAAATAATATTATATAGCAATAAACTAAAAGCCACCTAAATCAACCTGAAACTATAATTAAAACTCAAATTTAATTATATTTAAAGTATAAAGAGAGTATAAAATTATTATTTACACTCTCTACATCACTTAATATTCATCTTATATTTTCTATAAAATAAGTTTAATTATTCTAAAAAAAAGAACTTAAAGATATGCTCTTTAAGTTCTCTTCTATAATTTTAAACTAATTTTTCATAACCTTCTTTTATACTATTTAGTATATTTTCATCAGTTAATTGTGTTACTTCTTTTAATGCTTCTATTACTCCTTTATCAGAAATTAATTTTTCTAATTGGATTGACTGTTCATCCTCTTCTGATCTAAATGTTAGTATATATGAACAAGCTTTTAAAAGAGCATCGTTAGCTAAACCAAGTTCTGCTGTTTCTCTAATTGGTTTAATAAATCTCTCATTATAACCTAACTTTCTAATCGGTGTACGACATATTCTAGAAACATTATCAACGATTCGTGGATTTTCAAATCGTTTTATAGTTTTATTTCTATATGCAGTCATATCCTCTTTATCAAATCCCCATTTTTTCACAAGTAATGCACTAGTTTCTTCTAAAACTGCAATAAAGTCTTCACGTACTTTTGAATCTTTAGCACTATCTGATACATATTCAATACCTAGATAGTTTGCTATATAACTTAATGCAGCATGACCTGTATTTACCGTAAATAATTTTCTTTCAATAAATGGATTTAAATCTTCTACATAATGTACATCTTTAATATTTTTATTGTCTTCAACTTTGATTTTTTCCGCTTCTACAACCCACTCACAGAATTTTTCAACTTCTACTAATAATACATCATCATGTTTTTGCGCTGGTACTATTCTATCAACAGCTGAATTTGGGAATCCAACATATTTATTTACAAAATCTTGCTCTTCTTCAGAAAGATATTTAAAAATTTCTTGTTTTAGAAAATCAGATCCTTCTATCATATTTTCACAAGCAATAACATCTAATAATTTAGTGTTACCAGCTGCAACTTTTCTTTTTAATCCTTCAGCAATATCTTTAGCTATAATAGGTAATACATTTGGTCCGATTGATGTTGTAATTAATTCTACTTCACCTATCTTATTGTATATTTCTTCTTTTTCATTAGCAATGTTTAGTGCATCAAAATGAGAAATTTCTACTTCTTCTATTTCTTGATCTAACACTTTTATAGTGTAAGTGTCTCTTTTTTTCAAATCATTAACAATTGCTTCATTAATATCAACAAATGTAACATGATATCCTGATTTACTTAACAACTCACCAATAAATCCTCTACCTATATTACCTGCTCCAAAATGTAAATCTTTCATTTTTAATACCTTCTTTTTTATAATTTATTATTCAACTTCTGATAATAGTTCAATTACTTCTTCTTCTGTAGAAGCATTTACTAGTTTAATTACATTTTCTTGTTCTGAACAGAAAATAGCAATTTTTGATAGTAATTCTAAATGCTCACCATCTTTACCTGCGATACCAAATACTACAAATACCATTTTGTCTTCAGTATCTTCAGGTTTAGCAAATGATACACCACCTGGAACTTGAATAATAGATATACCTGTATTTTTAATTGATTTTTTAGCATCATCTGTACCATGAGGTATCGCTATAAAATTTCCCATATAAGTAGATACTATTTCTTCACGTTCTAACATAGCTGGGATATAATCTGCATCTACATAACCATTCTCTACTAATACTTCTCCTGCTTTTCTAATTGCTTCTTCTTTGCTTCCAATCTCTTGTCCTAATAGTATATCTTGTTTTTTTAAATTCATCTTATTTCTCCTATTCGTTTTATTTTTTTATTCCGTATCTTATGATTTTATTATATTATGATTTTATTCTTTAAACAATATCAATGTCGGCAAATGTATTTTTGCCAAAATGTGGTTAGCCATAAAAAATAAAAAAGCCTAAATAGAAACTATATGTATTCACCTTAATTTCTATCGGCTTTTTCTCTTATAATTGTAATATATAATCTTTTAGTATTAAATCTATTTTCGTTACTATAAAATCGCTATTTTTTGAATGTAAAGCTGAATTTAATACTTCATCATTTAAAATAGCTATGCTGATTTGACCTAATAACTCTGTGTAACTTTGATTATCTGGACTTACCATTGTGAAAAATACAGTAACCTCTTCTTCTTCTCCAGTGACATTAACCATTTTAGAAGGGTTATTGAGACTACTTATAATAATAAATGGTTGATCTATAGTATCATTTAATGTATGAAACAACGCTAGATTCGTACCCGGTATTACTACTGAGCTTTTTTCGTGACGCTCTATTAAGCTTTCAACTATTTCATCTTTATTTTTAATTTCTAAACCAGACTCATCAAATACGTTTATTAGCGTTAACCTTTCATCACTACTGTTGTCAATTTCTATATATCTTATATTATCAAGAATTTCCTTACTAGCTCTCATTAACTCTTCAACATTTATAGCTTTATCAGAATCTACTGAATTTTTTCTTTTAAAACTTCTACTTTCCAGTATTTTATTTCTAACAATTTCGACATCTTTTTCTTTTAGTATTGTTGGAATTAAAATATAATCAATATCATTATCTAGTTCAATAGTAGAAATTACAACATCATAGTTTTTAACGAAATTACTATTTACTTTACTAGGTATTGTATATTCTAGATTTTTTATCTCTGGAATACTTTTTCTTATCTGACTTCCTAAAATTTTCGAACTTCCAATACCACTAGCACAAATAACCAATGCTCTAACAAAGTTTTTACGATAAATTTGTTCATAACTTGAAGCAAAGTGTATAACTATATAACTAAGCTCAGTTGAATTAAAATTAATTTCATCAAAAACAACTAGTAGTTCAGATTTTATTATTAAGTATAATTCATTATAATTTTTAAGAACAAACTCTTGTAGTTCATCATTTTCTTCAGTTAGTTTCATTTGATATCTTTTTATCGCAGACTCAACATGCGCTATAAGACCACCTGATAGATTAGTGTCTTGAGTAAAATCTACATTCATTTTTTCTGATACATATTTTATTAATAAGTTAATTTTATAAACTAGCGTATATGAATACTTATCATTAAAATATGATAACTGTTCAATAAGCCTACACGTCTTCAATATTTTTATAAGAAAATTAATTATACTATCTGTAATATCAAACTCTACACTTTTTTTTGTAGCTTCCAATAAGTCTATAATATATCTATACTCATCTTGAGTATATTTTTCTTTAGATTCTGTCTCATATGATAATCTTAAAAATACTATATTTAAACTAATTAGAATTTTCTTTATACTTGAATCTGTATAAATATTGAATATCTCAAGATTTTTATTGTTATAAAATATTTGAGTTAAAAGATCAAAGTTTAGAAACTTCATAAAAGGATTACTTGATAAACTTTCTCGACCATTTAATCTTGTGAAAAATTCCTCATCACTTATTTCATTACACAATAATGAAATTAATAAAATTCTTCTATCTATTTCTTTTCCGACAATCTCAATACCTTGTCCTTTTTTCCTTACTAGAGATAATTTATAATCTTCAAGTATTTTTTCAATCGTAGGTACAATTGAAGCAACGGTATTATAACTAAGCATTAATTTTTCAGAGATATCTTTAATAGACGTATCCTCATTTAAAATTATAAAGCATAAAATCAAATTTAGCCTAGTTTCCGCAGAGTATGCATAATCTTCAAAACTAGTTTCAAACTGCGCGGAATCTAATGATTCAATATTTCCACTTAAGTAGTATTTTGATTTTTCTTTTATTAAGTCTATATCTAACGCCTGCAATGAACTTTCTAGATTTTTAATTTCTCTATAGAGTGTTCTTTCTTTTATTTTTGTAGCTTTCGCTATTTCCTTAATACTTAATTGTTCATTATTTTTTAATAAAACTTGTAATATAAGTTTTTCTCTTTCGTTAAACATACTCCCTCCATATTTAGAGTTTTAAATACAAAATATGACTTCATCTTAGTAATGCATATCGCCTTATTAAGATGAAGTCATAAACACTACTGTTTCCTTTTAAAAAACATTATATAGCTTTTTGACTATTTTTGCAAATTCTCAACAATTTCGTCATATTTAGGACTGTTTAAGAAGTTATCTACTGAAACATGTAGAGCTTTTCCATTCATTTGTTTTGCACGTGGAGTTAGTTCGTTTTGAGTAACGATTAATAATCCACTTTCTTCTGTTAAGTTTCTAATAGCTACATTAGTTACTTCAAAGTCTAATCCAGCTTTTTTAACTTTATTACGTAGAATTGATGCACCCATAGCTGAGCTTCCCATTCCTGCGTCACAAGCGAAGATAATTTTCTTAACATCAGCATATGAAGTTTCACTTGCAGCTTCTGTTGCTGCTTCTTGACCTTTAGACTCAGCTTTCATGCTGCTTACTTTACTTTGTGCAGCTTCTAAGTCAGCTTCACCTTTATCACGACGTAAAATTATACTTGCTATAACAAATGTTACTGCTGTTGATACCACTACCCCAGCGACTACTGCAAAGTAACTTCCTTGAGCAGTTTGTGCTAATACTGCAAGGATACTACCAGGAGATGCTGGCGCACGTAGACCTGCACCTAATAATTGGAATGTAGCTGTACCACTAACTCCTCCAGCCATAGCTGCAATGATTAACGCTGGTTTCATTAAGATATATGGGAAGTAAATTTCGTGAATACCTCCGATGAAGTGGATAATAACAGCACCTGGTGCTGATGCTTTTGCCGAACCTTTTCCAAAGAACGTGTATGCTAATAAGATACCAAGTCCAACTCCAGGGTTAGCTTCTAGTAAGTATAACACAGATTTACCTGTATTTAATGCTTGTTCTGTTGCTATCGGAGTTAAAATACCGTGGTTAATAGCATTGTTTAAGAATAAAATCTTAGCTGGTTCAATAAAGATATTTGCTAATGGTAATAAGTGAGCATTAACGATAACATCAACTCCTGCACTTAAAATATTAGTAATAACTTTAACTACTGGTCCAATACCGTAGTATCCAATAACTGAAAGAATAAATCCTAAAATACCAAGTGAAAAGTTATTAACTAACATTTCTAAACCAGTTTTAATTTTTGGTTGAACTGCTTTATCAAATTTTTTCATTAAGTATGCTGCAATTGGTCCCATAACCATTGCACCTAGGAACATAGGTGTTCCACCTATACCTTTTTCTGTAAATGTAGTTGTTCCTACAATTACACCCATAGTAGCTATAGCCGCTACTACTCCACCACGTTCTTCGTGAATATTTTTACCTGCTGAATAAGCAATTAATAATGGTAGTAGGAAGAATATCATTGGTCCAACTAATGTTGCAAGTTGTGCATTCGGTGTAAATCCTTTCTCAATAAAGAATGCAGTAATAATTCCCCAAGCGATAAATGCACCGATATTTGGCATTACCATACCTGATAGTGCAGTACCTACTTTTTGAACTAAAACTTTTAATCCGCTTTTATTTTCGCTCATAAGTATAAATCTCCTTTAAATTATTTTTCTTTTTTACTTATGAGTTAATTATATCGCTTTCTTTTTGACTAGACAATATCAAAAAAGGCGAAATAGTTTTTGCCAAAATGGGGTTACCTATTTTTTGTCAAAATAAATTAATAAAAATAATACATGATATGTTATAATATAAAGTATAGTTTTTATTCATCGAAAGGAGTTATTAAATTATGAAAAACACGTCTTTTTTAGCTATCTTTGACACATTATTTATTTTATCTTTACTTGGATTTCTATTAACAAAGAACTCTGCAATTTTCTTTGTTTCACTTCCCTTTTATGTTGGAACATCTTTTTCTCAGTATTTTAAACAAAAAGAAAAATTAGATGTTTTTGATGATAAATTATTGCGTCTATTAAAATTAGATACTACTATTTATGCAATCGGATTTATGACTTTATATGTTACAACATATTTTACAGTTAACAATATTGAATTACCTTTTAATGTTAAATACTTTTTTGGTATAGCTATATTCCTATTTTCTATTGCCTTTGTTATTAGCATTAAACGTAAAAAATTGGCGCAAGATTTATTAATAGAAAAATACAGAAATAAATAAAAAAGAAATCAGCTCATTAACGAGCTGGTTTCTTTTTAACTGTTGGTCTCTTTTTAACTGGTGTTCTAAAGTATTTTTCAAACGCTTGTTCTATATCTTTAACACCTACTACTGACACTAATGATACTATTAAAATAAATATTATTAAAATAATAAATGATCGAGTTTCTATGTAATTTAAAAATGTAATTAATGGTAAGCTTGAGTAGAATCCAATTGTCAAGCTCTTAATAATTACCGCAATAACTACTGTACAAAGTATTAAGACTAAAAATAAATGAAGTGATAATGCAGCCATAGTTCCGAAAAATGTTGCTACACCTTTTCCACCTTTAAAATTAAATAATAATGGTTTGATATGTCCTAAAATCACAAATAGTATACAAACATATATAGTAATTGCATCTACATTTAATATTTTCAATAAGATAACAATTAAAAATCCTTTGAAAAAGTCTACTGCCAGAACAAAAATAAATGATCTTGTTCCTAAGACACGACCTGCATTCCTGGCTCCTACATTTCCTGAACCGGCTTTAGACAAATCTTCTTTATAAATTTTCTCTAATAACTTTCCCCCCATTATATTACCTAGGAAGTAGGCTATAATAGCATATATAATACTAGTTATCATAGTTTTTCTCCTCTCTTTTAATAAATTTATCTTTTACAGCGTTTATTCCTTCACTTAAAAACATTAAGCAACCTATAGTAAACGGAACAAGATAATATGAAATCCTATAGATTATTATCGTAGCTCCTATTACTTCTTTATCGATACCAAGATTCATTAAGCCTATTAATACTAAAGCATCAAAAGTCCCCATACCTCCAGGAATCATAGATAGTAACCCTACTATTGACGCTACTATAATTACACCCATTATTTGAAGTTCCTTATTTGCAACTATACTTCCTGTATAAAAATAAAGAATAATCAGTATAATTAAAGCTGCGAATACCCATTCTAAGAAAGAAATAACAGTAAGTTTTATACTTAAATATCTATCACTACGTATACTTGGTTTTTTTAAATTAAAAAATAAATATAAAGGTAAAAACAATGACATTAGTAATAAGCAATAATAAAACACTTTATTATGTGCATACAAAGCTTGTCCTGGAAAAATATTTAAAACTACGCAAATAGATAGCAAGCTGATTCCTGACAGCATTGAAACGAGTATCATTCCTATAGCGGTAGCTAAACTTTTACCATTTTTTGTATAAGGTTTATACATATAATATCTTAGCCCCGCACCAATAAATCCACCAAAACCTAATACCATATTTAATGTATTAGTCATAAAACTAATTTTAAAGATACGGAATGAAGACATACTCTTAGTTAAATTAATTGCTTTTAAAACAAAATAGTCATATAAACACAATATTGTTATACCTAGTAAACCACAAAATATAACAAAGAAAAATTTAACATTACCTAATTGTAATGTTAAGAGATATATTTTTTTAAAATCTAAACTAGTAATTTCTTTTTTAAAATAGGAAAAAATCAAATAAAATATTAGTAATCCAACAACTGTTTGAGTTATATTTTTCAAATAGTTAAAAGATCGTTTACTATTGAAATTTTTCATTTTTATTTTCCTTATATATTTTTTTCTACTTTATCATAACATTTTATACTAATTTTTTCAATAATAATTATTCTAAATAAATTTTTACAGTTGCTTTTAATGGTAAAATTACTTATATCAAGTAATAATTCAACGCTTTCAAAATATTGCAGATATTTTCCCCATTACCAAAATTTATTTTTATTTTTATCATCTCTCAAAAAATTAACAGCAAAGAAAAGCCTTCACTTCCCTTTGCTGTTCTATAATTATTAAAGTTTCTTAATTAACTCTGTTGTTAGTATAGATGAATTTACTGCTGCTATTTTTAGAAATTCATCAAATGTAACACGAGTACCTTCTTCTGCTTTATCACTCACACTTCGACAAACTATAAATTTAGTCCCAAATTGATAGCAAGTTTGAGCAATTGCAGCTGCTTCCATTTCTACTACTTGCATAGTAGGAAAATTAGCCAAAATATTATTTTTAAGTTCTTTATTAGAAATAAATGAATCTGATGTTCCAACTAAACCAAAATGAATATTATGATTTGGTAAGTCAATTTCAGCAGCTAATTTTTGTAATTTTTCATCGCTTTTATATGCAGCTGGCATTTGAGGAACTTGACCTAATTCATAACCAAATTCTGTTGCATCAACATCAAAGTGACGAACTTCTGTAGCCACAATCATATCTCCTATTTCCATACTTCCTTGTAATGCACCACAAGTACCTATATTAATAACGTACTCTGGTTTATAGTGATCTAATAAAAGTGTTGTTGCTATTGCCGCATTAACTTTCCCAGGAAGACTTAGCATTAATACTATATTATGCTGTTCGTATATTCCTTCATAAAAAGTTACATGAGCTATTTTTCTTTCTTTAAGATTTTCAATCTTTTCTTTTATAATGGCAACTTCTTCCGGCATTGCACCTATTAAAGCTATCATAATGTTATTCAACCTCTAGAATTTTAATTTCCATTGAATCTTCAGGTCCAGTAGGAAGAGATACTTTAGCTACATCTCCAACTTCTTTCCCAAGTAATGCTTGAGCAACTGGACTCTCATTTGAAATTTTGTATTCAAATGGATTAGCTTCAGCACTACCTACAATTTTATAAGTTTCTTTAACCCCGTCAGGTAGTTCTTGATAAGTTACTGTGTTACCAAGACGAATTGCACTTGATTTTTCATCTAATTCGATAATAACAGCATAACGAATCATTTGTTCCATTTCTAGAATTCTTTGTTCGATAAATCCTTGTTCATCTTTTGCTGCATCGTACTCAGAGTTCTCAGATAAGTCCCCGAAACTACGTGCAATTTTAATTTTTTCGATTACTTCTGGACGTTTTACTTTTTTATAGTGTTCTAATTCTTCAACAAGTTTGTCATAACCTTCTTGGGTCATTTGATATTCTAATTTTTCTTCTAAAGCCATAGTGGTACTCCTTTTTTTAGTCTACTCTATATTATATCTTTTTTTTTATTATTTTGCTAGTAGCGATTTAATTTTTGTTATTAAAATATCTACTGCAATATCATTGTAGCCACCATCTGGAACAATTATGTCTGCATATTGTTTAGTTGGTTTAATATACTTCTCATGCATTGGTCTAACTGACACTAAATATTGATTAATAACTGACTCTACCGTTCTTCCGCGTTCATTAATATCACGTAATAAACGTCTTAAAATACGTAAATCACTCGGTGTATCAACGAAAATTTTTATATCCATTAATTCACGTAGTTTTTCTGAATGCAAACCAAACATACCTTCGATAATAATTACATCTTTAGGTTCTTGATGTTTTTTTTCAGCACTACGTGTATGATTTACATAGTCATACACAGGTAATTCTACCGCATTTCCTTCCATAAGCTCTGTTAAATGAGTGTATAAAAGTTCATTATCAAATGCACTTGGATGGTCATAGTTTGTTTTTACTCTTTCATCCATAGTCATATGACTTTGGTCTTTATAATAATAATCTTGCTCGATTAACGCTACTTTATCTATTGTTAATTCATCAATAATTCTTTTAGTGACAGTAGTTTTTCCACTACCACTACCCCCAACAATACCAATAATTTTAGGCTTTTTAGTTGTCATTAGCGTCCCATTTCCTTTCTCATCATGTTACTCTTAAATACTCTAGAATCTAACTTAGTTCTTATAATTTGAAGTGGATGTCTTGCTGCATCAAGTAATTCCCCATCTTCATCATAAATTTCTCCAATAACTTGTCTAAATGTATCAATTTCTGGTCCAAAGAATTCAACTTCTTGTCCCGTTTTAAAGAAATTACGTTGCTGTATTGTCGCAATACCTGTTTCTTCATCATAATGTAGAACTTGGCCAACAAAATCATAATTAGTTTTTTTACTTCCCTCATTACCAAACATTTGTTCAGTATATTGTGGAATTTCATAGAAAAATGACATTGCTGTATCACGATTAGCACATTTATAAAGTTCTAACTTGTATTCAGGTGTCATTTCAAAGTTATCAGGGTCTGCGCAGTAATCATCAATTAATTTTCTATATACACTAGCTACTGTGGCAACATAGTGAATAGATTTCATACGACCTTCAACTTTTAGTGAGTCAATACCTAATTCTATAATTTCAGGTACAGCTTCTATTAAAGTTAAATCTTTAGGACTCATTGCATAAGGATTTGCACCTTCATCAAATAATTTTGTATCTTCATCTTGACCTTCTTCATAAAGATCATAGTTCCAACGACATGATTGACAGCATCCACCACGGTTACTATCTCTTGCAGTCATATAATTACTTAGCGTACAACGTCCTGAGTACGCTATACACATAGCTCCGTGAACAAACATTTCTATTTCGACATCTGTTTTTTCACGTATTTCTTTTATTTCTTCATAACCTGTTTCTCGTGCAAGAACAACACGATGCACTCCTTCACTTTCCCAGTATTGTACTTCTTTGTAGTTCGAAATAGATTGTTGCGTACTAATATGTACTTCTACATTTGGAGCAACAGCTTTACATCTTTCAATAATGAATGGATCCGCTACTATTATACCTCGAACTCCAGCTTCTTGGAGCGCAATTAAAAACTCATCTAATCCTTCAAAGTTTTCATCGTGGGCAATTATATTTGCTGTTACATATATATCTGCTCCGTATTTTTTAGCGAAGTCACATCCTTCTTTGATTTCCTCTATAGTGAAGTTATCTGCATTACTACGAAGCCCAAATTCTTGTCCCCCAAGGAATACAGCATCTGCTCCATAATGAATTGCTATTTTTAATTTTTCTAAGTTTCCTGCAGGAAGTAAAAGTTCTGGTTTCTTTACAATAACTCTCTTCCCATCTCTAATTTCTGATATATTTGGTATCGCCATAAGTTTAAGTCACATTCAAGTATGACCTATCCTCCTTGTCATATAAATTTAGGTTTTTATAGGTAACCTGTCCCTTTTAATACATAGTTTTCTTATAGAAAAATCCTAAGTCAACTTCTCTATATTTTGGTTTAATTTTTTCTATATCATTATAGAAATCTTGTTTTTCATCTTCGTATGCTTCTTTATCTTCATAATAAAGATCTATAGCATCTCGATAAATTGTTACTACTTCTGTAATATAATCTTCATCTTTTAAAACACCATCTATTTTGAATGCAGTAACTCCTGCTTCAATTAAACGGTCAAGCTCTTCAATTGCACAAATATCATTTGCACTCATAATATGCGTACCGTTTGAATCTTCAAAAATTGGATAGCGTTCATTTCTGTCTTGACTATATAAGAATAACTTTTTAGAATTACTATATTCTTCTATATAGCTTTCTTTTTTGCTATACATAAAGTAATTATCAACTAACTTTCTTACAGATTGGAACATACATAACATTCCTTGCACTTGAACTTCTATCTCATAATCACTTTTCCCTGTAATTTCTACAATTTCCTCAATTGTTAGTTCTTTTGAAAGGCATGTTCTATATGCTCCTCGTTTACCCCAGTAATTACATGAGAACGAGTTTGTTGCTAATGTATGTGGATCCCATTGAAGCTTAAAGTTCAATCCTTCTTCTCTTAAAATTGTAATAATTGTCGGCTCTCCAAAGATTAAAGCATCAACATCTAGTGTTGCTAGATAATGAAGATAATCTACTAAATCATCAAGATGTTTATTGTGGAAAATCGCATTCACACTAACATATGCTTTTTTCCCAGCTTGGTGAATGATTTCTACCGCTTTTTTTAATTCATCTCTTTTAAATTCTCCAGCAAGTCGTAAACCATATTTTTCTTCACCAATTACGAAGCTATCAGCTCCAACATTAATAAGTTCATAAATATGTTCTACACTTTTTGGAGTTACTACTAACTCTACAGTCATTTTAAATCCTCTCGTTAATTAAATTTTATGAGAATAACTCTCTTTTTTCTTCATTAAAAATAAATTATGTCTTTCATGATAATAATTTGTTGTTGCTGCAAAAGCCCCTCTTTCTAATACTATATACTCAGTCTTATTTAACTTATTAGGTGAGTCATATGCCAGCAAGTTTAAATCCTCATATTTTTTAGATGAAGCAAAACCTCCGAAAAATAAAACCATTACAAAAATCCAAAGAGTAGCAAACAAGCCTATGCCTATAATAATAAATTTACCAAATAATGAAGCTAAAGAACTACTACCAAAAGTGTTCATTATCCTTATGAGCACTTCCCATCCTTTTATAATAATTAATAATACTGCTATATAGTATAAGTATGGATAATATAATATTATTAAAGCGTACTCCGTACTAGCTTCTAATATAGCATTTATAATAAATAATAAAAATAAGAGGCTAAAGTATACAACTATAAAAATATTAAATTTTTTCATTAACATATACTCCTTTATTT
>ERZ772786.553-NODE-553-length-15540-cov-4.458121_pt1 | contig 15540 bp, 25 predicted proteins | sample MGYA00511473_ERZ772786 | MGnify/ENA primary metagenome ERZ772786 (study PRJEB29015, sample SAMEA2738025) | human oral metagenome | biome: human oral; feature: human-associated habitat; material: saliva | place: China | collected 2252 ...
TAATAGCTAGTCCACCATGCGAATCATGGTCAAATGCTTCTGCAATGGAAAATGGAAATGCGTGTTGGAAACGCAATGATGTGTCTGACAGCTTGTTTGCTCCACAAGTAAGACCTTCACCGTTCACGATCAGAGCAAATCAGGATTATGAGTCAGCCTATATAAATTATCAGTACGACAGGCAATTTTTAAAAAGGGGCAATGGCGAGCTAACAGCTTTCAACATGATAGAAATCATAAAAAGATATAGACCACAATTTTGGGTTATTGAGAATCCAGCTGCTGACAGATTGTGGCCCTACATTGAGGATATTATTGGATTCAGAATTCCATACAAAAACCTAGCTAGATACAATAATTATGATTATCCTTTACAAAAACGGACGATTTTTGGAAGCAATATTGAACTTAATCTTAAGAATAAAATTATCAAGCAGGACATAGAGTGGAAGAATTTCTCAAAATCATACAATGAGCGTTCAAATATTCCTCAAAAACTTGTGATCGAGATTTTTGAGAAAGTATATAAAGAATTTTTAAAGGAGAAAAAAGATGAATAGTAGAAAACTTGAAGAAAAAGTAGAGCAATGGTTTACAGAAAGAAATCTACATGAGGCCAATCCAGTCAAGCAGTTTGAAAAGCTCATGGAAGAAGCTGGTGAATTGTTTGAGGGCATTGCTAAAGGTAGAAATGAGCTGATTTATGATGCTTTAGGTGACATTCAAGTCGTCTTAATTGGACTTGAGCAGCAGATTCGTAATGGTGCAGAGATTGATGCTACTGCTCAGGAGCTGGAATTGTTACTCATGGTTTCGAGTCTTGGCAATCTTGCTCAGAAGCTTTATAAGCATGTGTTCCACAAAGAAACCAAGCAACCGCTCATCAAGCCTGATTTGATGCTTTTGCACAGCGCAATTCATGCGCTGGCTCTTTACAATGAGACAAGCGCCGATGACTGTCTAGCATTAGCTTACCAGACTATAAAACATCGCAAAGGGAAAATGATTGATGGTGTGTTCATAAAAGAGGAGGATTTAAAATGAGAGAACATAGTATTTACATTTTTAGCATTGTTGTTTTGCTAGCGATTCTGATGGCAGCAATCATCAAGATTAACAGGCTCAACGAGCGGGTGGAACAGCTAGAAGCTAGAAAATTGATTACGATTCATAGGGCTGATAATGCAGGAGGTTCTATGGATGTCCTTGGGAAAATCACTGATAAAGAGGTGATTGATGGGAGACACACTGTGACGGTTGGAGCTTATGGTCGATTTTTGGTCACAAAAGAGCAATATGACCAAATCAACATAGGCGATCCAATACCAGAATTTTTGAAAGGACGGGGAAAATAATGACAAAATGTGATTTTACTACTGAACAATCGAATATACCAACTGAAGAGGGTCAGTTTACAGGTATCAAAATTGTCCATGACAATGTACACAATCCAAGCCATTATCAAGGAAAGTATGGAATGGAATCAATCAATGTCCTCAGAAATTTTATGACATCGGAACAGCTCAAGGGATTTTATCTTGGGAATGCTTTGAAATATCAGCTGCGCTATCAGAAGAAGAACGGGCTTGAAGACCTGAAGAAAGCTCGTAAGAATCTGGATTGGCTGATTGAGGAGGTGGAAGAATGAAACCTTGTAAATATCCTTATGCAGGAGCCAAAAAGCGAAGACAAGAACCTGTGGAACCACTGATTATCGCTCGTCCAATAAAAATTGAGGAAATCAAAATAAAAATACAAGTAGCCAGCGACTATTTACATTATGGTTCGAAATTATCATTGGATATTTCGGGCTATAGCAAGAAAATCAGAGTAGAACTATTTTATCCAAATGTCCTCTTATCTAATTTTGAGGCGACGCAAATTGAAATGCTCTTTTATAAAAAACTTGAAGAATTAACAGCAGATAAATTTATGACCTTCAAAGAATCCGAATGGAAATCTTTTTGTACCGAGTTGATAAGCAAGTTTAGAGTTTTGGAGGGAATTCAATGACGGTAAAAGAATTTAAAGAGAAATTAAACGAGTTCGATGATGATCTGATAATAGAAGTCATCTTGACAGATGTAGAACCATATGAATTGCTTTCGGAAGTTGATGAACGTGGATGTGTCTCCATTTATTCTGAAGAAGGTAGATATTTTGATTTTCATCTAGGAAATCTAGGGAAATTAATAATTGAGGGGGAAGGATTTTGATTAACAACGTTGTACTTGTGGGACGTATGACCCGTGATGCCGAACTTCACTATACACCACAAAACCTAGCGGTCGCAACCTTTACTCTGGCTGTTAATCGCAAATTTAAAAATCAAAGTGGTGAACGTGAAGCGGACTTTATCAATTGTGTCATCTGGCGTCAGCAGGCAGAAAACCTTGCTAATTGGGCTAAAAAAGGCGCTCTAATCGGAATTACTGGTCGCATTCAGACTCGTAACTACGACAATCAGCAAGGTCAGCGTGTCTATGTCACAGAAGTTGTTGCAGACAACTTTCAGCTTTTAGAAAGTCGTAACAAAGCTGCTAATCATAGCAGCATCGACGAGCAGATGCCACCAGCTTTTGAAAATAGCCAGCCGATGGACATCTCAGATGATGACTTACCGTTTTAGGAGGCAGAAATGTCAGAATATAAGAAACCAACCTACATCATTATCCAGGAAGCAATGGCTGACCGCATTCGCTTCCTAGAAGATGAGCTATACGAGCGAGCATACAAAGATATCGAAAGGCAAGAAGCTGAGATTGATAGTTTAAAAGAAAAATGTGTCAATCTCATGCTAGAAAATGCTGATCATATCTGGGATGATATGTGTCGCTCAGCTATTGCACACGAAAAAGCCGAAAAACGGCGGCCACATCGGCGTTGGAGGGGATGGAGATGAAACTAAAATATAAACACATGCAGATTGTAAAGCATGCCTTGCAATACTATATTAAGCGTGAAGGTGCGAATGAACATGATTTAATGGTTGAGCGCAATCTTCTGGACAAGGTCAAATCTGAGATTGAAGATTTTAAGGAAAATGTGATGAAAAATCCATGTAGAGGTGAGAAATGATATTGTTTGAAATTATCAAAATTTTAGGAGCTATGATTATCATAGCGAGCTTGATGGTTCTATTATTGGCTATTTTAGTTAGTGGATGGAGGGGAATTTTCAAAAATGAACAAAAGAATCAAGAAGAAGAAAGCTAAGCAAGCTCTACTACGTGAGCAAGAAAGGGTGAATCAAGAATTGGCTAAGCTAAGTCCTGAAGAACTTGAAGAAGTAATGAGGTCAGTCAGTCAAGTATTTCAGGAAATAGGGAAAGTCATTGCTTGTATTTTCGATGACTTGATAGCATTTTTTAAGAACTTAGAGGTGACAATTGAAGAAACTGAACGACAAAGAACTGAAAACATTGGACGAAGAACTTTTCAAGTTCCGAGGCATCCAGCGAACCATAGATTTACGCAGATTGGAATTAACAACCAGAAATCCAGACAGCCAAGTAGGTCCGTCAATCGGTATCAGCAAACCTACAGAAACCGCTGCTATCAAGCTCGCAGATGATCCTACACTAAAATTTCTTGAAGGTTTTAAGGAAATTGTAGATAAGCTACTTGCTGATCTAATTGATGAAGACAAGGAAATATTTAATCTTCGTTGGCAGTATCCACAGCTACGTTGGGAAGAAATCGCAGACCAGAAGTTTATGAGCCGTGCTACCATTTATCGCCGCCGCAGAATCATTTTAGAGCAGTATGCGATTCTGAAAGGCGAATTGTAGCAAAGAAATGAGAAAAAAAGTATCTTGTATTCTCACGAAAAACGATTTATTATTGTAGCATGAACTTCTAAAACAAAATATCAAAAAGTCAGTCTAGTTGCTGACTTTTTACTTTTATTGAGAGGAGGCAGACAAAATGAATAGAATGGATCCAATCACTGACAGAGATGTCATCCATGAAATCGAAGACTATTTGAGAGAATGGAATGAGATGTACTATTTGCTCTTTGAAACAGCTTTATATACTGGGTATAGAATTACGGACATTTTGAACATAAGAGTAAGAGATGTGCAGGGGTGGGATATCAAGCTACGAGAAGGCAAGACCCAAAAACTCCGTGAAGTCAGAATGACACCAGAACTCAAAAGAACCATGCGTGCTTTTGTAAAAGGTAAACCTCTGAATCACTTTGTATTCAAAAGTAGGCAAGGAAAGAATAAGCCGATAAGTAGACAACGATTTGATCAGGTATTAAAACAAGTGGTGGCTGAACTGGACATTGATAATATAGCCGCTCACTCAATCCGAAAAACATTTGGCTTTTTCTATTATCAAAAATTTGACGGTGTTAATGACTTAATGACCATTTTCAACCATTCGTCAGAACGCACCACGCTAATCTACATTGGGGACAAACAGGTCACATTCAAGAAGAATATGACTAAGTTTAAAATCTGATTCTTTTTATTTTTTTGCTATTAAGTTTGTCATATTGAAAAGTTGTCAAACTTAGAATAGTGATTTGAATTAAAAGTGATTACATCAACGCTCAAAGATTTTTGCTGAGTTTAACAGAATATACAGTATGACAAACTCAGCTAACAGCCATACTAGTAAAATGGAATAATTACTTTAAAGAATCAGAATGAGAAAAAAGACCTCTTGAAGTCTCACAAAAAAGGTTTTATTATGGTAGCATAGATTTCTTGTATGAGTAGGGATAGGTTTATGACCTGTCCCTTTTGTGTTGCTAGGGAGAGTTATATGGCATATTACAAACCAGTTAGACTAACTCTAAAAACAAAGAAGTGGGAAAAGTTCCGTGACAAGATGATGCGGAAGTTTAACTATCTTTGCCAAGAAAATTTGAGGTATGGCCTATCAGTTCCAGCTGAAATGATTCACCATATCTTTCCAGTCTCTGAATATCCTGAGCTTGAGTTTGTGGAATGGAATTGTTTAGCGTTATCTAATCGCAAACATAATACATTTCATGACAGAGTTAATGACAAAGTTATTGGAAATGGAATTTATTGGCAGAGAAAGAGAAAAAAGGAATTTGAGGAATTTTATGGCTACCCCCCCACTTTTTGAAAATTTTCTTGAGTGTCTTGGGAACCGGGGAAGGGAACTTTTTCCAAGTCGGAGGCGCTCAGAGAAAAAGGGGGTAAAAACTCAGCGATTTTTGAGAAAGGGGGTTAGTTTTTGGCTAAACCAATTACAGTAAAGTCAATCAAGTCAAAAGTGGTCAAGCAGATGAAAGACTTGGGTACTTATCGAAAAGAATTTGAAATGATCATTGATATCTTTGCTGGAATGTTGTTTCAGTACCAGAAACTAGCTCAAGAATATGCTGATATGGGCTATCCTGTTACAGATGTCTATGTCAATAAGGCTGGTGCTGAGAATGAGAGGAAAGTTCCTATCTTGACAGCAATGGAAATACTCAGGAAAGATATTCTGAGCTATTCTAACCAGCTTATGCTCAATCCAAAATCACTTGGTGAGGTTGTGGAACAGGACAAAGGCTCACCACTTACTGAGGTCATGAAGTTTAAGAATGAACTAAAAAAGAAGAGGGTGAGAGATGGATAAAGACTTTGAGATTAGGTTCTCAGCTTTTCGTCATGCTCTGACCAATCTTGGTAAAGCCAAGGCCTATGTTGACTATGTGCTTAACTTTCAAGAAGAGCACAATGAAGAACGTATCTTGGCCGCTGAACGCTTTCTGAGGGACTTGGAAAATCCAGCCTATGAACTGGATGAAGATATAGTTGATTTTGCAATTCACTTCATCGAGAACTCGATAGTCCATCAGCAGGGTGATGACATGTTTGCCATGTCCATCCGTAATAAGCCTTTGATTTTGCAACCATGGCAACATTTCACGGTTGTCAATCTCTTTGGTTTCTATCACACTGGGACGAATGAGCGTAGGTTTAAAGAAGCCTTGATAATGCTGGCTCGTAAAAATGGTAAGACCAGTTTTACAGCTGCTGTTGCTCTACTTTATCAGATATTAGATTCTGACAGTGGTTCAAAATGCTATATTGTGGCCAACTCTGTCAAGCAAGCACTAGAAGCCTTCAATTTCATCAAGTTCAACGTGGAACGATGGAATGACAAGTCTATCCGTATCAAGGATAATAACCAGGAACACTCTATCACAGCTAATTTTGGAGATGATGGGTCATTCTATATTCAGGCTTTGGCCAACGATGAGAGCCGTTTGGACTCTCTCAATGGAAATGTCACGGTTATCGATGAAGCTCATACCATGCGAAATTCTAAGAAGTATGGTCTCATGAAGAAAACAATGTCAGCATACCGTAACAGTATGCTTTTTGTTATCTCTACGGCGGGGGATATTCCAACAGGCTTTCTTGCTAACCGCTTGAAATACTGTCAGAAAGTGCTCAAGCAGTTGGTGCAGGACGAGGCATTATTCATATTCATCTGTAAAGCCAATCAGACAACGGATGGAGATGTTGGTGACTATCTTGATGACAATGTTTTGAAGATGGCTAACCCTTCATGGGGTGTCACGGTGTCGATGCCAGCCCTGAGAGCTGAAGCTGAGCAGGCTATGAACGATCCACAGACTAGAAATGAGTTTTTTAACAAGACATTGAATGTCTTCACAAACTCTATGAATGCCTATTTCAACCCTGATGAGTTCATTGCTAGTGATGATTGTTATGATTGGAACTTGGAAGAGCTGGCACGCTTGCCTATTAAGTGGTATGGCGGTGCGGACTTGTCAAGGTTGCATGACTTGACGGCTGCTGCTCTCTATGGCATTTACAACGACGGCGAGAAGGACGTTGATATCTGTATCACACACGCTTTCTTTCCTCGTGTAAATGCTCAGAAGAAAGCCAACGATGACGGGATTCCACTTTTTGGTTGGCAGTCTGACGGCTGGCTAACTATGAGCAATACACCAACGGTTCTCTATGATGATATTGTCAAATGGTTCATCAAGATGAGAGAGAAAGGGTTCAAGATTGCTGCTGTTGGGATGGATAGAAAGTTTGGCCGTGAATTTTTGACCAAGATGAAAAAAGCTAAGTTCAAGATGATAGACCAGCCACAGCTTTTTTACTTAAAATCCGAGGGATTCAGACGGATTGAGTTTAAGGTCAAGAATAAGGAGTTCTATTATCTTCATTCCGACGCTTACGAATACTGTGTGAGCAATGTTAGAGCGATTGAAAAGGTGGATGACGCTGTGCAATATGAGAAATTAGATGGCGACGGTGGTACTGCAAGGATTGACTTGTTCGATGCCAGCGTCTTTGCTTGTATTCAGGCTCTTGCTAACCTTGGTAAGAACCAGAACGTGATGAGCTACTTTGATTAGGTGGAATATGAAAGATATTTTTTTACCACTGGATAAGCCTTTCCAGCTAGAGCTGTCAATACTAGATCCTAAAGTTAATCCAGAACATTGTAGAATTGGACAGACTGAGAAAGAGATAATTGTGAATAGAAAGGAGGTGAGAAAACATGGGATTTTTAGACAGACTATTGAGAAGTAACAAGTCAAAGTCAACAGTCAACATGCTAAGTCATGCTAATTTTGGTGTGATTTTTGATGGTGACAACTACATTCCCTTGGCTCGGAATCCTGATGTGATTATGGCAGTCAATAAGATTGCTGACATGGTATCAAATATGACTATTCACTTGATGGAAAATACTGACAAGGGTGATATACGAGTCAAAGATGGTCTAGCTCGTAAGATTGATGTCAATCCTTGCCAGTACATGACAAGAAAGACATGGATTTTCAAGATTGTCCGTGATTTATTACTGTATGGCGACGGTAATTCTATTCTTCATGTAGAATATGACCCTGTAACTGATTATATTTTGAACTTGAGACCTTTTCCAATGAGCGAGGTATCGTTTAAGTCCAATGATAAGGCATATTTAATCAGTCACAAAGGAATTGATTATGATCCTGATGAAGTTATTCATTTTGCCATCAATCCTGACCCTGATAACCCTTATATTGGAACAGGGTACAGGTTGGAATTACGGGACATTGTCCGAAATTTGAACATGGCCACTCAAACTAAGAAAGGGTTCATGAGTGGCAAGAATGTTCCTAGCTTGATTGTAAAAGTAGATTCATCTAGCGATGAGCTTGGTAGTCAAGAAGGGCGTGACAGGATTGCTAAGAAGTATCTATCTACCAGTCAGTCAGGTGAACCGTGGATTATTCCAGATGCTCTTATGGAAGTTGAGCAGGTCAAGCCGCTAAGTTTGAATGATATCGCTTTGAATGAATCTGTAGAAATTGATAAAAAGACAGTAGCTGGACTTTTAGGAGTACCAGCTTTTGTTTTGGGTGTAGGAAAATTCAACAAAGTTGAATACAACAACTTTGTAAACACTACAGTCATGAGTATCGCTACAACAATCACACAGACTCTCACAAGGGATTTACTTGTTTCAAGCAATCGTTACTTTAAATTCAATCCACGTTCACTTTACTCTTACGACATCACCGAACTATCAACTGTCGCAAGGCAGATGACTAGTAATGCTGCTATGCGTCGTAATGAATGGCGTGATTGGGTTGGTATGACTCCTGATCCTGAAATGGATGAAATCATTGTTCTTGAAAACTATCTGCCACAAGGGGAGCTAGGCAATCAGAGCAAACTAATTAAGGAAGGAGGAGATACCGATGAAGAAACGTAAGGCTTATATATCCACTCAATTTCAAACACGAGAAGAACAGGAATCTGGTGATTTGATTTTGAGTGGCTACTTTATCAAGTTCGATGAAGAGACTGAACTTTGGCCTGGTTATTTTGAGGTTATCAAGCGTGAGGGCGTTGAAAAAGCTATCCAAGATGCTGATATTCGTGCCTTATTTAACCATGACCATAGTTTGGTACTTGGTCGGACTGGAAATGATACAGTGCGGCTCGATGTTGATGATGTTGGGCTCTTTGGGGATATCATCATCAATAAGAATGACCCTCAAGCTGTCGGTGCTTATGCTCGTGTTCAACGTGGTGATGTGATTGGATGTAGCTTTGGCTTTATGCCTATCAAAACCAATACAGAAGAGCGTGATGACGGTTCTTACTTGGACACTATTCTTGAATTGGAAATTTTTGAAGTGAGTCCATGTACTTTCCCAGCATATCCACAGACTGAAATTGCTGCACGTCAAAAAGACTTTGAAAGTCAACAGCGTGCTAACCGTGAGGCGCTTGATAAGCGTAAAAAAGAAATTAAGGAGAAATTTAAGCTATGAATAAGGCTCTAATTTTTGGCGCTCGCATGCGCACTAAGGCTACTAAAGTAGCTGAACTTGAAGAGTCCATTGAGGACTTGAACAAACGCTCTGCACTTGAAGCAGAGAAACTTGAACGTGCTGAGACAGATGAGGAAGTTTCAGCTGTTGAAAAGTCTCTGGAAGAGATCCAGAAAGAACTCGATGAAAAACAAGCTGAAAAAGAGCAGCTTGAAAAGGAAATTGAAGAACTCCAGAAACAAATTGATGAGCAAAATCGGAAAGCTCCCGTGCCTGGAAATTCGGAAAAACGTGGAGGAAAGCAAAAAATGGAAAAACGTGAAGCGATCGCGAAATATATTCGTTTGCACGGGCAAACTCGTGACATCGAAGGACTGAAGACAACTGATTCTGGTAGCGCAGCACTAATCCCTGTTGAAATTTTGAAGCCGCTTTTTGTTGAAAAAAGTCGTAATCCGCTACTAGATCTTATCAAGCGTGTCAAAGTCAACAGTGGTGGAGGTAAGTATCCGATTATCAAGAAAACTGATAATAAAATGGTATCTGTTGATGAACTGAAAGCCAATCCAGAGCTGGGAAAACCCGCTATCAAAGAAGTTGATTACTCTATCAAAACCTACCGTGGTTATATTCCGATTTCCCAGGAAATGCTTGATGATGCAGACTATGACATCATGGCAATCGTTGAAGATGAAATCTATAACCAAGGGGAAAATACTGAACTTTATCTCATTACCCAGATCCTTAAGACGGCTACTGTAGCAAATGCAACAGGCCTTGATGGTCTGAAAGACATCTACAATGTTAAGCTGAAAGCTATCTATAAAACAAGTATTGTAGTGACTAAGTCAATGTTCAACGCCTTAGATAAGGTCAAGGATAAAGATGGGCGCTATATGTTGCAGCAAGATGTGACTTCTCCAACAGGTCATTCTTTTGGTGGCAAAACTATCTATACGGTTGATGATACTGTTTTCGGTAACGAAGGAGATATGAAGTTCTTTATTGGAGACATCGAAGCTTTCTTGACACTATTTGACCGTACCCAAACATTTGTCAAGTGGGTCAATAATGATCTTTATGGTCAGTTACTTGGTCTTTTTGTTCGTCTAGATCTCAAAAAGACGGATTCAGACGCAGGATTCTTCGGCACTTACACCGACGCTGTAATGTAAGGAGGCAGAATATGAGTTATAAAGTAATTCGTCCGTTCAAGGACTTGTCTGATCCTAAAAAGCATGACTACTCTGTTGGAGATGCCTTTCCTCGAGAAGGGTATGATCCGACAGATGTCTTTACCAATGGGCTTTTAACTGGCGCAAACTCAGCTGGTTCAATTTTCATCGCTGTAGCAGATGAAGAATCAGAAAAGCAGGAAGTAGCTGAAGTTGGTAAAGTGTCAGATACAACTGAAGATACTGCTGAAGCTACTGAAGATGGCACTCTAACTGAAGATGCTGCTGAAGAGGAAGCTCCATCCGAAGCTGAAGCTGCTGAAGAGGAGAACCCAGCTGAGGAAGAGACTGAAACTACTGAAGAGGAAGTTTCAGCTGAAAAACCAAAACGCAAGCGTGCGACTAAAAAGGTGGAGGAATAATTATGAACAAGGGTCAGCTGTTAGAATCACTTAAACTGAAGCTGGGAATTTCAACCACTCTCAGGGATAAGCCTTTGAAGAAAATCATTGACGCTGTCATCTCTGAACTTGGAGAAAACTTAGGTGTCGTGCTTGATCCAGAGCAGGCTGACCATGAAATGTTTGTGGTTGATTTTGCCGCTTATCGCTATGAAGGTGGTGCGGATATGCCACGTCACCTTCAGTGGCGTTTGCATAATCTACAAGTTTCATCGAAAGGAAAGGTCAGCGATGTGGAACAATGAAATCACACTGATAGGCAAGAAAATCACTGGTAAAGACAAGCTGAAACAGAACATTACAGAAGAAGTTAAAACTAAATTGTTATGTCGTAAACGGTCAATTACTAGATCAGAGTTTTATCAGGCTAATCAGGCTGGACTTCGTCCAAGTCTGGTTGTTGATATCCATAGCTTTGAATATGAGAATCAGGAGTTGGCTGAGTTTGACGGCAAAAGATATCGTATCATTAAAACCTATCCAATTGACCTTGAAATCCTAGAATTAACCTTGATGGAGAAATTGCCATGAGTAATGATTTAGCTAGTCTGATTGCTAAAGAGTTGGCTGATTACTCAAAGGAAGTTGAAGAGGAAGTTGATGAGATAGCAGAGGATGTTGCTGAAGAGACCGTCCAAGAATTAAAAGAAAATAGCCCTAAAAGGTATGGTAAGTATCGTAGGAGCTGGCGCAAGAAGAAACTGAAAACAGGATCTTATGTTGTTTACAACGTTGTTGCTAGCCTTACCCACTTACTAGAGAAAGGGCATTTGTCAAGGAACGGTGGACGTGTTGCTGGTATCGTGCATATCAAGCCAGCGGAAGAAAATGCTATAGAGACTTTCGAGAAAAGAATCAAGGAGATTGGCCGATGAAACTATCAGAGTTTGCAGAAATTTTGGAAAAGTCAGGATTGCCTGTCACTTACCACGCTTATCAGGAGGGAAATGTTCCTGATTTGCCTTACCTAGTTTATTTTGAATCAAATCCTATTGTCAATGCTGCCGATGACACTGTCAATCATCAGATTAAGTCAGTGATTGTTGAGCTGGCTTTTGAGAAAAAGGATGAAGCTTTAGAGGAGCGCTTAGAAGAGCTATGGTCTATCCATGAGCTCTTTTTTGAAGCTCAAGAAGAAAATTTTATTGAGACTGAAAGGCTCTATGTCAAGTCTTACACAGTTTATTTGTATTAAGAAATGGAGGAATGACATGACAGCAACTGAAAATAAAGTTACATATGGATTGAAAAATGTACACGTTGCGCCAGTAAAATCACTTGCACTTGATACGGGTGTTATCACCTATGACGAAATCTTTCGCTTTCCTGGCGCTATGGAATTGACTCTTGATCCAAAAGGGGAAACAGGGTCTATTGATGCGGATGATATTGCTTATCACTTCATGAACTCGAATGAGGGATATGATGGAAAATTGAAAATCCCTCATATCATCGAATTGTTTGCTACGAAAATCTTGGGTGAACTAAAAGATGCGCAAACTGGAGTCATGACAGAAAAAGGAGATGCTGAACCTACTGCCTTTGCTTTTATGTTTGAATTTTCTGGGGATAAGAACAAGACACGTCATGTTCTTTATTACTGTTCAGCAAGCCGCCCATCAAATGGCTCCGCTACCAAGAAAGGGATCACTGTCAACGAACGTGAACTTGCTTTCAACGCTCGTCCACGGCCACTAGATTCAGTCGTCAAGCGTTCTATCACATCAGCAGATGATAAGAACGTTTATGATAATTGGTTCAAGAAAGTTTATGAGCCAACTGCTGTTAGTAGGTAAGGAGGCCTTAAATGCGTAAGAGTGTAATCATTTGTGAAAAGGAGTATGAGCTTGTAACCAATGCTTACACTCCTATTGCTTACAAGAGTGAATTTGGAAAAGATTTCTTTCAAGATCTATTTGGAATGATCTCAAACCAAAACATCATGGCAATAGCTGAGAATGGAAACAATGAAGTTGACATCAACATGTTGGCCAACTTTGACATGACCTTCTTCAATCGCTTGTTTTGGGTTTTCGTTAAATCAGGGAATCCACACATCAAGCCTTATGAACAATTTTTCATGGGGATGGAGGAATTTCCATTGCAGGACATCGCTCCAATCCTAATGGAAATGATCAATAACACAATGACATCAAAAAAAAACCAGATGAGTCAGAATCAGCCAGTGATGAAATCTTTACAGTAGAATCCTATCTTTCCTGCTGTAAAGAGACTGGACTAACAATTGATGATCTAAAGCACATTTCTATTGGAATGGCTCTTGATTATCAAACAGATTATGTGAATTTGCGTACTGAAAATAAATCAGAGACACGCAAGGCCACACAGTCAGATTTTGACTCATTTTAGTCTGAAATAGAGTGCTGAGAGGAAGATTCTGAGGTCAAGTTCATCGAATAGATGAACAATTGATCACAGAAATCCTCTAGGCGCTCTTTATATTTTTGCGTGAAAGGAGGAAATATGGCCGGTAATATTAAAGGGATAAAAATTGAGATTGGTGGAGACACACAGCCCCTTCAAAATGCCCTAAAAAAAGTAAATTCTGCCTCTATTGAAGCAACAAAAGAATTGAAGAGTATTGACAAGGCTCTGAAATTTGATACAGGGAATGTGACCCTATTGGCTCAGAAGCAAGAAGTCCTCCAAAAGCAAGTCTCAACTACCAAAGAGAAGTTGGAAACATTAAGACAGGCGCAAGCACAAGTTGAAGCACAATTCAAAAGTGGTGACATTGGCGCTGATCAATACCGTGCATTCCAACGTGAAGTGGTCCAGACAGAGAACATCCTGAAAGGCTATGAGAACAAGCTTGAGAATGTCAATAAGGCACTGGATGGAAATGGAAATGCTACCAAATCCAACAGGGAACAACTGAAAGAGCTTCAAAATGAGCAACAGCGCCTTGCAAGTGAAGGTGACAAAGTTGTCAGCTCATTCAAGTTGCAAGAAAGCCAAATGGGTTCCAACGCTAGTGAAGCAGATAAGCTGGCACTTGCTGAACAGAAGATTGGGAAGCAAAGCGAGATTGTCGCCCAACAGATTGAAAACCTTGAAAAACAATTGGCTCTTGCAAAACAAGAGTATGGCGAGAACTCAACAGAAGTCAATAAGCTAGAAACTCAACTGAATGAGTCCAAGGCTGCCTTCAACGGGCTTGCCAATGAAATGGAAAATCTGGGCGAGTCAGGAAAGAAAGCTAGTAGCGGTCTTGAAGAAACAAATAAGCTTCTAAAAGCTGAATTGCTGAATCAATTCTCTGAAAAGCTATCTGAAATCAGTCAAAAGTTGGTTGATTTTGGTAAGAGCGCCCTTGATGCGTTCCGGGAAATTGATGAGGGAATGGACACTATTGTTACCAAAACTGGTGCAAGTGGGAAGTCCCTTGAACAGATGCAAGGAATTGCCAATGGCATAGCAACTGAAATCCCTACAGATTTCAGCAAGATCGGGAATGCGGTTGGTGAAGTCAATACTCAATTTGGCTTGACAGGAGATGCACTCAAGACCACATCTGTTGACATGATCAAATTCGCAGAAATAAACGGATCTGACATCACAAACGCAACAATCCAGTCAAAACAAGCATTGGAAGCCTATGGGTATTCTGTTGACTATCTATCTGATGTACTTGATACTACCACTTATGTGGCACAATCCACAGGGGTTTCTGTTGATGATCTGATGAAAAAAGCAACAGATGGAGCGCCTCAAATCAAGATGCTTGGTCTTGAATTTGATGAAGCTGTCGCCCTGATTGGTCAGCTTGAACAGCGTGGGGTTGACTCATCAGCAGCATTGTCAGGAATGACAAAAGCAGCAGGAGTTTATACCAAACAAGGAAAGACCATGAAGGAAGGTCTCAAAGAGACCATTGAAGCCATCAAGAACAGCAAATCAGAGACTGAGGCAATGGGAATTGCTATGGAAATCTTTGGAGCTAAGAAAGCCCCTCAAATGATAGATGCCATCAAGCGTGGTGCCTTGAGTTTTGATAAGCTAAGGGGAACAGCCGAAGATGCAACAGGAGTTGTTTCACAGACTTACGAAAGCACCCTTGATCCTATTGATAAATTCACCACTGCCCAAAATGGTTTAAAAATCGTTATGGCTGAAGTCGGTGGAGCAATTGCTGAAACATTTGCCCCAGTGCTTGATGTGCTTGTAGGTCTTTTTAAAAATGTCGCAGAATGGATCAATAAACTACCTGGACCAATTAAAGAGCTTGTAGTTGTATTTGGAAGTGTTGTAACAGTAGCTGGCCTACTATCCCCAATATTCCTTACATTACAAGCAGCAGCAATGGCAGCTGAAACAACAATAGGTGGGCTGATAGCTGCTACATTACCGATAATTGGAACAGTTATAGCAGTAGCGACTGCAATTGCTGGAATCATAGTAGTTATTAAGTATCTATGGGAAACCAATGAGGGATTCAGGACAGCCGTTGAAACAGTCTGGAACGCTATCATGTCAGTCATCAACACAATTGTCAAAGCTATCTCTGATTTTGTAATGCAAATTTGGGGAACACTGACAAGTTGGTGGAACGACAATCAGCAATTGATTAGACAGACAGCAGAAACAGTTTGGAA
>ERZ772786.557-NODE-557-length-15486-cov-2.519927_pt1 | contig 15486 bp, 14 predicted proteins | sample MGYA00511473_ERZ772786 | MGnify/ENA primary metagenome ERZ772786 (study PRJEB29015, sample SAMEA2738025) | human oral metagenome | biome: human oral; feature: human-associated habitat; material: saliva | place: China | collected 2252 ...
AATGTGTCTTTACATAATTCTGCAATGGCAATAGCTGCTTTTGTAATACCAGCTCCAGCAATTGAAGTAGCATTTGCATCGACACAGGCTTTAGCTTCGTAATAAGTAGCAAGTGCATCCCCAATTCCAGCTACAAGAAGTCTAGCAGGTGCATTTACAATTACATTTGTATCCATTATTACCATATCAGGATTTGCTTTTAAGAATAAATATTCTTCAAATTCTCCATTTGGAGTGTAAACTACTGACAAAGCACTACAAGGTGCATCAGTTGAAGCAATTGTAGGAACAATAAATACAGGAATATTTTCATAATAAGATACTGCTTTTGCTGTATCAAGAGTTTTTCCTCCACCTATTCCAAATATTGCATCACAATTTTTTTCTTTTAGAATATCAATATTTCGATTAATTTCATTTTTAGAACATTCTCCTCCAAAAACTTCAATATGGTAATTGATACCTTCCTTTTCAAAACTTTCTACAATTTTATCTTTAAAATTATCAAAAATAAATTTATCTACAAGAAGGTACGCTCCTTTATTACCACGTAATTTATAATAAGTTGCTAAATTTGCAATTTCATCTTTTCCTTGAATATATTTTGAGGGTGAATTAATAATTTTTCTCATAAAAAATCATCTCCTATAAAATTAAATCTTTATTTATTATTACAATTATAACTTATTTTTCAATAAAGTCAATTAAAACCAATAACAGTTTCTTGCAAATTTTCTATTGATTTTCATATCTTTTTATCGCATCTACAAACACTTTTTCTTCACTCGATAAAGGTATTGAATCTTGATTCGAAATATGTCCATGATACCAAGGTTTTGAATCAAAATAATTTTTCAAATCTCCTGTGAAAATGTAACCTTTTTCTGCATACAATGTATTTCTCAACAATCTTAATTGATCTTTTGAATATTTATTCAACGCATCTGTATTACCATTTGTAACAACTTCTTCCATTAATTTATGTAATTCATCTAATTCAGGTGCTGATTGATCATTACTTGGCTGATCTGTTGTAGTATTCGTAGTATTTGTATTATTGTCATTAGTTGTTGAAATCGATGCTATTCCATCATTTGGATTACTTTTTGGTAATGCTTTTGAAGCGTTAATTGCTGAAAATATTAAAACAACAATAAATAAAAACATTGAAACTATTCCTGCAATATATATCATAAATATTACTTTCCAGTATTTTTTGTAGTTAATAAAAAATTTCTTAATCTCATTCATGCTTTTACTAAATTTATAATCTGATAAATTCCCACCTGATGCAAATAAATTTTTTCCTGCAAATATTATTGGAACCCCTATTATTGCCCCTATTATTGTAAGTGAAATCATTCCACCTTGTATCATCAAAATAATTCCTATTATTTTATGTATAACTGATATCCAATTAATCGAATTTAAAAATGTCATCTCTAAAAAACTATTTCTGTTATCTGAAAAATTATTATCCATATTTATCTCTTATCTCCCTTTATTTTCAACTATTTTTGTATCTCTTATATCTGTAAATTTTCTAATTTAATATTCATATCCTGTATGTCCACCTGAGAAAGTACCAAGAAGTGCTGCTATTGTTCCTGCAAATGCTACAAATCCAATTATCATTAATATAATTGAAATCAACATTGATACTAACAAAATTACCCAGTATTTTTTATATTCATCAAAAAACATTTTTAAATTCGACTCTTCTCTAGTAATTTTATAATTAAATAAAATCTTACTTGTATCCATCAATTTCATACTAGCTATAATCATAGGAATTCCCGTTACTAATCCAACTATACTTAACGACGCCAATACTCCTTGAATTATCCCCAATATTCCAAATATTTTATGAATATTTATAATCCAATTTATAGAATTCATAAATTCCTTTTCATTTACTTCTTGATAGCCATTCATATTCCCATATTCGTTGTTCTGGCTATATTGATTATCATGATTTAAACCATAATCTTCTTGGTTAGAATTGCCTGTATATCCGATCCTATTTTCTATATCTTCTACCCGTTCTGCCTCTTTCATTAGTCCCTCTTTGTCCCTTTTATTCGCTATTTCCATCTCAAAATTTTTATCATTATCTTCCATGAAATAAACCTCCAATTATTAAAAAATACTTTTATCTCTATTATTTTACCATATTTTTTGGTTATTACAAGTAACGAAATTAAAATTTTCTTCAAATCCTTATTATAAAAAAATAAATTTCCTTTTTTTCAGCTTATATTTTATCACTCCAACAAAAAAAGAGACTGAAAAATCCAATCTCTCAATATTTTTTAATATTTCTTTTTCTTAATGTTTTCCTTCTCTTTCTTAATTTCATCCTCAATTTCAATACCAACATTTCTCACAAAAATTATTCCAACAACCAACAAAATATAATACACAAAAACCATCCACAAATCTATTTTTCCAGCCACATTCAACTGCAACATAGGAATTTTGCTTCCCATAAAAATAAATCCTTCAAAAGCATTGTAAATCACTTGTGCTACTGGCACAAAAATAAAATTTAAAAATTTTAATTTTAAAATATTTAATAAGGTTATTGAAAATAATGCTTCGATTAAAACAGTTCCAATCGGAACTCCAATAATATTCAACAAAAATGAAAATAATGGCAATTTTTCAAAATAATACAAAAATAATGGCATACTCACAATTTGAATACAAAAGCTTAAAATCGTTAATTTCAAGCTATCCTTCAAAATTCCATTTTCCATTTTTTCTAAAAATTTAATATTTAAAATTCTTTCTATATGTGGATACACAAAAATAATCGCAACCACAGCTGCGTATGACAATTGCATCGAAATATCTGTTATCGCATACGGATTTAGAACCAAAATCACAATTAGAGAAATCATAAGTGATTTTTTACTATCTTCTTGTTGAAATAAGATTCTAGCCAAAATCATCATCGCTCCCATAATATACGCCCTCAAAATTCCTGGAGACATTCCAACCAAAGTACAATAAAGAGTCAACGCAATCAACGAAAAAATATACTTCCACTTGTATGCTAAATTCACAGTATCCAAAATTTTCACAATTCCAATTACGACCAAACTAATATGTGTTCCTGAAATTACAATCAAATGTGCCAATCCTGTATACTTAAATTTATCCTTCATGTCCTTGGAAACTTCTGATTTTTCCCCTAAAACTGCTGCTCGTGAAAACGCATAAAGATTCTCTTCCGTCATAAACAAATCATCAAAAATATTTAAAATATACCTTCTAAAATTATTCAATTTTGATTCCTTGTATCCCTTAATTTTTCCTTCAATTGTCGTAAATCCCTTTTTCGTAACAACTTTTTTCACATCAAATCGCATTAAATAATACCCATAACTCAAATTTTTAGTATTTTTAATACTCGCTTGTTTCCCCAAATATTTATTATTCACTTTCTGAACCGCCCCAATAGAACCATCAATTTTTACATACAAAATCTTCTCGCCTTTCAGCTCCCCATCAAAAGTAACACACTTCAAATAGCAATTAAACAAAATCACTCCCAACGCCAACAATATCCCAAAACTTATAATTTTCTTAAAATCTTCCAACGATAACTTTTTATTCCAAAATTTTCTAAATTCCTCAACTCCACTTTTCCCAATTACTTTCTCCAACATTTACAACTCCTTTTCCCACAAAACCGATTTCGAATAATCATCCTTTACACTAATTGGCTCCTTCGCCTTGTAAATACTAATAATCGGAAATTTCGCAGCATTTATCGTATTCGTAGAAATTCTATAAAATATTTTGTCACCTTTTTTATTCAACAAATAAATCGAAAATCCCCTCTCAAAATTCCCTTCATTAGTCGTACTTCTAACAAAATCATCATTTTTCTTCGTGTTATTTGTCATATACGAAATTTGATCAGAAATAACCATTTTATCTATAATATTTTTTGTATTTTCCCTAAAAAAAACTGTTTTTTTAGAAATCTGAAAATCTAAAATATATTCTTTTTTATTATGCTGTGAATACTGCTGAATCTTCCTAACAAACTGACTTATATTCCTTTTCTGAATTGCAAACTCCTGTTTTTCCTTCTGTTTCTGCAAACTAATCGAAACAATCGAAAATAAAATCACAACAATCGACGTGTATAACAAAACCTCAACGAGCGTAAACCCGCCATTCTCTCTCTTTTTCATTCAAAATCAACCCCTCAATTTCATAATTTAAAATAGATTTCCCCTTTTTAAATCTATAAATTTATGCTTTTAACAAAAAAACTCAAATAATTTTTTATTATCTGAGTTTATTATAACTTATTTTTTTGATTTTTTCTAGATATTTTTTAATTTTATTTTAATTAATCTACCACATTAAGTGCAACCCCAAAACTTATATACCGATAAAAATCATTATTCACCTTATAATCTTCCACCAATCTCCACTCATTTCCAACTTTTTTAGCAAAAACTTTTACGTCTCCTTCCAAATATTGGATATTATTTCTTCCAGACAATTCTAAGAAAAATTCTGTCATTTTTTCGAGTATTGATTCTTGATATTCTCTTTCTGTCATTTGTTTTATTTTCACAGAATTTTGGTTTATATATTTTTTTATATAATTTTCCATTTCATCCATATAAGCCGCAAAATTTGGTGCTTTCATATGCACAGTCAATATTGCTTGATTCCCTTTAATTTCTGTATTCAAAATTTTGTAAGAAATTTTTTCATTCGCTTTGATTAAATAATTTATAGTATTTTCATTTGTTTTATTTGTCACAAGGTTATCTATTTTTTTCAAACCCTCACGATCAGACTTACTAACGCTATTTCCCACTATTTCATCTGTCTTTTTCGTAGAATTTTCACGATTTTTTTCTGTATATTGCTGTCTAATATTTTCAGGATTTTTAAAATTACCAATATATTCTTCAAATGCTTTATTTACAGCTCTTTCTTCATTTTTCACACCTATAACTTTTGTAGAAAAATTATTTTTCGATTGTGTCGTCGTCCCTACTACTCCAGTTTTCGCAAAACTTACCACCCCAAAAAGCAATACTAACAAAATCATTCTCTTTTTCATACAAAACACTCCTCTTTTATTGATTTTCTTTCTTTTAAACCAACGTCTTTTCCACATCTTCCAAAGATTCATAACCTTTCATCTTAGTAATATTTTCCAAATTTTTCTTTGCTAAATTAATTCCCTGATTCAATGATTCCTGAATGTATTCAAAATACAATTTCAAGGTTTTTATAGAATACGACGATAACTCTCCTTTCAAGTAAGTTTCAATCGAAACATAATTTGGAGTGTCGTCCTTTGAATGTAAAGGTCTAGCCCGAGAAGCCAATTTTGGATACTTGTTAATCATTTCTTCTTCCCATTTCAAATAAATTTCCACAATTTCATTCACCAAATCTTTTTTCTCTTGAGAAATCGGCGTTATGAAGTCCTTTATTTGAGCGTATTCATCTGGTGCACTAAATTCCATCATTCGAGCATATTTTTCTCCAACGATATTAATTTCCTTGTGTTTTGCCAAAATTAAATCTTCCAAATAGCTTCTCAAAATATTAATTGGCATTGTTTCCCACTGACTTTTTCTCATAACAACAAATTCATCAGGATTATTCTGACATTCAGCTCTTCCTTCTGTATGATGAACCATTTGAAAAAACATCCATTCTCTCTCTAATATTTGCTCTATTAATCTCTCTTTTAACCTATTTTCTTGCTCTTCAGTCATTTTTTCTTCGCTCATAATTATCACAACTACTTTTTTAAATCATAAATTGAAATTCTATTATTTCAATAATTTATCAACAAAAATAGTTCCCTTTCTTCAAATTTTCTAATTTTAATCTAACATTGGCGGCCAATTTCTTAATTTTTCATCTTGAATTGACTGTTGCACCAAAGGCCCGTAATCTTGCAGAAAATCACTTTGCATATATGGATTTACAAGATTTTGATTTTTCAATTCCTCGATAATATCGCCACAAATTTTTTCAATTATTTGCACTTTCAATCTTGCATTATCAAATGGAGCCTTCACCAACTCATTCAACATTGCATGTGTTTTAAATCCCAATATTTTCAACCTTTTCAATCCTCTATGCTGCCACTTGTAAAATGGCAAATATTCTTTATTTAACAAATAAATCATATGAATCGCCTCAGAAATAAATTCTGTTTCAGCCAATCGTGCCGCTACAAATTCCTCACGTTACATACATCTCAAAAAATTATATTGCCCAGACTGTGCAATTTTCATACATCTCGTAGCAATTTTGTTACGCCGAATATCTTCAGGAAAATACTTTTTCAATTTATCACGAATTTCTGTAAATTTCCCCAAATTATCAAAAAAAACTTCTCCATTAGTAGCTGTTGCCAATGAATTTTCTGGAATTAAACGCCAATCATACAAGCTCTCTGGTGCATCTTCCATTCCCAAAAATTTGTAATACCAATCGTTCATATTAAGAACTCCTCTTCTATCATCGCCATACTCACTCACAGCCAACGCTGGAAATCCCATAAATTCTTTCGGAAGCTCCCTCAATTTTTGCTCTAACTGAACTCCATATTTTTCAAAGTCCTTAGGCATCAACCAAATACAGCAAGATGGTCCAAAATCATGATCCCTAGAAATTTCATCATCAAATCCAAAACATTCCGAACCTTCTCCAGCCAGTCCAATCGCCATTCTTTCCAACAATTCAGGAAACTCCTCTTTTAAAAATGGAAGATAAATTTCCTCAACATATTTTCTTGAAAGTTCCAATCCTTTCATTTTCTCCATGTTTTCTCCTATCCTATATTTTCCAAATCTCCAATTACTTCGTTTGCTCCAAAACTTCCTTAACCATCTTAATATTTTCCATCAAATTTTGATAATTTGCACTATTCTCTCCAAAAGTATTTCTACAAATTTCCGCACTTTTCTCAAAAAATTCCAACGCCTTCTCAAAATTTCCATCATTAAAATACTGAATCGCCAAATTATTCAACGACGCTGAATACAAATTATGCTCTTTCCCAACAATTTTTTCAATCAATTTCAACGATTTTTCTAAAACTTCATGCGATTTTTCATTTTCACCAACTTTTGCATACGGAAATACCATATTACTTAACGTTGTTGCATATTGCAATCCATTTTCTGGAGAATTTTCCAATATTTCCAAACTTTTTTCATGCAATTCCAACGCTTCCTTATACTTTCCAACACCTTGATAGAACAACCCTAAATTATTACAAACACTCGCATACAAATAGTCATTTTCCAAATTATTTTTCTCATAAATTGCCATTGTTTCCAAATACAATTTCTCAATTTCATCATTTTTCCCCATAAAACGGTAAGTTTCAGCCAAATTCAAATTACAGGTTGCATATGGAATTGTATCTTTCCCATATTTTTTCACAATAATTTTTTGCGCCTTCAAAAGTGATTTTACAGCTTCGTCAAACTCACTCACATATTTCAAAGTTCCTCCAACTTCATTCAATATTTTTATATTCTCATCACTTTCTTCACCAAAAACTTCCTCAGTCAATTTTGCCAATTCCTTTAAAATCGCAACTTCTTCAATAACTTTCCCCTGTTGCATATAGCTATTTCTCAATTGAGTTAATTCATTTATTCTTACTTTTTTTTCAAATATATCTGACATATTTTTCCTTTCTTTTTCCACTTTTTATTTTCTATATTTTCCATAACAAGCGACCAATTTCCACTCATAAAATCTATAAATTTCTTAACAATATTTCCAATGCTCTTTAAAATGAAATATTCTCCACTTTTAGCAATTGAAAAATTAAATATATCCACCAATATTATACCACATTTTTTCTATATTTCTCCCACAAAAAAATACGCCATTTCCCAAAAATATGGGATTTGACGTATTTTAAAAAATAATTTTAAATTTTCTTATTTTTTAGTTTTTTTACTTTTAGATGCTGGTTTTGTTTCTTTTTTTACTTCTTCTTCAGTTTCAGGAACATAATCAGCTCCATAGTAAGCTCTAACTAGAATTTCTTTCAATTCAGAAATTAGTGGGTATCTAGGATTTGCTGCTGTACATTGGTCATCAAATGCATTCAATGCCATTTCATCTACAGCTTCCAAGAAGTCTTTTTCAGGTACTCCCCAATCTCTAATTGTTTGTGGTATTCCAATTTCTTTTTTAATTGCCATAATTCCTTCGATTAATTTATCTACTTTTTCTTCTTTTGTTTTAGCATCTTTTCCAAATCCTAAATGATCAGACATTTCTGCATATCTTTGCATTGCATTTGGATATCTGTATTGTGGGAAAACTCCCATTTTTGTTGGTGCATCAGTTGCGTTATACTTAATAACTTCTTCTAAAATCAACGCATTTGCAACTCCATGTGGAATATGGAATTGTCCTCCCAATTTATGTGCTAATGAGTGATTTATTCCTAAGAATGCATTTGCGAATGCCATTCCTGCAAGACAAGATGCATTTGCCATTTTTTCTTTTGCTTTAATTGCATATGATCCTTCTCTTACTGATTCTGGTAAATATTTAAATACTAATCTTGCTGCTTCCAATGAATATGGTTTTGTATATTCAGTTGCCATTACAGAAACATAAGATTCTAAAGCATGTGTAAATACGTCAATTCCTGAAGCTACAGTCAAACCTTTTGGCATTGTCAACATTAATTCTGGATCATTTATTGCTACATTTGGTGTCAATTCATAATCTGCTAATGAATATTTTACTCCTGTTTCGTCATCAGTTATAATTGAGAATGGTGTTACTTCTGAACCAGTTCCAGCTGATGTTGCAACTGCGATAAATTTAGCTTTTAATCCCATTTTAGGGAATGGCAAAATTCTTTTTCTTATGTCCATAAATCTCATTGCTAAATCTTTAAATCTAGTATCTGGGTGTTCGTACAATACCCACATAATTTTAGCAGCATCCATTGCTGAACCTCCACCAAGTGCAATAATTACATCTGGATTGTACTCTAACATTGCTTTTGCTCCTTCTTGAGTCGAACTCAATAACGGATCTTCTTTTACATCAGAGAAAATTCTAAAATCAATTCCAATTTCTTCTAATACTTTTGTAATGTGATTTGCATACCCTAATTCAGATAACGCTCTATCTGTTACAATAAACGCTTTTTTATGTTCACCTTTCAATTCTTCTAGAGCAGTTGGTAATGAACCATATTTAAAGTACACTTTTTCAGGTATTCTAAACCACAACATATTTTCCCTTCTTTCTGCGATTGTTTTTACGTTAATCAAATGCTTAACCCCAATATTTTCAGAAACAGAGTTTCCTCCCCAAGAACCGCATCCTAAAGTCAATGATGGCTCTAATTTGAAGTTAAATACATCTCCAATTGCTCCTAATGAAGCTGGCATATTTATCAAAGTTCTTCCTGTTTTCATTCTTCTTCCGAATTCATCGATTTTTTCTTTTTCAGCCAAGTTTACATAAAGTGCCGAAGTATGTCCTAATCCACCTAATTCAACCAAAGCCTCAGCTTTTGCTAATGAATCTTGATAATCTTCTCCTTTATACATTGCCAATACTGGTGACAATTTTTCATGTGCAAATGGTTCTTCAATATCCACTGAATCAACTTCTCCAATTAACACTTTCGAAGATTTAGGAATATCCAATCCTGCCATTTTAGCAATCACATAAGCACTCTTACCAACTACATCTGCATTCAAGTTCCCGTTAATAAACAAGATTTCTCTTACTTTATCTTTTTCCTCTTCATTTAAGATGTATGCACCTCTATCTAAAAATTCTTTTCTAACTACATCATAAATTTCCTTATCAATGATTACTGCTTGTTCTGTCGCACAAATTACACCATTATCAAATGTTTTAGACATTAAAACATAGTTTACTGTCATTTTGATATCAGCTGTTTTATCAATTACAACTGGTGTATTTCCTGCTCCAACTCCTATTGCTGGTTTTCCTGATGAATAAGCCGCTTTAACCATTCCAGGTCCTCCAGTTGCAAGAATCAAGTCAGCATTTTGCATTAATTCTCTTGATAATTCAACGTTTGGATAATCTACCCAACCAATTATATCTTTTGGAGCTCCAAATTTAACTGCTTCTTCCAAAGCGATTTTAGCTGTATAAATTGTACTTTTTTTTGCTCTTGGATGTGGAGATAAAATTATTCCATTTCTAGTTTTCAAACTTAATAATATTTTAAAAGCTGCTGTTGAAGTTGGATTTGTTGTAGGAATTACCCCTGCAATGATTCCAATTGGTGTAGCCACTTTTTTTATCCCGTAAGATCTGTCCTCTTCTAAAATTCCACAAGTCTTTTCATCTTTATATTTATTATAAATATACTCTGAGGCGAAGTGATTTTTAATAACTTTATCTTCTATTATACCCATTCCAGTTTCTTCAACTGCTAATTTTGCTAATGTTATTCTCTCGTCATTAATTCTTTGAGCTACTTTTCTAAAAATTTTATCTACTTTTTCTTGATCAAAAGTCGCAAATTCCTCTTGTGCTTTTTTCACACGACTAATTAACTCTTTCATTCCCTCTAAATCTTTTACTTCTGACATTTTGTCCTCCCAATATTTTTAAATCTAATTGATTTTTATAAATAACAAAATTTATTTCCATAAAACCATCAAACTAATTCAAATAAATCTAATACTTTATATCTTTCTATTATATTCAGTATGTTTCAATTTTTAAAATAGTAAAAATGACTTTTAATATTTTGTAATTTTAGTATATCACTATTTCAAAAAAAATCAAACATCTTTTTTTCATAAAGAATTTATTGTGATTTTTTTCTTTTTACTTTATTAATAATACTCCTTTTCTTCCAAAATGTCAAGTGATTTTTTTCTTTTTTATTAATATTGATTTTTAAAATTTTTAAAGCTATAATAAAAAAGCCTAGAAAACTATAGAATCGAGGAAAATAATTATGAATAATTTAAAAACAAATATTAGAAATAATCTTATAAAACAACGAAATTCCCTATCCAGCAATATCGTTCGTGAATATTCTGACTCAATAATAAAAAATTTAGCTCCTTTCATCGAAAAGGCCCAAAATATCATGATTTTCATGAACATGCAAAACGAAGTAAAAATTAGTGATTTAATTGAAATGTATCCTACTAAAACTTTTTTTATTCCAAAAATTTTTCCAAAAAGACAAATGAAAATCAACAAATATCAGAAAGACGAGTTAATTCTCCATAAATTTGGCTATTACGAATCTTCTTCAGAAAAGTTTTACGATGAAAAAATCCTTGATTTAATCATTGTTCCAGGACTTGGATTTGATTTAGAAAAAAATAGAATTGGTTTTGGAGGTGGATTTTATGATACATTTTTGACTCAATTGAGAAAAGATGGCATTGATATTCCATTTGTAGCGATTTGCTATGATTTTCAGATAATTGAAAAAGTTCCAGTTGAAGGGCATGATGTGAAAGTAGATTTTATCGTAACTGAAAAGGGAATTTACTAGAAATTTAAAAATCACAATCTTTTTTGACTGTGATTTTTTTATCTAAACTTAATTATAACTAAAAATCTGTTATAAGTAAAACTAGAAAACTTTATTAATAATAATCAATAAAAATCTGCTTTCTTAATAATTTTCTGATTACTGCTTCCTCTAAATTTTAATTTTGGATCATGTAATGCTTGTATAAATTTCCCATCCACCAAAACATCAATATACTCTAAGCAACGCTTTTTCTCCTCATCATTTTTAACCTGTTCAAGCGTATATCCTGTATAAAGCCAAATATTTTTTTTAGTCTTTTCCTTCAAAAACTTCAAAACTTCCAACATTTCAGTTGGATTAAACAACGGATCTCCTCCACTTATCGTAATCCCATCTAACAACGTATTCGCATTTATCTCCTCTGCAATCTCTTCTAGTTTTTTGAAAGTCAACAATGTTCCGTGTTTCGGATTCCAGGAATACTCATTATGGCAGCCAGGACAAGCGTGCGAACATCCCGAAAAATATAGCGAATATCTCAGTCCCACACCATCCACTATCGTCTCTTTATACACATTCAATAATCTTAAAGTGAATTCTTGTCCCATTTTTCCTCCTTCTACTGCCATTTTTCACAATATTTTCAATAATATTTTCTATTATTTTTTACAATTTTCTAATCACCTGCTTTACTACAGATTTATTTCAATCCATGTTTAATTCTATCTTTTTCTTCAGCCTTTTTAGCACTATTCCAGCTATCTAAATCACCTGTCAAATAACCAGTTATTCTTCTAACCCTTGAAATATGGTCACTGTGACAAATCGGACATCTGTCATAAACAATTCCTTCATATCCACAATCCTTACATCTATCAACTGGATGATTTATAGAACCATACCCGATTTGGCTATCTTTCATCACTTTTACAATTTTCAAAATTACTCCAATATTTTTTCGAGCTTCTCCATCCAATTCCACATAAGTAATGTGTCCACCTCTAGTCAATTCATGAAACGGCGCTTCTTTTCTAATTTTATCAAAAATACTAATACTTTTCTTAACATCAATATGGAATGAATTAACGTAATAATCTCTATCTGTTACATTTTCAATTTCCCCATATTTTTCTCTATCCATTCTCAAAAATCTTCCAGCCAAACTTTCTGCAGGTGTCGCAATAACCGAATAATTCAAATGTTCCTTATCCCTCAATTCCACAGCAATTTTCGACATTTCTTTTATCGCATCATACAATGTTTGGTAAGCCACTTGATTTTGACTGTGTTCTTCATCAAAAAGCGCATACATCGCATTCGCACCACCAACAAATCCAATTGATAAAGTTCCAGTGTTAATCGCATTCTGAATCTCATCATTCATCGATAACTCTCCTAAACCTTTCCACAAATTATTAGACGCCATAAATGGAAACTGTTTTACCAACGCAGTTTTCTGAAAATCAAATCTCTCCTTCAATTGTTCTCCAACAAAATACGTCATTTCCTTAACTTTTTCAATAAATCTTTCTGACAACATCTTATTTTTCAATTCTAATTTTTCTTGCTCACTAGAAAATTTACCTTGTTTTTCCAACTCTGCAATTTCTTTTTCCACATTTTTTCTAACTTCAATCGCTATTCTCGGAAAATTAATACTTGTAAACGAAATATTTCCACGCCCAAGACTCGTTTTCTCTCCATTTACATTTTCAAAAACCCTTGTTCTGCACCCCATTGTTGCGATTTCATATTTGTATCTTTCAGGATCTTCGGCTTTCCATTTTTCATGCTTATTAAACTCTGTATCTAAAAATACAAAATTTGGAAATAATCTTCGGCTAGTCGTTCTACAAGCCAACAACAACAAATCAAAATTTGGTGTCTTAAATTTATATTTTTCAGAAAAATTAGGACTGTCAATTTCCTCAAAAATTTCTTCACTATTTTCCAACGCAAATTGATAATCTTCCTCATCAAAATTTACGCCTTCCTTTACTTTAAAAATTTGAATTGGAAAAATAGGTGTTTCTTTTTTCCCTAATCCAGCTTCTGTCGCCTTCAACAATTCACGAACAACCATTCTACCTTCTTCAGAAGTATCTGTTCCATAATTAATTGACGAAAATACAACTTGATTTCCACCACGTGAATGCATCGTATTCAAATTATGCAAAAATCCCTCCATCGCTTGATAAGTTTCAAGTCTAGTGTCGTCATAAGCAATTTCCAGTAATCTTTTTATATGCTTCTCATTTATTTTTAAATGTTCTGATAATTTTTTAATCGTTTCATCATCCACTTTAATCGTAGTTACAACACTATTTATAAAGGCTTTTACCTCTTGATTAATTTCATCCACATAATCCAAAGATAAAAAACTTAATAATCTATATCTAAAATGTCTTCTAAACGATTTTAACACACCTTTTGCCATAAAAAAATCAAACGCTGGAATTGCTTGACCACCGTGTTGTTCATTTTGGTTTGTTTGAAAAATTATTGTTGCCAAAGTCGCATAAGTCGAAATACTTTTTGCTTCTCGAATAAATCCGTGTTTTGTTTGAAAACCATTCTCAAACATCGGTTTCAAGTCATATTGAAGACAAGTCGTAGTTTTACTTGGATAATAGTCCATATCATGAATATGAATTTCCCCATTTTTATGTGCTTCACTAAACTTAGGAGAAATCAAATTCTGCAAAGTATACATTTTTGAAATTTCACTCGCAAGTCTCATCATTTGTCCAGCTGGTGTTGAAGCTGACATATTTGCATTTTCATTATTAATATCATTTTTTTCTACATTTACAATCCCCGATATCATTTTATTTATATCTTCCGTCAAAAATTCTTTCATTTTTAATTCCTCCCATTTTTTTAAGCTAAAAGTCTATTTCATTCCATATTTTGAATCTCATTTTTTACTTTATTCTATTTTCCAAAATTGAACTTTTATTATCTAAATCATATAAAATATTAATCATTCATTTTATTCAATCACTATTTTCACTAGTTTTCACAAAAGCTAATATCTATATTTTTTATATTTATCTTTTTAAAAGTATACTATATCTAGTTTTTATATATAAAATATAACACAATATTTAGTATTGTACAAATATATTTTATATATTTGTAGATTTTTTACAAAAAAAAATTACAACCATTATTTTTTATTTACTTTCCTCCCTTTCTTATTCTTATTATTAAATTTTTTTAATGTTTCGTTTTATATATTTTTACTTTTTCATAAAAATCTTATTTTTTTCTATCCCCTAATTTTATTGCTTTAAATGATTTCTCGTGTTAAAATTAATATAGAAATACAAATTTATTTAGAAAGAAGGTAATTTTTATGAAAAAAAAATTTTTTGGAAAAAAAACTATTGTACTACTATTATTTGCAATTTTCTTTGCAATTAGTTGTGGCGGAAAACACCCCGCTGTAAAGAATTTTGAGAAAGAAATGTCGATTTTACAAAGTGGAGATATCAAAAAAATGCCTAATTTTACGACAAATGAAGAGTTTAAAAAACTTAATGAAGATACTTTTGAAACTTTAAAAAATGGTTACAAAAAAATTACATATAAAGTAAATAAAGTTGAAACTGATAAAAATACTGCTAAAATTAATGTTACTATGAAATCTCCAGATTTAACTAATTTAGTTCAAGATGCTTTACAAAAAATAATGTCTACATCACCTAATGAAATGGTAGGTAAATCACAAGAGGAATTAAATAAAATAGGAGAAAAAATTATGGTTGACTTGATAAAAGAAAAATTATCTAGTTCAAATGCTAAATATAGAGAAAAGACATTTGATGTTATTTACAAAAAAGACGGTTCTGAATGGACAATAGATCCTACTGCAAATTCTGAATTTTTTGATATGACTACTTTTGGAATGTTATCTGGAAAATAAAGTTTTTTCCTTTACTTTAAACAACATT
>ERZ772786.560-NODE-560-length-15414-cov-7.024937_pt1 | contig 15414 bp, 16 predicted proteins | sample MGYA00511473_ERZ772786 | MGnify/ENA primary metagenome ERZ772786 (study PRJEB29015, sample SAMEA2738025) | human oral metagenome | biome: human oral; feature: human-associated habitat; material: saliva | place: China | collected 2252 ...
AGATATTCGAGACTTTATTTAGAGATTTAAACTTATAATTTTTGCTTAACATATCTTGATTTTTAATTTTTTATGAAATAAAAAAAACATTTTTAAAAAATAATAATATATTATTTTTTTAAAATATTAAAAATAAAATTATGTTATGTCTTATATTTAAGAATTTTTAGATAAATTATTTCTAAGGAAATCTCTATACGCTCTAACGAAAGCTGCTGAAAATTTTTGCAATCTTTGCGTTCTCCTACCTTAACGGTGCGTCGAACGCAAAACAAAAATCTTTCACACTTTCCCGAGCTTTCTTTTTCCAAATCTAGCATTTAAGCAAAAGTTTTCTTTTTTCTGTTATAAAAAAGCATTGTAACTTGTTTCTTAAGAAAAATTAAGTATAAGTTTCTTAATTTTTTAAATTAACAAAACTTCCTTATTTTATTTTCTAGAATAATCTTTCTGTCTATTTTTTTTCTTGAAATTTTTTCTTTTTTGTGCTAAAATATTTTTAAGGAAGTTAAATTCTTTTGAATTTTTCTTTTTTTCCCTCCCCTCCCCCCTTCGGTTTATTAACTCAGCGGCGGCGGGGGGCGGAGTATAGAATAGAGGAGCAATCCACGAGCAGATTGCACTCTAAAGCCCGTACAATAAGCAGTTGAAAGCATTTTTAGAGCATAGTGTGGCGTAGTCATCACGGTATCGTGCTTGTATTCATTGTGATTACCAGAATAATCACGAGAGATACACGATACGTAGGCTCATTTTTGTGGTATACGACAAAAAAATGAACAATGTGTCGCTAGAATACGTTATTTGGTTGATGTATTCAAAAGTGTTTCATTTTTTTGCTGTGTCTACAATTTACTATGCTAAATTGCCCAGCACTTCTGCTTGAGATAGTCCGCACTCAGCAGAGTTGCACCTCAATAGAATACTTTGCTAGACTAACGTATTCAGAAGTGTTTTATTTTTTTGAGATGTGCTGAATGTTGTGATTTGCCCTGCTGTTGCTGTATTTACCACAATTTACTATGCTAAATTGCACTACCCTACTGCTTGGTATAGTCAATTATCAACAGAGTTGTACTCTGCTAGAACACTTTATTAGCTTGATGTATTTAAAAGCAAGTCATTTATTTTTGACGAGTTTTTATAAAGTGTTATCTATTTGTATAAATTAATTTATATATAATTTTATATTAATTTTTTTTTTAATAATTGTAATGTGGTACAAGTTTTTTGAAATTTTTTAAATTTTTTGAAAAAAATATAAAATTTTTTGAAGTATGACTAAAATTTTTGATAAATTTTTTGAAAAAATAAAATTTTTTTTGATAAATTTTTGATATTTTTTTCGATGTAATTATTTTTTTGAAAAAATTTTTTAAAAATAATAAATGTTTTTTGGAGGTTTAGTTATGATGTTAGAAATTAAGGAGAATATGGAAGTGCAGGATAACGAACGGCAAGGAAAGTTTGTTGAATACCGCAAGTGGTATCCTGTCAATACAGACTATACATCTGTGCTTCTTACATTGTCTAAGGTGTCTCCCCTTGCTAGATGTGTCTTTGATTTATTGTGCGGACTGTGCGATAAGGGAAATAACCTTGTATGTACGTATACTGCTGTTGCCCAAATGCTTCATAGTACACGTCAGCGTGTAAAGTCTGCCTGTGAACTTTTGAGCGAGTTTCGGCTAGCAAGCACTCGCCGTGACGGTAACACCTTGATAATTTCCGTGAACCCTGCCATTATAAAGAAGACTGGTCTTACCAAGGTATACAGGAATACTATGTTTGCCTTTAACGGGCAAGAGCCACGTATTCCTGACAGCGTTCCTGACAATAAGCGGGTATCTTTGAGCATTAAAACTGTTGGACGTGGTATGCTTGTAAATGTAGATGATGAAAATAATTAAATGTGTTGACAATTGGTATAACATTTGATATTTTTTCATTTAATTTAGTTGACATTTTTTAGTATTTGTGCTATAATACACTTGAGCGTGTGAAGACATTGTATTTCGCTCGATACTTGGTTCTCGTTACTCGATAGGTTGCTATCGTCCCTAGCGAGATGTCTTCACTAGAGATAATATATCTCGAATTTAAGATTTAAGGAGAATGAAATGCTAAAAAAGAAATATACAATTGTTACTCAACTACATAAAACTAACAATAAAGATTTAATTGAATATTTTGAAAATGCTTCAGTATATTTCTGCAAGTTACAGAGAAAAGCATTTCATATATTTAAAAATGAAACTATTAAAGGGAATAGAATTGACATAAATATTATGTATAAGACATTTATGCTTGATTATGGTATAAGTGCTAGAACAGCAAATTCTATAATAAGATATGTTCAAGGAAGAATAAATGCACTTGTTGAATTAAAAAAACACGAAATTTCTCAACAAGAACATAGAATTAAAAGTTTAATAGAAAGTATTGAAAAACTTGATGAAAAAATTTTAAATTTGCAAGAAAAAATGAAAGATAATATAAAAATTAATCATTGTACATATTGGAACTTAAAAAAGTCAAGAGCATTTAAGAAAATGAAGCTGAATAAATTTAAAATGAGACTTGAGCAGCTTAAATGGGAAATTGAAACAGGATATTATAAATTATGTTTTGGAACTAAACAATTATTGAAAATTAATAAAACAAAATTTTTGTTGCAGCGTGATAGTCAAATTTCTTATATTGGCAGAAAAGATGATACTCAAAGAAATCAGATGTTTCAACTGACCTATAATAAGCGAAATAATCAGTTTAAAATTAAAATAAGAAAAGATTTTGGCTTTGATACAGAAGAAAAATATGTTTTTGGGAAATGTTATTTTAACAATCATAAGAATAAACTAATCGAAGCATTAAAAAACAAAAATTCGACACCGTTGACTTATTCTATAATCCGCAAAAATAATAGATATTATTTACATTGCACTTTTGAGTATAGAATTGAGAATAAAAGCAGCTTTTTAACAAGAAAAACTTATGGTACAATAGGTCTTGATTTTAATAAAGGTTTTATTGCTTTAAGTGAAATAGACAGAAATTCTAATCTGATTGGAACAGATATTTTAAAATATCGTTTTGGAAAAGGAAACAAAACACAATCTGATTTAGAAAAAGGTATATCCAAAATATTAAAAAGAGCTTTAGATACAGGCAAGAATATTTGTATTGAGAATTTGAATTTTAAAACTAAAAAATCAAAAATAGAAAAAGCTAAAAGTGAAAAAGGTAGAAAATACAATAATATGTTACATAGTTTGTCGTATGCTCTATACGATAAATTAATAACAAATATGGCTTTTAGAAATAAAGTGGATGTTATAAAAGTTAATCCAGCTTGGACTAGCTGGATTGCTAAAAATAAATTCTGTAACAGAATGAAATTGAATATTCATATAGGTGCTTCTTTTGTTATTGCAAGACTAGGCATTGGGATAGAGGATAAAGTAATATAAAAAAATATAATTTTCTGCATAAATTTGTATTAGACCAAGAGATTTGAGCAAATCACTTTGTGGAAGTTTAAATTAGTAACACTAATCTGAAATTGCTAAAGATTTACATATAAATGAAATTTCAGATTATTTGGATAACCGTATGTCCTTTAGTATTTTATACTATTACTATTACTATTACTATTACTATTAGTATTAGTATTAGTATTAGTATTAGTATTACTATTACTATTAGTATTACTATAAATATTACTATAAAAATAATTTTGTATAAGTTTGCAAATTACGGTTAAACACCATACTTAATCATATAAGTTAAAGCCATATTTGGGTTTTTACTTATAAAGGGACATCTCGCAGAAGATGTCTCCCCCCTTTTTTTAGCATAGCGTCTTTGACGTTATTTTTTATTGCCTTTTTTCAATTTTTGATTGACATTCAGGTATTATTTGTGATATGATATATGTGTTCCGAATATTTCCTAGTGTATATATTTAGAATATGTTTGACATAAATATCCATATACAGCCAATGTAATTGCCGTTACAGGCTGTATTTTTTTTATTTACGCTTCCGCTATGCCGTGTGTCTGCGACGCCTTTTTAATGCTCCGCAGGTCATCTCACTTTTCGTGAGAAATGATATAAACACTACGCATTTATCTCATTATTCTCCACTCATTTTAATGTGGGAAGGAAAAGATGTGCGCTCATTACATTTCACGCTTCGGCGTCGCTGCATACAGCTCCTTACGGAATTGTCTATAAGCCAATTCCTTTATGTCGCTTTATATAAAGCTCCTTTTTGAAATTGCCTATAATCGTCAATTTCTGTTGCTTCATATCAAAGATATTCGCCTTGGCTTCACATCACGGATGTTCGCCTTTTCCCTGCTGATAAAATTAGTTGCATTTTATTTTTTTATATGCTATAATTATAAAGGTACTAATAAAATATTCCATTTTTGGAAAAAATACGGCAGGTAAATTATTAAAAAATATTTTTATCTAAATACTACCTTTTTGCCGTATTTTTTTATTGCCTTATTAAGATTATCTGTTAAATTTTGAATAATTTATATTATAACTGATAGTTTTTGTGCTTTTATCTATTAAATTTTGAATGTTTTATATGATAACTTCCATTTTTGATTAGCGTATCTATTAAATTTTGAATATTTTATATGTTAATTCTCATTTTTGATTAGATTATATATTAAAATTTTATATTTTAAGCCCGTAGACGCTCCTTTTTTCATTTTTTGATATTTTATACCTTAGTTGTCATTTCTTTATCGCCTTGGGCTTCCTAGAGCCTTTTGCGGTTAAATATCAAAAACTTAAAACTTCTTTTTACTCAGGATAATAATTTTCCCGTTTGTAATACATCATTATGTTACTGTAACAAAAAAATCAGCCTTTTACGGCTGACTGTTATTTATATGCTTTCTGTTATTTCTTCAAAGTGCTTCATAGTTTTGCTCATCTGTATATATCCAGCAAATCCTAATGTCTGAACTACTGTGCATAGTTCATTCTTATGTATTATTATGTTGTTTTCTCTGTAATATATAAAGTCATTGCTATTTGTATCTGTACCAAATGTACAGTTTCTTTCATCTAGGCTTGTGCTTTGCTGTATTTCAAGGCTTATTTTTTTATCCTTTATGCTTCTAAAGTTTGCTACTTGCTTGTTGAAGTCTTCGCTGCTGTCAAGAGTTACAATTACTTGACTAATTTCTTGCGATTTGGCGAGATACTCCACAAATGCTTTAATAATGTCTATTGCTTCGGTATTGTCATTATTGTCTAATTTGAAATTTTTATCAATGCGGTCTTCAATTTCTACAATTGTTTTAAACTTGTCAAATGTACCTGCAATTTCAACTTTTGTTTTTCTAACTGCTGTTTCTCCGCTGATGTAGTTCAAAGTCTTAAAGATACATTTTTTATCATCAATTTGAAATGTTATCATCTTACTGAATGTGCTGTCAAATATTTGTCCCTCAAATCCTTTTCTGCATATTGTGTATCTCATACTTAATCACTCCCTTGTTTCTATTTTCTAATATTATTTTATCACATTTTATCTAAAATGTCAAATTTTATTATTTTAATCATAGTCTGTCTGCGACGCTTTACTGTAACGCTCCGCTAGGTGTTTGACTTTTCGTGAGAAATGATGTTCATACTGCGTATTCACATCATTTTTCTCCACTCATTTAAGTGTGGTAAGGAAAAGAAGTGCGGTCATTACATTCCATTACATTCCCACAAGGCTTATTGCTTAAGCAAACGCCTTTTTGCGATGTGCTGCTAGAAGCACCACATCTTGTCAAGCCTACATCAGTATGCTTTCCCATAAAAAAATCAGCCTAAAAAGACTGATTTTTCTTATTGTTCTTACTGTATTGCTTCCAGAAGTTGCTCGAAGTTGTCCCTAACTTCGTTTATTCTGTCGCAGTAAATTTCTTTTAGTGGTGTATACGAAGATACAGTCTCCCCTCTGTCTATAAACAAACTATGCTCCATATATATTTTGTGCTTACCTCTCAATACAAACCATTTATGTGATATTGGGTGGTTATAGTCAATCTCAATATCAATTTGTTTATCTTGCTTTCTAAATATATCCAGGAATGTTGTTATGCAGTATATAAAGTTTATATACTTGCCTGTACTTATTATTATCTGTCTTATATCCTGGCTCTTAGATGTATTATTAATTAACTTTTCTAGCAATTCTACTATGTTTATGTAATCTCTAGGCTTTTTCTTTAATTCTGTTATTATATTTTTTAATTCTGCCATTATTATGTTTTCTGTCTCTTTTGTATTAAATTTTCCTAATGCTTCTATTATGATGTGTTTATGCTTAATTATAAGCACATCTTCATTTATGGTTGCTTTTATGTAAATGCTTCTTTCTGTATTTTTTTCTCCTCTTATTTTTCCTAATGTTATCTTAGCCTGTACTTTTGTTTCCATATTCGTATACCTCTTTCTTTTTTTATATACCTTATTATAGCATATTTTCTCTAATTTGTCAACTCTTTTTTATTTAACTTATTTTTCATAATCTGTCTGCGACGCTTTACTGTAACGCTCCGCTTGGTGTTCGGCTTTTCGTGAGAAATGATGTTCATACTGCGTATTCACATCATTTTTCTCCACTCATTTAAGTGTGGGAAGGAAAAGATATGCTCCAGTTATGGAACTGTCGCTTTTGGCTCGATTATATGATAATCTCGCCTTTTCGCATTAATTATGAAATTAATGCTCCTGTCGGCTCACATCCCTCACATTGTCCAATCTTTCCAGCTTGGACAAGGTTTCGCCCGTTCGCCTTTAGCCTTTGAAGTCTCAAAATTATATGATAATTTTTCGCTTCTCGGCTTTTTACAGATTATATGATAATCTTTTTACACATTACAGGCTAATGTGGTATATGTCATACTGGCTTTTCTTTGTTATCTTTTCATAGCGTTTCTGCTTAGTAACTATTTTCCTGTGTGGGCAAGGTTTTTCTGCGACCGCCGTTTTTAACATTGCTTTAATATTTTTACACAGGAAATAAAAAAAAAGACACCTTACACGATGTCTTTTAATGTGGGATAGCCGACCCGAACTGCTTTCCCAAAGCGCATTAACAAATGCACTCCCCCACTTCCAGGGCGGCGGTCTCTACAGGGGCAGGTCGTACCGCACTACAGTCTTGGCGAAGGCAGTCATATACCCTATCATACTGCCTTGCCCCCCTTGTCACTTGCCAGGGTAAAGGGTGGAAAACCTTTCACGAAACCCCTTAGCAATTTCCACTTTCGTGGCGGGATTTTTCCGTAGACCGCTCACCTTATGCCAAAAGGCACTTAGGCTTCTTTGTTGTAGCAGACCTTTTGCGGTCTTACGACTGCTCCCTACGGCGAGTGTCGACTTGGCGGCTCAACTGTCCCTTAGCAACTCGGTACTGCATTCACTTAGTCGGTGCTAAGTGATGTTCCCAGTGCTGTTTTCCACGACAGTTGTTCTAAACCCCCTCGCTACATTATATATAATATCATATTTTGACATATTTGTCAACAACTTTTTTTAAAATCTTTAAGTTTTTTTTTCAAAAATTTTACCTTATGAAGTGATATTTTTCGTAAGCACTGTCTAATCTGTTTTTAATACATTTACACAGGAAATAAAAAAAAAGACACCTGTTATTTCAAGATGTCTTTAGCGTGGGAAAGCAGACCCGACTTGCTCCCCCAAAGCACATCAACTTCCACAGAAAGATTGATATGCTCCCCCTCTTTTAGGACGGCGGTCTCCACAAAGGGGCAGATTGTACCGCTCACATCGTCAGCCAAGAAAGTCCTCTAGTCCTGTCATACTTTCTTGCTCCCACTCGTCACTTGCCAAGCCGTGGGGGAAAAGTTCACAACTTAGCAACACTCACTTTCGTGCTGGGAATTTTCCGCAGACCGCTCACCTTATGCTTTTTATTAGCACTTAGGCTTCTTTGTGTAGCAGACCTTTTGCGGTCTTAGAGCCACTCCCTGCGGCGAGTTGCTCACTTGGGGGCAAGTCTTCCCTTAGCACTTGGTACTGCCTTCACTTAGTCGGTGCTAAGTGATGTTCCCAGTGCCGTTTTCCACGGAAGCCTGTAACCCCCTCGCTACATTATATATAATATCATATTTTCATTTATTTGTCAACACTTTTTTAGAATTTTTTAGATTTTTTTAAAAAGGTTTTTTGGCAAATACTAAATATGATACTGTTAATTGTCCGACAGAGACGGAGTTGCTCTCCTATCCGAAGACTGCCAGTCTTGCATAGGCGAACTCCTCCTCAATCTCGTTGTCTTCCCAGTAGGGCATAGACCACGAGATTATCTCTCTAGTCTTTTTATCAAAGACTATTTCGACGTCTCTCTGTCTGTCGATATATGTAATTGTATTGTCCATATTATCACTCCTTTACTTTACTTATATAGTATAGCATATTTTTACTTATTAGTCAACATATATTTTGAATAAATTTTATAATATTTTGTTTTTCTTATTCCAGCATTTCCATATATTATATTTGTATATACAAGTTTTTTGCTCACTACATTCTATGAGAATTTCGTTCGGGGGCTTGCTAAAATTATATGATAATTTCTTTACGCTCGCTTCTTTATTCTATTACAGGCTCTGATGTATATTTATTTAAGTTTTTCTTACAAAGGGATAATATATTCCCTGTGTAAACGAAGTTTTTTTCGCTCGATTTACATTAAATTTACATTAATAAAAAAACACAACTTGCAATAAATAAAAAAAGCCATTGCTTCGGCTCTTGGGCTTTCACAATGACTTTTACAGTCGGCTAGTCGTGTAGGACTAACCAACCGTTTTTATCTCTGTCGATTACACGGCTATTAATATCTGCTACTATTAAGATGTCGATTTTTTTGTCGAATATTTCTTTCGGTATTCCGTTGGCTACTGTACCGACTGGAACAGTCTCAAATGGAACACTTTCCGCTTTATTTACTGTTTGCCAAGACTGTGGATAATTTCGCACAGTTACCTTGTATTCGTAACTTTCTCTAGTTACGAGATTGGCTAAACGTTCTAACTGTTCGCTATTTATGTTTACTCCGTAACGGATTACATAAATATATGTTAGCCAGAGATTTTGTTTTTCCATACATTCCTTTACGTACCAGTCAGGCTTTTTGACTGTGTACGTAGGTGTTCCACGGTCTAAGAACTTTGGCTTTACACCGTTTTTGTTTAAAGTTTTTTCGGCTTTTTTGAAATCCTTATAAGCCTGGTCGACTGCATTGGTTGCCGCCTTAATTCCTGTGGCTACACCTATTGCTAAAAATGCAATTACTGTACCTGCCACAACTGGCTTCCACAACATTCTAACTTCTTCCTTAACTTCATTTTTGAATTTTTCCCATTTTGTCATTTGAAACATCTCCTTTAAAATTTGATTTTTTTAATGTTTCAATTAACTCCCCTTGTGTCTCGATTAACCCCCCTGACACTATATATAATATCATATTTTGACTAATATGTCAACACTTTTAGAAGAAAAATTTTAAATATTTTTACAATTTTTTTCTTAATGTTATGTTAATCTTTTAATTATGCTTTAATGCTTTTTTGGTCGCTCTACATTTTTAATCTTATTTTAATAAGTATTTTTCCAATTATTTTTTTAATCAAATTTTAATAAACGTGCCGCCAAAAAATGTGAGAAAATCCACGTAATTTATATGATAAATTCCGTGTATTTTCCTTTTTTTAATGCTTCGTGATAAAAATTCATACAATCTGTGAAAAAATCCCAAATTCTATGAGAATTTCGCATTTTCTCCCATATTTTATGCCTTTTTATTCTCCGCCACGCTCCGTAATAAACCCATAAGACTGCACGCAAAAAATTATATTGTATGACAATATATTTTTTTCACGCACATTCTTACGGCTTTATTCTGCGCTTTTATTTACCGCTCCTAATATATCTGCTGTACATTTTATTGTACATTTCTCACACAGTTATGCTTCCCTGTGTAAAACAAGTTTTCACTGGGCTTTCCTTTGGGCTTATCTTACGTTTCTCAACTTCGTGCCTGTATCTGTTTTTATACGATTGAGCCTTGTCCTTTGATGTGGCTAGTTTGCGCAATAAAAAAAGCCAATCGTTTTACCGACTGGCTTAATTAATTATTTATTTAAAATGGTACATCTACATCGTTATCATCGTCTTCTACTGTGTCGTTTGTATTTGCTTTTTTGCTTTCAACAAGTTCAACAGTCTTAACGTTCACGTACGTAAAACTTGTTTTTTGTCCGCTTTGGCTTGTGTAGTTGTAAACTTCAAGGCTACCGTTAATGATAAATCTGTCCCCCTTGTTTACATATTTTTCTATTACTCCTGCCACTTTATCCCAAGCCTTAAAGGGAATGAAATTGCAATTGTCTTTATCCTTTTGACAAGCAATTGTACCTTGTGCTTGTTGTTTTCCTCCAAATTGTTTAATTTCCACTTCTCTTGTTAATCTTCCCATAATAGTTACATTGTTTAGCATATCCGCCACGCTCCTTATATTTGATTTTCCTCTAACCCCCTCTTTGTCAACCCCCCCTTGACATTATATATAATATCACATTTTGACTTTTTTGTCAACACTTTTTTACAAAAATTTTAAGTTTTTTTCAAAAATTTTTTACAATTTGCTTGAAACGTGCATTTTTACAATGCTTGGCGAACTGTCCCACCTCAGAGCATAAATAAAAAAAGCAAGTATTTTACATACTTGCTTTATTTTTCTTAACTTGCTTTGTATATGTTTATGCTATGCTCTATAAGAATAAATCTCATAAACTGTCGTGTAAGTTCTCTATTGCTTTTAGGCACTCCTTTACCCGCTTTTTTAATTTTTGTTGTCTCTGCATTGCTTGGCAGAGTTTTTTTCCCTATGCAATATTGGTTTATTTCGCTCATACTTTCCAATATTGCAGTTTTTAACTCCTGGTTTGATGTGTCACGGTTTAGTGCTTCACACATCATTGCCACGTATTCACATTCTCTGTTTAAGTTTTTCATAGTTTTAGTTCTCCTTTTGATATTTGATTTCCAATATTAATTATATAACATTTTATATCAAATGTCAATACTTAATAGTAAAATTTTTTGATATTAAAAAAAGAGCAGAATACCGTGTATATCCTGCCCTTTTATAAAATCAAATATAAAAGCGAGATGTTCCATTTAAACCAATGGAATACCCTTACATTATTAATAATACCATATTTTATATTTTTTGTCAATACATTTTATTAAATATCAAAAATATTTTTTAAAAGTATTGACCTTTTGTATAAAATGTGGTATAATCATTATTGAGAGGTTGGGGGAAATCAAATATTAAGGAGAGATTTACTATGACTATGACAAGTAGAAATTTTGCCAATGTTGAAACATTCAACGTTGAACTTAGAAAAAGAGGGCTTGATATACTTCAGCCTGTGCTTGACATCTTTGCAGCAACTAAGGATGTCCGTGATATAAATTTAACGGCTAGATTTGCCAAGTATATGAGCGACTTGGCAAAGCAAGTTCCTGCTGATGATTATTGTAAATTCATAAACGGAATTTATAATTACGGCGGCTTTGTCGATTTAACGTTGCCGCAGGAGTTTTTTAAGGATTTTGTATACCTTTGTGCTACAAATCCTGAAAATAATTTGCAAAAACATATAGATACTTATGTCTTCGAGTTTGATAATTTTGATAAGACAGTATCAAACTTTGTCTATGAGTTTATCTTATTTTTCTGTGACAGCCTGATACCTACTTATTCAGACTTTGAACGTTGCCTAAAAGATTATCATAATGCCAAAGATAATCATTAACATCATAAAAATAGAGACAGTCTTAACTAAAAGATTGTCTCTTTTTTTTATTCCTGCTTTTTAGATTTACTTGCTCTTTTTTAAGCACAAAAAAATCTAAAAATCGCCGCTCGCATTTCTATGAGAAATGCTCGGGATTATGTAAAAATTATATCAAAAAAAATCAGGATATGTATGACAAATCCTTATGTTTTTTAATATAATTTTCTTCTGTTTTTTCGCTCCCATTTCTATGAGAACTGGTCGCTTGTCTTTTCGTATTTAACTTTTTTAAGTCAGCACAATAAATATCCCTTTGTAACAAAAATTTATATAAAGTTTGCTCCTAATTTTTTATATTTTTTTTTCCTGCCAAACTTATTTTTTATATCTGAAAAAAAATTATTTGTCACATAAAAAAAGATTTGACATATTAGTCAAAATGTGCTATTATATATGTGTAATCAAATATAAGGAGCGTACATTATGAAAAGTATAAAGAAAGTAAAATTTGACAAGTTCATAAAAGATAATCTTTATAGTTTGTCTGAGATTAATGGAATGATAGACTTGTATAAAGATTTGTCAAACTCAGATTTAGATTTGCTATTAGAAGTGAGTAAAAAATACAGAATAGCAATTGAAATGAACAGCAGTTGGTTTGACAAAGCATTTGTATGCTTTTATCTTTATGACCGAACAAATCCAAGTAAAGATAACCGATACGTGTTTAAAAATTTAGTGTCTCATACAAGCCGATATTTTTTCGCAAAGCATAATAATGCTATGCGTCGTGGCTTTCGTAAATCTCTTGCAATGCTTAGAGCATTGTAGGAGTTGCTTTTAGGGGGAGTTAAAAGAGTAAAAAAATAAAACAATTAGGAGTGATTAAGTATGACAATTACAAAAGAATTTAAAAAAGAATTAGAAATTAAAGATGATGATATGTTAGAATTTTATGACAGACTTCTAACATTTGTGACACCTGCTATGTCACAATTTTTTGGAAGTATGCCCTCTAAAAAAATTACAATCCGAGAGTTAGCACATATGCTATCTCTTTCTATGGCAGGCAACACTCGTTTCCCTGCTTACATTAAAAGATTGTATGACCCAATTTCAATTAAATATGACAAATCAGTTGAGTGCTTAGTACACTGTGACTTGTCGCTGCTTTCATCGTTTACTGTAAGCCGTATGAGAGATTTTTATTGCGACTTGCCGTATGACAGTCCGCAAGTTGCTTTAAATTTAATTTATGAAATAATTATTTATTTCGCAATTAAATTAAACTATGAACTAGATACACCGTACCCAATTATTGACATCGCTAATTTCAAAAGAAATTTTGAAAAGTCAATAATGAACGCACTTTACCAAAAACACTTAGAAGAAAAATAAAATTTTATAAAAAATGTCCTGTGACTAATCGTTGCAGGATATTTTTTTATTCCGTTTTTTAGAGCGCTCTTTTTTCCAAAAAAATTTTTAAAATGCCCTGCTCACATTGTATGACAATGTTCGCTTTTCCTACTTGCACTTTGAATGAAGTCTGCCGCTCGCATTGTATGTCAATGCTCAGATGTTTTTGGTATTTTGGCTTCAAATTATATGATAATTTTCAGCCTTCATTTTTGCACTTCTGTTCACTATTTTTGAGATGTGTCTTGACTATATGTAACTTTTTCCTTTGTAAAAAAACTTTATTGAAATTTTGCTGATTTTTTACTTTGGAAAATAAAAAATCCCAGCACTTTTTTATGCTGGGACTGTATATATTTTTTTAGATTTCTATTACTCTTATATTCAGTCCAGGAAACTCAGTCTCGCTTTCAATTACTTGAAATTCCCTGCCGCTTTCTGTCCTGTATGTTGTGTGTTTCTGTTTTGTTTCTTTATTTGTATATTCGCCAATTCTGTCAAGCATTTCTATTATGCTTACTAATGTTTTTTGGCTAGATACATCTTCGTAGTCAAAGGTGTCTTCTGTAAGACAGCCTAGTTTTGTTTTCAACTTTTTTAGTTCATCTAATGCTTTTTTTTCATCTTCCATAATCGTATTCTCCTTTGGTTAAGTTTGTTTGTTTTTCTGTATATATTTTATCATATTTTTAGTAAAATGTCAAATCTTCATATAGTGCTTGTTTCCCACTAAATATTGTCTTTCATTGCTTTACTTTTTTATGCTTCACAAAAATAAAAATACCGCCTGTATGCTGCGTAACATCTGACGGTAATTTTATTTCTTAAAATGAAAATTGTATTAACGTAATTTGAAAATTTTTGTCATTTGAGATTATACTATAACGCTCTGCCATTGTCAATAAAAATTTTAGATTATGTACATCAGTATGACTATTATTAAGTTTAAAACTTGGCAGATATTTCTTCTGCTCTTATCTATCCTTTGTGCCTTGTATTCCTTTTCTATGATGTACATTTCATATACTGTAAGCCCTGCTATCACAAGCGCCAGTATCTTTGTGTGTATCAGAAAAAATCCTGCAAAAAGCTGCAACATCTGTATCACAATAACACCTGTCCGTGCTATTCTCAATACATCTATCTTCTGCTCGTTTGTAGATTTTTTCCATTCGCTTTTCCATAACTTTATGTCGCATATTTTCTTAAAGTCTATCTTCATTTTTTATTCTCCTTTATTTCTCGCAGCCTTTCTGTATTTCTATGTCCGCTTCGCTGTATTTAATTTGATGTTTTCCGTCCCTTGCTTCCACTACTCCATTTCGCACCGTGTACCAGTCAACGCAGTATGTCCTGTCAAATGTCTTTAGCGTGTATCGCTTCCCTTTGTCGTAATTCGCCTTTTCTAAAGTAGGCTTTTTGTCCCACACGGAAGCCGCAAGTCCTATCGCTATGCTTATCCCCATTATAACGCATATCCCTGCCAGTATGCTCCTAAATCTCATTTCAGATTTGTCTCCTTTCCTTTATATTCTTATCTTCTCTTTAATTATACTTCCTTTTACCCTTATTGTCAATTATAACCTTTATATAACCCTCTGTTTTTACCTGTTTTTAAGGCTTGTTTATAAGGGTATATTGTCTAATAGCCACCTTAGATGTTTCTTTTCTGCGGTCTTTTGTCCCATTTCCCATACCCCTTTTCATTACTGCCACCGTTTTTATACGATTTTCTCAAAAAATATGCCTTATTTTTAAGATTAATCCGCTCAATTTTTACATCTTTTACATCTGTTTTTTATATTTATTGACCCATATTCCTGAATGTGTCCTTTCATACAATATCCTGTCATAAATTTTATACATTTTCATAAAATTTCAGGTCTTTTCTGTTATTTTTTATGCCTTAATATGTCCTTGCTGCGACGCTTTTTTCTCTCTGTAATCATTTCCATACTCTATAATCTATCTATCCTTGCATTAATAGTTTTTATGGCAGTCTTGGCAAGATTTTACTTAAAATTTATCGCTGACTTTCCGCTAATATTTGCTGGTTTTACGATAAATTTCTTCTTGTAAATACAGTTTATTTTTTATTAAATTATCTGTAAGCATTGAGTACATTTTATCATTTCCAGT
>ERZ772786.582-NODE-582-length-15153-cov-3.837065_pt1 | contig 15153 bp, 10 predicted proteins | sample MGYA00511473_ERZ772786 | MGnify/ENA primary metagenome ERZ772786 (study PRJEB29015, sample SAMEA2738025) | human oral metagenome | biome: human oral; feature: human-associated habitat; material: saliva | place: China | collected 2252 ...
TTTTCATCTAGTCCAATAACACTAACCCCATCCTTATTCAGCTTTTCGAGGACTTTAATCTTCTCAGCATCTATACGCTCTCCCGGAACAACAATCGGAATGCCTGGTGGATATGGAATCAGTGCTTGAGCAGAGATTTTGCCTTCACACTCTCTAAGTGCTAGCCTTTCGGTCTCGCTTGGGACATCAAATATTTCCCCATGCCTATATAGCTCATCCATCAAAACGATTTCATCCTCTTCACGTCTCGCGCTGTTCCTACCGCTTTCGCGAGCCTCCTCAGCTATTTCATTAAGCGCTGATATTAAAAGCTCATAATCCTTCCTCTTGCTTCCAATTCCACTCATTGCCATGACAAAACGAGAATCTGAAAGCTCACAGAATACGCCCCTTTCTCTCAAAAGAGCATCAAGCTCATACCCGCTTATTCCAAGCTCACGGAGGCCAAAGACTAGTTTTGTTCGGTCAAGCAGCTCCGTCTCAAGAAGCTCCAGCCCTTGGATTTTTCTTAGCTCCTCATATGCATAGTCAAGGTCAGCCTGCCACTCTTTAAATAATGCATCTCCAGACTCCTCGATTATCCTTGCATTCATATCTAGTGATGCCATCAAAATATATGAAGGACTGCTGCTCTGCAAGATCTGCAGGTTATTAGCAAGTGTATCTACATCCACCCTATCACTACAAACGAGCAGTATTGCTGTCTGCGTAAATGAAGCTAGCGTCTTATGCGTGCTCAGTATTACTATATCTGCACCGCTTACTTCAGCTGCAAGCTTTTGTACTTTGCCGCTTTCATTCCTTCCCTTGTCACTTGATGGAGTTATCTTATCCATAAAAGCTAGGTGTGCTCCGTGGGCCTCATCTACAATTAGGATTTTCCCATGCGCATGCACTATTTCGGATATCTTTTCTATATCGCTGCAAACTCCGTAGTAGTTTGGGCTAGTTATGAGAACAGCCTTGGCTTCGGGGTGCTTTATCAGAGCTTCTTCAATACGGCTTGCGCTCACCTCACCTGCAAGGCCATAGTCCTTTAAAGTTTCAGGTGCAACGAAGACCGCCTTTCCGCCGCTCAGCATCAAAGCATTGTAGACAGACTTGTGACAGTTTGAAGCCATAATCAAAGTATCTCCCTTTGATATGACACTTAATACAGATGCTATAATTCCTGCACTGCTTCCACCAACCAGCATAAATGCTTGTTTTGCAGTATACATCGCCTTATAGCGATTCATGACCTCCCGCAAAATGCTCTCCGGCTTGAATAGATTATCAGCTCCTTCAATCTCTGTCAGATCTCCGTCTATCATTAAATCTACGAAGTCCTCATAGCCATTTTCTTTAAAGAAGGCTTTACCCTTATGACCTGGCATGTGAAAGCTAGCGCGCTCCTTGTCGCGATGCGCTTTGATGAATTCAATTAGTCCCTTTGATTCTCTTTGCTTATCCATTTTTTCTCCCATAAAATCAATGACCCACAGCCCAAGCAATTCCACACTTAAGCCGTAGGTCATGTAAAAACTTCAAGGCTTTATTAAAGTTAAAGCAGCGGGCTTAGCGCTCGCAAAACTCCGTCAAACAAAAGTCCAAAGAAGCTTGTCTTGCAGTTTTCCTCTAGTATCTGAGTACACCTTCCTATTGTCCTGTTAAAATCCTCTTTGATGTCCCTCAAAGCACTGCATCCCACCATAAAGGTTCCACACTCAAAGTGAAGGTAAAGGCTCCTGTAGTCGAGGTTTATCGTTCCTACCACCGCAAGCTTATCATCTGAGAGGAAGTTCTTAGCATGAACAAATCCCTCCTTGTATTCGTAGATTTTTACACCTGCTCTAATTAGAGGCAGATAGTAGGAACGCGTAAGCCTGAAAATTATCTTTTTGTCTGGTATTCCTGGAGTTATAAGTCTTACGTCTACACCTCTTTTTGATGCGAGCTTGAGAGCTGTAATCATTTCATTATCTAGAATCAGATACGGCGTGTATATATACACATAGTCCTCAGCCTGATTTATTATCTCAAGGTAAACATTTTCGCCTAGGTTTTCATCATCAAGTGGCGTATCAGAAAACGGCTGCACGATTCCGTCGCTATCAAATGGCTGTGGATGATGCACATGTGGTCTAAATTTACTGTAATCCTCCTCTGTCGGAATAAAGGAATTCCACATATTTAGGAACATAACGGTGAAGTTCCAAACCGCCATGCCCTCTAGCCTTATTCCCGTATCCTTCCAATGCCCGAAGTACTGCACCTTGTTTATATATTCATCTGCTAAGTTGTACCCACCTGAGTGTGCAATATATCCATCTATTACCGTGATTTTTCGGTGGTCTCTGTTGTTATAGACTAGCGATAGCACTGGGCGAAGCGGGTTGAAGACATGAACTCTAATTCCGGCGTGCTCTAGCTTTGATGCAAAGTTAAGTGGTAGTTTTTCTATACAACCTATATCATCGTACATAAGCCTTACGTCGACACCCTCTGCAACCTTTTCCTGAAGTATATCAAAGATGGAGTCCCACATGTATCCTTCTTCGATTATGAAGTATTCCATGAAAATATAGTGTTTGGCACGCTTTAGGTCCTCTAACATATCGACAAAAGCCTTATCACCGAGGTCATAGTATTTGGTCTTTGTACCCGTCCAAGCTGGATATGGACCGTAATCACCTATGTATTTAATTGTATCTGTGAGTCTATCGCTATATAGCTCTGACAGGCAGTTTTCCTGCTTTACATCATCTCTATGTCTTGCCCTTGTCGGTTCGATTTTGTTTTTGATTCTCTTTGATGGCCTCTTATTACCAAAGAACCAGTACATAGCCGTTCCCAAAATAGGCATAAGGCATATTATCATAATCCAGCCCAGCTTGTAGGCCGAGCTTTCATCTCTATATATGATAAATAGGGCTACCATTATAGCAAAGATGTTAAACACTAGCGTTATAATTCTAGAGTAATCGCCTAGCCTCAAAACCATGAGAGCCATCCATGCAAACTGAATAAGTATCAAAATTCCCATTATGGTCATGCGGCTGAACACCTTGCCGAATAAACTTTTTATAAATCTCATATTCTATTGTCCTATTACCTAGCTTCAAAAACTAAAAGTCCGGAAGTCCGGACTCTTAGAAAGAAAACTATTTTTTGATAACATCAACACCCATGTATTTTCTCAATGCTTCCGGTATTACTACGCTTCCGTCAGCCTGCTGGAAATTCTCCATGATAGCTGCTACGGTTCTTCCGACTGCAAGGCCTGAACCGTTCAAAGTATGAACGAACTCTGGTTTTTCCTTTCCTCTGCGGAATCTGATATTTGCGCGTCTAGCCTGGTAATCCTCAAAGTTACTGCATGAAGAAATCTCAACATATCTTCCGTAGCTTGGCATCCAAACCTCAATATCGTATGTCATAGCTGATGAGAAGCCTAGGTCTCCCGAGCTTAGTCTTACAACTCTGTATGGGATTCCAAGACGCTTTAGCACTTCCTCTGCATCCGCAGTAAGCTTTTCTAACTCATCGTAAGAAGTCTCTGGATCTACGAACTTAACAAGCTCAACCTTGTTGAACTGGTGCTGACGTATAAGACCTCTTGTATCTCTACCTGCAGAACCCGCCTCAGCTCTAAAGCAAGGTGTGTACGCTGTGTAGTAAACTGGAAGCTCTGCCTCGTCCATTATTTCGTTTGCTCTTAAGTTTGTAACTGGAACCTCTGCAGTTGGAATTAGGAAGAAGTCCTTCTGCGGAATGTAGAACATATCCTCCTCAAACTTAGGAAGCTGTCCTGTTCCTGTCATTGCATCTCTATTTACCATGAAAGGAGGAAGAATCTCCGTATAAGGCTGCTCCATTGTGTGAAGATCAAGCATGAACTGAATGCATGCTCTCTCAAGTCTAGCGCCAAGACCCTTGTAAACAGTGAATCTTGCTCCACTGATCTTGCTTGCACGACCAAAGTCTAGAATATCTAGATCCTCACCTATATCCCAGTGTGCCTTAGGCTCAAAATCGAATTCCTTAGGCTCCATAAACTTTCTAATCTCTACATTATCACTGTCATCGTTTCCGAACTGAACATCCTTATATGGAGTGTTTGGAACGTTTAGTAGAGCGCTTTTTAGCTCAGCTTCGATTTCTGAGAGCTCAGCATCAAGAGCTTTGATTTCATCTGAAAGATCCTTCATCTCAGCCATGATTTCAGTTGTGTCCTCACCAGCCTTCTTTAGCTTAGGAATCTCTCTTGAAACTGTGTTCTGCTTGTTCTTCTTTACCTCAACATCAGCTAGGAGACTTCTTCTCTTCTCATCTAGTTCCTTAACCTTTGAAATCCCAAAATCACCCTTACCTCTAAACTCAACGCGGCTCTTAACACCTTCGTAATCTTCTCTTATCTTCTTAATATCTAGCATCTGTCTCACCTCTATAAAATATTCTTCTTGTACCTAGTGTATAGGCTTATCAAAGTTGCTACCTTTTTTTGTATTAGCTTCTGCATCTCAGATGCCTCGCTGTAGTTTCCATCATCAAGTGCGTCCTTTGCTCTTGTGAGAATGGATTTCTCGGTAATGGTGTCTTTTCCTAGCTCGTGTCTAAGCTTGTCTATCTCTATCCAGTTCTTCACATCAAAATCAGAAAAATCATCCTCTGAGTGAAGCTTTACACAGCTTCTAATCAAAGCCATGTTCTGTGGGATAACTCTATCGTGAAGCTCTGTCTTCCACTGTGAGATTACCTGCTCTCTATAGGAATCAAGGACCTTCTGCTTCATCACATCGCCAGCCTTGAAGATTTCTAGCTTCTCAGGGTAGTGGTCAAAGGCCTGCATGTTTTCCCAAACCGTAGCCGGTGCATGTCCGAAGAGCTTTGCTCTCTCTTCTTCAGTGTAGTCTTCAAAGACTTCCTTCTCGCTTCGGTACTCTCTATCTGTATCTAGGTAGAAGTCCTCATCGCCGTAAGCCTTTGATATAGACTTCTCAAGCTCTGCTGGAGTCTTCTCTGCATCTAGCACATGCTTTATTCCGTCTATCATAGCCATGTGGCTTGCCGCAAGCACTAGATATGTGTTGCTCTTAGGGTTTGGCGCTCTAAGCTCAAATCTCGTTGCAAGTGGATTATTCATATCCCTGATAAGTCCTACGAGAACAGTTCTGTTTCTGGAAGGCTCCATCGGAGATCGTCCTAGAGAAGTAACTATACAAACAGGAGCTTCATATCCTGGTTTTAATCTTTTCAAAGAGTCAATGCTTGAGCTTACGAATGGATTAACAACCTCGTAGTTCTTTAGCAGACCCATCAAAGCGCCGTATCCGATAGGATTTAGGAACTCAGCCCTCATATCCTTAGGTGCGAATACACTTGTCATCTTACCATTCTTTAGCTTTGCTGCAAGTCCTAGGTGAGTATGTTCACCGCTTCCTGCCACTCCATCAAAAGGTTTAGCCATGAAGGTTACATCAAGTCCATGCAAGGTAAAAATATCTCTAACAATATACTTAACATGGTTTTCATTGTCTGCAGCCTGCATAGCATCCGTATATGCCCAGTCAATCTCTAGCTGCTCCATAACGTGGTCGTAGTGACCGGAGTTACCCATCTGAGCCTTAACTCCTCCGACCTCCTTATGTCCCATCTCTACTCCAAAGCCATACTTATCTAGAATCATCAAAGTTTCCTCAAGCGCAGTTCTGACCTCGCCGTAGGTTCTCTTCCAGTACTGCTCCTTGAGTACCTGAGCGGTAAAGAGCTGCTCTCTATCGCCCTTATCGTCTGGCGTCTTTACCCAAAACTCTAGCTCAGTTGCACTTGTTATTACGAATTCCTCGATATCATCCATGCTATCTGCACCATCAATGTAATCAAATACATATGGATGCTCAACTAAAGACTTCTTGAGTTCTGATTTAAAATGCTTTAGTGCATCTCTAAGCATTACTCTTGATCCGCACTCGAAATTCTCGTTGTGCAAGAGGTAGGATGGAATTCTCAGAGTTCCGATAGGAAGATCTAGCTTTCTATCGATGTTTCTGAAGTTATAGTCTACGTACCAGTTGCAATCTAGGTCAGGAATAATATCGACCTTTGCGTTGTTTAGCACTGCTATTTGCGGTAGCGCTACCGATGAACCGTCAGTCTGAACTCCGTGCTCTAGCAGCTTGTCCATGTCCTTTATGAAAAGCTCTACGGGTATCTTCTCGTCTGTATCGTGTCCACCGATATCGATACCTACAAGTGATACGAATTGAACCTCAGGATGGGCATTCAAAACCTTAATAATATTTTCCTTTGAGTGTTCGCCCTTTGGGATCGTAAAGAGCATTTTATCTACATCGAATCCCAGCATATATTTCCTCCTGAATTTTCAAGTTGTTTAGTATATCAAAATTAATTATTTGCTTTTCTTGCTATCGCTAGCATTATTATCTGAGCTATCCTGGAGGTCCTTAAGTGCCTTCTCTAGCTCTGTCATCTTCTCTCCGTAAGTCTTCCAGTCGCCGCTCTTAAGTGCTTCCTGAGCCTCTTGGTACGCGCCGTTAGCCTTTTGGATATAGTCCTTTACGCTCTGCTTTTCGCTTCCGCTCTTAGGTTCCGGATTATTACTACTGATTTCGCCTTCTCCAAATAGACTTTCTAGCGCAGCTTCAAGCGTAGGCTCATATGCAATCTTGTCCTCGTAGGCTACGATTACCCTCTTAACCTCTGGAATAGCAGAATTGGATGCCTCAAGATATATAGGCTCTATGTATAGCAGTGAGTTATTGATTGGAACTACAAACAGGCTTCCTCTGCTGTATGTTGAACCAGCTTGACTCCATAGTGAAAAGTCCTGGGAAATCTTAGTGTTTTGGTCTATCTGTGCCTCTATCTGCATAGGTCCGTAAATTGTCCTATTCTTAGGGAACCTGTAAAGCATTAGCTTTCCATAGTTTTTGCCATCGTTTCTCGTCATCAAAATACCGGTCATATTCTGCTTAGACTTTGGCGAATATGGAAGCATGCTCACAAATTCGGCCTTCTCCTCACCAGGAATTCTGGTAACAAGGTAGTTAGGCTCCGTCTTTCTCTCACGAGTTCCGTATATTTCGTGAGAAACCTCCCAAAGGTCCTCGTTTTGATAGAATACCTTGACATCGTTCATGTGGTATCTGCCGTAAACATCCGCCTGAATCTTAAAGAGCGAATGTGGATATCTAACATGCGACTTCAGAGATGCTGGCATCTCGTCAATATCCTTGAAGAGCTTAGGAAACATCTTCTTGTATGTCATGGCTATCGGATCGTTTTTGTCAGTGATATAGTATTTCACATCTCCATTATACGCATCGACAACAACCTTGATTGAGTTTCTGATATAATTTGTATTTCCTTCATCCTTGCTATAAGGCTCTGAATATGGATAGAATGAGCTTGTCGTGTAAGCATCTATCATCCAGTAAATTTTACCATCAACAGCTACTCCATACGGATCATCTTCGTAGCTTAGATAAGGCATTATCTTCTTTACCCTCTCCTCGATATTTCTGTTGATGATAATTCTTGATTCACTGTTTATATTGGAAGAAACCAGAAGCTTAAAACTTCCTTCCCTCACTGCAAACATCAGCCTCTTCAGCGGCGTCAGCTTGATTCCGGCACTTCCCTTGTATCTCGTGTACTTATTGGACTGACCATCTGGATAATCGAACTCATCCTCATTTGTATTTATAACAATGTAGTCTCTTGAAAGCTCTCCGAAATAGATTTCTGGTCTTTTGATACTAATTTCCTTGGCACTGCTTTTAGGTGGTATGTCCTTGACTACAACATCTGGCTGTCCACTAGCAGTAATCTTGTTAACCCTTGATACTGCAAGACCGTATCCGTGCGTATACTTGATATGTCTATTAAGCCAGGTATCGTTTATCTTCTTCTCATCGATTTCTCTGACTGAAAGATATGTCTGAGTGTACTCACCGTTCAGATAATATCTATCTACGTCAGTATCATTAAACTTATAGTACTGCCTGATACTCTGAGTCTGATTGTAGAATTTCTCCACAGGCTCGTAGTCGTTAATTCTTATGTTTCCGACCGTCTCATCGTTGTTTGCTATCGCACTAGCATCAAGGTCATTTGATGCAGCAAAGTCTCTGACATCGACCTTATCCGTCGCATATGCATACTGAGTAAACTCGATATTTCTTGCTAGATACTTTGATTCCTTGTTGATTTCATCAGGTGCAACGATTACATTCTGAACTAGAATCTCAGCACCGCTTCCAATCAAAATCACAACGAGCATGATTATCGGAATCAAAACAATCTGCTTCATCATCTTCTTTGCAATGAAGAAGGCTATCGTAACTGCGCCTAGAACACAAAGCACAATCAAAACTCTATAAATCCAAAGAGTAACATTGACATCTGTGTAGCCTGCTCCGTACACAACGCCTGTGTGCTTATGAAGTAGGTCAAACTGCTTTAGCAGGAAGTGGAAAGCTAGCATTACATAGAAGATGATTCCTAGAATGGACAGCTTGCCCGATGCGATGTGGAGAAGCTGGTCCATATTTGACTTAGAAACCCTGCGGTCAGTCTTGTTTCTGACATTCTGCATTCTCGCATTTCGCTTGTTAGGATCAAAGATATTTGCAAATATCTTGCCCGCCTGCGTATTCTCCCCAAACGGATTAACGAAAGGTCTGCTCGAATAGCCTGCTCCAGCAGCCGCATCCTCACCAGCTTGCGCACCCGAGTATCTTCCGTCTTCTATAGGCTCAGCCTCATCTTCTTCTAAAGCATCTGGGCTGTGCATTATTATCAAAACTGCATAGTAAAAAATCGTTGCAATTACAAATAGTACGACTATCCCTAAAAGCATGGTGTTAAGCCCATTTAGGAACTCGTACTTAAAAACGTAAAACGATATATCAAGCCCAAAGAGTGGATCCTTCTTGCCGAAGCTTGTGCTCTTTAGGAACTTGAGAAATTCAAACCAAAGTCCGCCCACAACATACTTGGTAACCCATCCTGAGAACAGAACAGAAACCAGTAAAGTAATTATGCCAAGCCTCTTTTGGTTAGTTTCTTCGTGTGAGATTATCTTCTTGAAATAGCCTCTGCGAAGTCCTGTCAAATACAGGTACATAAGGCCGCTAAGCACCACAAACATAGGTATGCCAAACTTCAGCTGAGTGGTTAGCTTCTTCAGGAATACACTCACGTATCCTAGTTCATCAAACCACATCCAGTCGGTGAAGAAGTTAATAAGTGAAAAGAACCCCCATAGTATAAAAGACACTATTACTAAAATTGTTATATTCCTAGCTCTTTTCTCTTTCTTAGGCTTTACATTTACTACGTTCTTTGGTTTTGCTGCCATCAAAAGTTACTCCCACAAATTTATCAAAGTATTAATTGCTCATCAAAATAATTACTCAGCATCAGTAGCTGCAGTGACCTTAAGTACTTTCTCCTTGTTTATGATTGAAAGAATCTTTGTCTCTGTGCTAGTGTCTGATGAATTAGCCTTTCCCTCAGTAATCTGCAAAATTACATAGTAGTTGCTGCCGCTATTCTTGATTTCGCCGATTTTGATATTCTTAATCTGCTGTTCTTCATTACCTTCAGCTATAGCCTTCACATGTCCATAAAGCTCTGAATCTTCATTGATAAGCTTAAGAACATCGTCAGAACCGCTATTCACCTTATCTGTAAGTCCTGAATAGTATCCAAGTGAAAGGTTAACAATAGCTTCGCTAAGTAGCTTTCCGTCAGAGAACTCTCCATCCTTAAAGTTCTTCGCATTTTTGAGTTCGCTGATGCCGTAGTCCTTTGATGTATCGAACTTTAGCTTGCTGTCATACTGAACCTTGCCTATGTTCACATAGTTCTTCTTTGCCGCTGCAACTACATCCTCCATGGACTTAGCCTTCTCTGCTTTCTCTTCAGACTTCTTATCGTCCTTAGATTTGTCACTGCTACCTGAGAACTTTTCTGTCACCCATGAGATTCCCTGTGAAATCTTATTAGCAGGTGCAGATCCCTTAGCAAATACTAGAATACCTGAGCAGATTACAGCTATTGCAAGTATAACTATAATTATATCTAAAACGATTATCTTCCATCGTCCTGTCTTCTGTTCATTCCCTGAATCACTATCATGGACATCGTCGTTAGCAAAGATATCGCTGTAATGAAGCTTAGTTTCCTTACTATCTTCATCTCCGCTTGCTTCTTCCTCCTTCTTCTCCTCATCACTGGGGGGATTCCCACTTTCTGGTTCGCTAGGAGTTTCTTCAGCCTCTGCTTCTTCGGTATCGTCATGTTCATCTTCAGTCTCAGCTTCCTCAGCTTTTGCGACTTCTTCTACTTGAGCTTGAGCCTCAACTACGCATGCTTCTTCAGAATCTTCGCTAGAAATATCACATGCTACTTCCTCTTCAGTTTCACATGCACATGCTTCTTCCTGAATGGCAGGCTCTTCTGCCTCTTGAACAGCTTCCTCATCTTCTTCAGTAGCTTCTTCGATTTCTTCTACTTCTTCGAATTCTGATTCAGGCTCTACATCTGCCTCTTCAGTTTCAGGGGCTTCCTCGGTTTCTACTTCTGTATCTTGAGCCTCTTCAGTATTCTCTGCATCATTAACTGCTTCAGCTTCTGCTTCTTCAACTTCAGTTGCTTCAACTTCTGATTCCACTGCCACTTCAACAGGAGCTTCGGTTTCTTCAGTCACTTCTACTGTTTCTTCAGCTTCCTCAACTGGTTCCTCAAGAGGTTCCTTTGACCAAGTAGCTCTTGCCTGCTCTAGCTTTTCTTCCTTATTTGCGATTATAGCTTCAGCCTCGTTATCCTCACGGATTCTGTTACGAAGTCTCTCGTACTCTTGGTCGAGAAGAGCCTGAAACTCTTCGTTTTTTTGGTTAAAAGTGTAGAACTTATCTATGCTCCTTCTTGGTGATGATGCCGCAGCAAGACCAGCCGCAAGTGCCTCATCAATGTCAACTAAATCCTTAACTTCCTCGTGTTCCTCTGAAACCTCAACAGGAATTTCAAGCTCAGCTTTTTCCTCTACCTTAGGAATAATGCTTTCGAATCTATCAGCCTTCTCTACACGCGTAGTGCTTCCTAGTTCCCAGTTGAATGAAATCTCAGAAGCATCCTTAGCATTGTCTTCGCTCTGAATTCTGTCAAAAAGCTCATTCTCAGTCATGATTGTCTCTGTGAATGACTTCTCCTCGATGTCCTTACGCTTCTTCTCTTCTAGAACAGTGTTCCAATTGAAGTCAACATCTTCAGTCTTAGCCTTGTCCTCATCTGGGTATCCGTCAAGATCCCAATTAAAAGCGCCGAAGTCAAAGTTCTTCTTTGGCTTAGGTTCTTCTTCTGCGAATCCTATGTTTATCTCTGAGACATCGATTTTGGTTCCGCAATTTCCACAGAACTTATCTCCATCAGCTAATCTTTTTCCACACTTTTTGCAATACATCATTACCTCCCGCACCTTGGCAGTTTACTTTATTTGCTTGCTCAAAAACTCTTCGGTATACACATTGCCATGCTTGTCCGTTCCACATTCTCTGCTTGCGAATTTCTTGGAAACTTCGCCGTCCTCTGCGCAGTGCACATCTCCGTCCCTATTCTTTATCAAAAGGTTCTCAAGTACATTCTCGAACCGTTTATCCTCTCCAAAGCCAGTCTCAAGTTCCAGCTTCTCCTCAGAAGCTTCTGCCTCTATCAAAGCTGATTCATTAGCCGTCTCCTCAACAGCCACCTCAGGCGCTTGCTCGGCCTTAAGGTCAGTTGTCTCTGTCTTATCTTCTACCTTCACCATATCACAGCTATTATCAGGCTCAGCCTTCTTTGCTGCCTCAACATTAGAAGCTAGACTTCCCTCTATCAAAACCTCTTGCTTTTGGTTGATTTCCTTAACTGTGCTATCAATGTCAGTCACGGTTACTTTAATCTCGGATAGTACATCCTTTCGCCTCAACGCGCTGATGATTAACTTGATTAATCCAATCAAAACAATCAATGCCAAAAGCGATAGAAGTGCTATCTCGATTTGGTATTGATACTTGATGATTATTGCGCCAATTTTTCCTATAGCATTCATGCGCTATCCTCCTAAAGATATTCTGTTCTATTATACTATAAATAGGGCGTTTTTGCAATTCTGATTGAGATGATTTGACAAGATATTTGCCCCCTTTGACAGACCCTAACCAGCTCCTCTCAAAAAAATAAAAAGCACAAGAAAATCGCCTGCAGAACAGGCGATTTCTCTAGATTGAATTTTATATGATTTGATATTTTATTAGAGGATTAAGCGAGTCCAAGATTTGCGCCTAATTCCTTGCATGTCTCAAGACCTGCATCGTCTGGAGCATCGTTGATCATTAGGCCTTCTCCGCCTACAATCTGAGCTCCTGCAGCTTCCATTCTGTCTTTCCAGTCACGCATCCACTGGCCGTCTCCCCAGCCGTATGAACCGAAGATAACAATCTTCTTTCCACCTACGAACTGTTCAACTTCTTCAATGAATGGTTCAAACTCAGTCTCTTCGAGAACTTCGTCTCCCATAGCAGGGCATCCAAGCGCGAATCCTTCTAGATCCTTAAGATCGCTAGCTGATACCTCTGAAACAGTCTTTACACATGAATCTTCACATGTGCTCTTTAGACCTTCGCCTATAGCCTTTGCCATTGCTTCTGTGTTTCCAGTCTGTGACCAGTATACTACCATTGACTTCTTCATAATTTTCCTCCTACTGTACAATTTGAAGCTTGTTCAAGTTTTGTTTTTTTATATCTGAAGCGGAATCGAGAAGCTCAAGTATGTCTCGTTTTCCGAAGATCAGTCTTATCGCATCTTCCTTTGCTCTATCAAAGGTTTTAAACAGTCTATTCGCTCTTTCTATATCGCTATAAACCTTCCAGTATCCGCAAAGCAGAAAGTCTCTACCGTCGTTTTCAATAAAACCGACAACATCCTCAGTTGGAAAGCCCAAAAGCAAACCAAGTTCATGTGGGAAGTCAATCTCCTTACGGCAGTACTGACGGTAACGCTTGCTAACTGTACTCAAAATATTTTTAATGTCCAAATCAAAATATCCGAAGTCCTCTAGGAGCTTGCGAACATCATCCTGATTTAGCCAATTTATAAGTTCTTCTTCTCTGTATATTAAAGCGTAGCTGTTTTCATTAAAGCTACAGAACACGAATATCTCTAATCCTGTTCCTGCAAATATTTTCTTTACCTGAGGAATCATCGCCTTTTTGACAACGATTAGGTTTGACATCTTTACTCCGGCAATGACCGGTGAACACTGAAGAGCTAACTTCGTCATAAGGTCATTCATATCAAGTCTGAATAACATTCTCTTGACTTCTTCGCACATATGCCCTCCTAGTTGAAATTCTTTATATTAGCCTATTCTCAAAGCTATTTCATAAAAGCACTCACTTTAATTAGTTAGTTTAGCCTAACCCTTATGGGGTTATTAGCCCGCTTCTTTTGGGGAAGCGGGCAATAATAAATGAAATATAGAGAAATCATGCAAAAACACCGGAGAAACGCTATCGCCGCCGGCATAACGGCTTGCGCGCTGAACCCTGCTTACTTGGTCCAACATGTGTATTTGCTTATCTGTGGTTAGTTTAACCTAACTAACTCATAATGTCAACACCTTTTTATAAAATTATTTTTTATTGATTTGAAAAAAATTGGGTATATTATAATAGTGTTTTTAGGAGGTCTTTATATGAAACATAAAATTAATACAATCGTAGGCTCTATAGGAGCTTTCATAGGGGTTTTTGTCTTTATATCGTACATCCCACAGATTATCGCGAATCTTAACGGAGCAAAGGGCCAGCCATTTCAACCTGCTTTTGCTGCTTTCTCATGCTTAATCTGGGTTATTTATGGTTGGACAAAGGAACCAAAGAAGGACTATATACTTATCATCCCTAATGTGGCTGGCGTTATTCTTGGTTCACTAACTTTCGTTACATCCCTTTAAGAATCCACGCAGCGCTATATTTTTACACATATATAATACTTATTCCTTTTTGACTTAATTTTTATACTTTTTACCCAAAAGCTCTGTGTATTGACATTATGCGCATCTATGGTATACTTGTTTTTATATAAACTAAGTTAGTTAAAACTATCTATTGGGTGGAGGTAATATATGAAATCTAACGAATCAACTGAGAATTATCTCGAGGCCATATTGATTCTCAGCAAGGAACATCCTGTAGTTCGTTCTGTTGATATTGCAGATTACCTTGATTTTAAGAAGTCCAGCGTTAGCGTAGCGATGAAGAAGCTTCGCGAGAACAATGACATCGAGGTTTCCGATGAGGGATATATAACTTTGACAGAGTCAGGCTTTGCTACGGCAAGAATGATATACGAAAGACACGTGCTAATTTCAAATTGGCTAATTTCAATTGGTGTCGACGAGAAAATTGCTAGAGAGGATGCTTGCAGAGTTGAGCACGCCCTCAGCAAGGAGAGCTTTGAGATTATCAAGGAGCATGCTAAACACGAGCACCGCGACATCTACGAGGCATCTAAATTCGAGGTAAACAGTTCTAAGATAAAATAAATATCCGCAGGTATCTTCAGCATTTTTGCTAAGACCTGCGGATATTTATTTATCACTAATTTTTCATACTACTCTTCTCTTCTTTTGATAGCCATTCTGCTCACAAGTGCTCCACTTGATCCCAAAAGCATAAGTAGGAAAAGCATAATATTATTGAAATCTCCTGTATCCGGATTCTTAGGAACCTTAGGTGTTGGATTCTTTACAGTATTTGTATTGAAATCGTTAACACCGTCGTTTACTGTCGCTGTATTCTTCAGTATTTCTCCGTTTACATTCTTATCAACCTTTACTGTAAATGTAACCTTAAGTGTCTGTCCATCTGCAACCTTAGCTGTCCATGTTATCTTACCGTTTGCAAACTTGCCGCCATTATCAGCAGATACAAAACTTGTATGTGCAGGTATCTTATCTGTTATTGTTACATCACGTTCTTCACCGGTCGTATTCTTGTAAGTAATCTGATATGTTAGCTTCTGACCCGGCTGAACCCCCTTGCCATCTATATTTGTTGTTGTACCATACTTGAATACTTCCTTCTTAGGTTCTGTTGGCGT
>ERZ772786.583-NODE-583-length-15137-cov-3.435022_pt1 | contig 15137 bp, 14 predicted proteins | sample MGYA00511473_ERZ772786 | MGnify/ENA primary metagenome ERZ772786 (study PRJEB29015, sample SAMEA2738025) | human oral metagenome | biome: human oral; feature: human-associated habitat; material: saliva | place: China | collected 2252 ...
ATCAAAGCTAAATTGGAAGAAGCTGGAGCTTCAGTTACTCTTAAATAATAAGAGTACGCAATTTGATTGTGAAAGCCTAGTAAATCAAGGTTATCAAGTCGCTTAGGGCGATTAAAATAGAGGGGAAATAATTTCATTCCCCACCAAAACCCCACTAAGATTTATTCTTGGTGGGGATTTTTTATTCATCGTATAATTCAAATTTTATAATATCTTCAACATTACATTCAAGTATTTCACATAGTTTATCAATTGTTTTAGTGGTTATAGATTCGCCGTTTTTCATACGATGGAGAGTATTGGCTGAAATTCCTTCAAAATGAATTAAGTAATATTCACTCTTATCTTTTTTATATAATGTTTCATAAAATAGTTTATAAGATATCATATATTCCTCGTTAGTTATTTAGTATATAACTACGGTAACATGTTTAAACTATTGACTATACTCAATAAATTGAGTATAGTTGTGATGAAATGTAAAGAAATGGATAGGAGAATTTATGAAAAATAGAAAAATTTTACTAGGAGCTTTGCTACTAACCACAACCTCTCTGATGGTTGCTTGTTCGAACACCAAAACATCTAACAACACTGATAACTCTAGTTCAGTTGTTAAAAAAGAGACTAAAAAAGAATATACCGAGACACAGAAAAAGGTCATTGAAAAAGGTCATTGAAAAAGGTCGTTTCCACTTTTTTACTTCAGGGCAAGAAATGGAATATGCTGAATTATAAAGCGATGCTTTAAAAAACACAAAACAAATCTATCTTTCTGAGAACGACATTGACAGTCGGCTTACCAAATTGAAGGTAAAAATCGGAGAGTATAACAACACTACAAAACGACTTACAGTAACCGTCACAAACAATTATAGCGAGACTATCATTGGTAAAGAAAACGCTCAAAGTGTAGCAGATATTCATTCAGGAGCTTCAACGCAAATCCAATTTATGGGTTACTTCAAGGAAAACCACGATTTAAAGGATGCACTTCCTATCTTGATGTTTTATCCAACAAAAGATATTAAATCAGGGGAAACTGTTATTTTTCAATTGTTAATGCCATTATATTCATCTAAAAATCATCAAAACTATGAAAATGATACAAATGATTATAGTAACTCTGAATTAGATGCTATGTATGATGCAGAAAATTATAAGGTGGATAACAATCAGTATCTAGTCTATGAAAACAACGACCACATGCAAATTGGTATGAGCGCCTTTAAAAACTACGACAATTATTTTGTTAAGTCTTCTATGGTATTCAAAAAAGTACCTAAAGAAGCAAGATTAACTGATGAAGAAGTCGTTAAATATTTCAGATATAATTTTTAGAATATCAAAAAGCCTTATCAAACGATAAAGCTTTTTTTGTGATGATTACGCTATTTTAGAATGTATTTTACTATTATTCTTTTGAATAATCGGATTCCAATTTTTTTATGTATGCCTCTTGCCATTCTTTGAGTGTAGCAGGTCTTTTATTATTTTTACTAATTCTATTTTGATATTTTTCAAGTTGGGCAACGTAATCTTGTGATATATCTAATAGTAATTGTTTTTGTTTTAATATTTGAGGTTCTAACTCATTTTCATTAGGAAAAATTCCCATTTTGCTGAGATTGTACAGATAGGTTTCCTTTTGTACTGGGAGGATATCATTTTTTATGATTTGAGATACCCTATGACCTAATGAATGTAAAATATATTCTTCTTTGCTTCCTTTTTGATTAATAAGGTCATTAAGTTCTGAAATCAAAATGTTATCAAAAAATTCATTTAACTTAGTAGGGAGTTGCTTAAATGAATTTAAAGAATCAGAATTAAAAAAATTTTTGATTCTATTATTAAACGAAAGAGATATTTCGAAGTAAAGTTCATTAATTCTTTGTTGCAGTATATACTCAATTTTTTTACTTATAAGAATTTTATCATCCAAATCAGTTCTATTATTTTTTAAAGCAGGAGAGGTTGCTGAAAAATCGAAGATACGCCAGTTTTTAGGTTTGAAATCAATATATTTGTTAAAGTCAATACCTGCTTTTTGCCAAATCGCAAGTATATAATTTAACTCTTGATTAAAGTGATTATATTTAGCATCTAATTCGTCAGACTTAAGAAGATATTTATCTAGTCTCATATTATCAAATGTTTGTAAACTATATCCTATCTTGTTTAATTCATGTTCAAGTAATTCAAAGTAAGTTTTAGCTTTAGCATAAGCGACACTATCGAACAACAGAATTTTAATTAGTTCTGAGGCTTTTTCATTAGTTTTAAGGTCAAGAATCATTTTTTGAAACAATAATGGGGCTAGCATATCAATTTCCCAGTCTTCACCAAAAAACATATCATGTTCAGATTTGAATTTTAAATTATCTTTGAGAGGCTTTACATATGATTTTGGTATTAAGTAAGGATTTGGTGAACGTCTGTTCTTATAGGGGGTATATTTGTTATTGAATATTCTAGAAATATACGATTCATTCAAGAATATCTGTTCTCCGTCTTCGTTAGTCACCTCCGCTATGTCACTATTAGATAGTTTAAAATAACTTCTACGTGCCTTAAGCCTTAGAGATGCAATCTTATAAATAAAATCAGTTGTTAGTTCTGTCATTTTTACCTCTTTTTTTTGATGTACAATCTAACTGTATTTTATCAAAAAATACATCAAGAGTACATCTAAAAGATGTGTTAGAATAAATTATGTCAGATAGCGCTAGATGACATCAAAATAAAAGGAGTAAAAAAATGAATAATTTAAGGCAGTTTTTAAGTTTTAAGCATCAAGAATTTTTCGAAAAGAAACGTCTGTATTTTTTAGCAGTTAAAGAGTTGGCAACTCAAAATGGTGTGAAAGTAAGTCTTCTGATTCTTGAAGATGGAACAGATTATAAAAACGAAAAAAACAATCTTGGAGAGCAAATTCATGTGACTGTTGCAAACAAAACAGTTGATGATTTTAGTGCCTTCAAATCGCTTCAGACAGAATGCAAAATTGTGAATGTCAAAAAAGCAACGATCTATGGAGATTTTCAAAATCAGCTATCAATTCATGCTGATGTAGTTGCAATGGCACCTGATGGAGAGAAAAAATGAGAAGAGTAAGCGCTAATTGGAGCTATCCATTTTGGGCTCGCATATCATTTACTCTAGTTTCAATATTGATAATATTTTTATGCTACAAATATTTGAATCCATTTTTTATTAGCAAGTTTGGCACTGTTTATAAATCATATTATTACTGTTTTTCTGCTTTACTAATTCTGTTATGTGCTTTCGGTCTATATAGACGTAATATCTATATAAATCGTAATAAGTTAAAGCAATTTATCTTGCGGAATAATCTTTTTATCACTGAAAAAACAATCGAAGGTAAGAATGTAATTTCTGAATCTGTAGAGTTTGATTGGATTGATAATAAGGATAGTATAGTCATTCGAGCTCATAAAAACGGTGATTTACTAGATGGTATTGTTAGTGAAATTGGCAAAAAACTTCAAGCGTTTTTTAAATTAAAACTGATTAGAACAAAAAACGAAATGTTTTATACTGATTATGTTTTTGAAGTCGTTTCAGATAAGAGATTGATATTTTCAAACTCACATAAACGACACTATATTGAAAATACTGTAATTAAGCTGACAGAAAAAATTCAATATGATATTTCAAAAGTAAGTCATGGATTGACTGTTGGTTCAACTGGTTCTGGTAAGACTATGTTTATTAATGCAAAAATTTTAGCTTATGCTAAGCTGAAAGCAGACATATTTATTTGTGACCCTAAAAATGCTGATTTAAGTCTATTGAAATTTGTTGAAGGATTTCCTGATTCACACATAGGAGTATCACACGCGCAAATTTGTAAAATTTTACGGCTAGTTACAAAGGAAATGGAAAGTCGATATGAAGAATATTTTTCAAACAAAACTGCTTTTGGAAAAACATTTGTTGATTTTAATTTACCTCCTGTCGTCATTTTTTTCGATGAAGTAACAGCATTTATGAAAACCGCTGATAAAAAGGTACTTACAGAAGCCAAGGAATATCTATACGCTCTTATTATGAAAGGACGTCAAGCAGGTTGTTTTATTGAGTTAAGTATGCAAAGACCAGATTCTGAAGTTTTAGATGGAGCAATTCGAGACCAATTAGGTTGTCGCGTAGCTCTCGGAAAAATGTCAAAAGATGGCTATAGAATGATTTTTGATACCGCTGATTTTGATTTCTATGACTCAGATGTCATTGGAAGTGGTTATATTCTGATAGCAGGAAAAATCCATGAGCCGAATTATTTTGAAACTCCATTTTTTGACTCTGATTTTGATTTTTTAGATGAGCTTGAATATTACTATGCTGGAAACATCTTTGAAGATGAAGAATAGCAGTGCTCAGCTCGGAGAGCAGGAGCAAGTGGAACGTCTGTCTTTCTTCATTTGATAAGATGTGCGCAAGTAGAAGCTTGCTTCTACTTGCTTTTAACTTGATAAGCGTCAAACATTAGAGAAGGATAAGGATTGTATGACTGAAATAAGCAATGCAAAAATTGTAAAATCTTATATCTATGGAGATACAGTTGAAATTACTACCGCAAATGGTCAACAAAAACAAAAAATTAAAGTTATCAGTGGCCGGCGCTATGTAAATCTTGAAACTGGAGAGATTCATGACATGCAGACTTCAAATAGTACACGGTCTGATAATTTGAAATCTGTTCAACAAACGATGAAGAAATTAAGAAGACTGGTGGCTCATAATTTTAAAGGAGGCATGAACCAACTTTGGGTGACACTGACATATGGAAAGCATGTTATCGAAGCAGAAGAGGTTTATAAAGATTTTAAAGCTTTCATTAGGCGAGTTCGTAAAAAGTATGGTCGCATTGATTATATTGCAGTAATTGAACCACAAGCAAGTGGGCGATGGCATTTACATGTATTGATGAAGAATGATTCAATTTTGATGATTCCGAATGCTATTCTTGCAGACTTGTGGGGAAGAGGTTTTACTAAGACGAAGAGATTGAAAAGTGCGGATAAGATTGGAAATTATCTAATATCATACTTATCAAATCTTCAACTGGGAAATGATGATTCAAATAGCAAGGCAATTGTTAAAGGTGCAAGATTATACATGTATCCTAAAGGGATTAGAATCTATCGAACTAGTAGAGGAATAGAGAAACCCTTAGAAATAACAGCAACCAAAGGAGAACTGCTGAAAGCTTTTAAAATTTATAGGCCACCCAATTTTTCTAAGACAACAACACATGAAACACCCTATGGAATAAAAGAATATACTACAGAGTTTTACGACAAAGTAAAAAGCTTGTCAGATACTTTTAGCGGAGCAACCGACAAGCCAAATGAATAACAAAAGATATAATGGAATACCTTTTGGTAATTCCATTATATCATAGAAAGGTTAAGATTATGAAGACAGTTAATCATAAGGATATTATGGAACTTGGTTTTCCAAAACACACAGCAAGGGATATTATAAGAAAGGCTAAGGCGATAGCAGTAGCAAAATTTGAAAATGCTAGAAATTCTTCAGATAATTTGGTAGAATTAAGAAAATCGCCCTTTGATAATTCAAGACTTGACCTTGCTCCGACTTATATCGTAGAAGATTTGCTAGGTTTTCAGTTACCTTTTGATGAATAGAAAGGAACTGAAAATGGCAAGTAAAAAATATCGTGGTGTATCTCGTGATAAACAAGGAAGAATTTACTATCAAACAGAGTTTAAGGCTAACGACTTAACTGGCAAGCGACAACGCAAGAAAAGCTATAAAGACCAGTTTGGAAATCCGTTCAAGAGTGAAAAGCAAGCTTATGATGAATTGTGTCGAGTAAGAGCAGAATTTCAAATGTCTCAAAATAGGAACGGAGATTATATGACCTTTGCTGATTATATGGAAGAAATTTATCTTCCTTATTACAGGCAAACAGTCCAATCGGTGACTTACAAAACTGCTCTAACTCATCATAAAATGTTTATTGAAGTTTTCGGACAAAAGAGGTTATCAGCTATAACCGTTAGGGATTGTGAGCAATTCAGAGTACATTTGATTGATACATACTCCCCCAATTATGCTAAAGGTGTGTGGATTCGCTTTAAGCAATGTTTGGGTTATGCTGAACGCCTGCAAATCATTGAAGAATTTCCGTGTAAGATGTTAGATAATCCTAAAGGTTCAAGACCAGATACAAAATTTTGGACATTGGACGATTTTAGAAAAGTTATTGCAACCTTTGACTTAACAGATTACGAAGAACTGCATAGATTTACAGCGATTTGGCTTTATTTCTTCACGGGTCTTCGAGTATCTGAGGGGCTAAGTTTGATATGGTCTGATATTGATTTTGATAGAAAATTGCTCCATGTTCAGAGTACACTTGAATATGAGGGGAATAGTGTCTTTACTCGTAAAAATCAAACAAAAACTGCGGCGGGTAACAGGTGGCTTGAGCTTGATGATGAGACAGTTGAGGTTTTGCAACGGTGGAGAGAAGTGCAAGTAGAAAATGACGACAATAGTTATGTTCTCGCACGATTTGGGAAACCGTTAAGCAAATGTACTTTAAGCCGTATTCTAAAAAGACAAGCGAAAAAGGCAGGAATTGAAGTAATTACTGGAAAAGGATTGCGACACTCCCACGATAGTTTTTTGATAAATGTATTAGGGAAAGATGTTCTTTATGTGTCTCAACGCTCTGGACGAGTTGACAAGGCGACAACGCTTAACACCTATTCCCATTTGTATGATAGTCAAAAAGCGACTGGTGGAAGAGAGATAACTCAAGCCCTTTATAAATTTGGGGTATCGTCAAACCCCACCAAGGCCCCACTAAACTGACTAAGGATAAGAAAAAACTGATTATATCAGCGTTTATAGGCATTGTGTAACTGTTACTCTTAAATAATAAGGTATCCAATTTAAAAAACCAAGTCTTTCGACTTGGTTTTTTTGTAATTATTCAATTTGTAACAATTTGTATTAAATAACGTATTCTTAAAATATAGTACCAACTCGAAGAAAAGATATGCTGGTAGGTCTTTACGCTTTTTTATATTTCTGCTATAATATTTTTAATAAGGCGTGCATTTGCGCGCTCTTTTCTGTCTAAAGGTACTCTTCAGTGCTTTTTTATTATTATATAAATTGGAGGGATTATGCTTTACATTTGGTCTTATTTGAAACGCTACCCCAAGTGGTTGGTGCTAGATTTTGTGTCGGCCATCTTTTTTGTAGTGGTCAATCTAGGGCTGCCAACGGTTTTGGCTCGCATGATTGACGAGGGGATTAACCAGGGCGATCAGGAACGCCTGTATTTCTGGGGCTTTATCATGCTGCTGGTTATTATCCTTGGGATTTTGGGGCGGATCGTCCTTTCCTATGCCGCTGGGAAATTAACGACCAGCATGGTGCGGGATATGCGAAATGATCTCTATGACAAGCTACAGGAGTATTCCCATCATGAGTACGAGCAGATTGGCGTTTCTTCGCTGGTGACGCGTATTACCAGTGATGCCTTTGTCCTTATGCAGTTTGCTGAGCAAACGCTCAAGATGGGAGCTATCACGCCTATCATGATGCTGTCGTCTATCCTCATGATTTTCCTGACCAGTCCGTCCATGGCTTGGATTGTGGCGATTTCAGTGCCTTTTTTGGCAATCGTAGTCTGGTATGTGGCGGTCAAGACGCGTCCCCTGTCTGAAAAGCAGCAGAAGACGCTGGACAAGATCAACCAGTATGCTCGGGAAAATCTGACCGGTCTGCGGGTCATTCGAGCCTTTGCCCGTGAGGAATTTCAGGAAGAGCGCTTCGCTAATGAAAATGAAATCTATGCGGAGAATTCCAACCGTCTCTTTAAGTTGACGGGTTTGACGGAGCCTCTCTTTGTGCAGATTATCATTGCTATGATTGTGGCCATTGTCTGGTTTGCTCTTAAGCCACTGGGCAGCGGCGAGCTGAAAATCGGGGATTTGGTTGCCTTTATCGAGTACAGTTTCCATGCCCTTCTATCCTTCCTGCTCCTGTCCAGTCTCTTTACCATGTATCCACGGACGGCGGTTTCTAGCGAGCGACTGAAGGAAGTCATGGATATGCCTATTTCCATCGATCTAAATGAGAAGGGGATCACGGAAACTGCGACTCGTGGCTATCTGGAATTTGACAATGTAACCTTTGCCTATCCAGGTGAGACGGAAAATCCTGTCCTACATAATATTTCCTTCAAGGCCAAGCCGGGGGAAACGATCGCCTTTATCGGCTCAACAGGATCTGGTAAGTCTTCCTTGGTGCAGCTGATTCCGCGTTTCTATGATGTGACCTTGGGCAAGATTTTGGTGGATGGTGTGGATGTCCGCGCTTATAATCTCAAGGCCCTCCGTCAGAAGATCGGCTTTATCCCGCAGAAAGCTCTGCTATTTACTGGGACGATCGCTGAAAATATCCGCTATGGTAAGGAAGATGCTAGCTCTGAGGAGCTCAATCAAGCAGCAGATGTGGCTCAAGCTCGCGATTTTATCGAGAGCAGAGAAGAGCGCTTCGAGACGCATTTGGCTGAAGGCGGCAGCAATCTATCTGGTGGTCAAAAGCAGCGTCTATCCATTGCGCGTGCGGTCGTCAAGGAACCAGACATTTATATCTTTGATGATTCCTTCTCGGCTCTGGATTACAAAACGGATGCGACTTTGCGCCGCCGACTTAAGGAAGTGACGCAGGATGCAACGGTTCTTATCGTGGCTCAGCGGGTCGGAACCATTATGGATGCGGATCAAATCATTGTCTTAGACAAGGGTGAAATCGTGGGTCGCGGCCGACATGAGGAGCTGATGGAAAATAATGCCATCTATCGCGAAATTGCCAATTCCCAGCTCAATAGCCAATCATTAACAGAAGAATAGGAGGAAGAGATGAAAGAAAATAGTTTTGTCCGCTTATGGGGCTATCTAAAAGTCTATAAAGCCGCCGTGCTTTTTGCAGTCTTCCTCAAGATTGTCAGCGTGGTTATGAGTGTCCTAGAGCCTTTTGTCCTAGGTCTTGCTATCACAGAGCTGACGCAAAATCTGCTGGATATGGCCAAGGGAGTGCCCGGTGCAGCCATCAATAGCAGCTATGTGGCTTGGATCATGCTGCTCTACTTTATTCGTGCCCTCTTTTATGAGATTGGTGCCTATTTCTCTAACTATTTTATGACTAATGCTGTGCAGAGTACCGTTCGCGACATGCGCAATGAGCTCAGTCGTAAAATCAATCGAATTCCTGTTTCCTACTTTGATAAGCACCAGTTCGGTGATTTGATTGGTCGCTTCACCAGTGATGTGGAGACTGTCTCAAATGCTCTCCAACAGAGCTTTTTGCAGGTGGTCAATGCCGTCATGACCCTGATTTTGGTCATCGGGATGGTTCTTTATCTGAATATCCAGCTGGCCTTGATCGTTATCGTCAACATTCCTCTGACTTATTTTGGAGCTAGATTTATTCTTAAAAAATCTCAGCCCTACTTTAAGCAGCAGGCGGATGTTTTGGGGGCTATGAATGGCTTCGTTCAGGAAAATCTGTCAGGCTTCAATGTCCTCAAACTTTACGGTCGGGAAGAGACCTCGGCTGAGGATTTTCGAGCTATTACTCAAAATTTGCAGGAAGTCGGCTTTAAAGCTAGCTTTATCTCAGGGCTCATGATGCCCGTTCTTAATGGGATTTCAGATTTGACCTATCTTATCGTTGCTCTCTTGGGTGGTTTACAGGTTATTGCTGGTCAGCTGACGATCGGGAATATGCAGGCCTTTGTCCAGTACGTCTGGCAGGTCAATCAGCCTATTCAAAACCTCACCCAGCTGGCAGGTCAGCTCCAGAGTGCCAAGTCTTCGCTGGATCGGATTTTCCAGATTTTGGATGAGCCAGATGAAGTCATGGATAATACTGTCCAGCTAGACAAGGACTTGACTGGCCAAGTCAGCTTCAAAGATGTAGACTTCCAATATGTGGCAGACAAGCCGCTTATTCGCAACTTTAACCTGGAAGTTCAGCCAGGTGAAATGGTGGCTATTGTTGGGCCGACTGGAGCTGGTAAGACGACTTTGATCAATCTTCTCATGCGTTTCTACGATGTGACCAAGGGCTCTATCAGCGTGGACGGCCACGATATTCGCCAGTTATCTCGTCAAGACTATCGTAAGCAATTTGGTATGGTTTTACAGGACGCTTGGCTTTATGAGGGGACTATCAAGGAAAATCTTCGCTTTGGTAACGTTGATGCTACCGATGAGGAGATTGTGGAAGCAGCCAAATCAGCCAATGTGGATCACTTTATCCGTACCTTGCCAGGTGGTTACAATATGGAAATGAATCAGGAATCTAGCAATATTTCGCTGGGGCAAAAGCAGCTTCTAACGATTGCACGAGCTCTCTTAGCGGATCCTAAGATCCTGATTTTGGACGAGGCGACTTCCTCAGTAGATACTCGTTTGGAGTTGTTGATTCAGAAGGCCATGAAAACTCTGATGCAGGGGCGGACGAGCTTTGTCATTGCTCACCGCTTGTCTACTATCCAAGAAGCAGACAAGATTTTGGTGCTCAAGGATGGACAAATCATTGAGCAGGGCAATCACGAGTCGCTGCTGGCCGACAAGGGATTCTATCATGACTTGTATATGAGCCAATTTTCGGATAAGAAAGAAGCCTAGACATATAAAAAAGGAAGCTCGCTTGAGTTTCCTTTTTGATTTATAATTTGATGAAGTTTTACCTCAAAAGCTTGTCGGGAGAAAGGTTGCTTAAAGACTTTCTGCTTGGACGACATGCGTCTCGAATTCGAGATCTGGCATGGCTGCTGCTAAATCCTGGTGAATGCGTTCAAGGGCTTCTAGCCGCATTTGGACAGACGTATGGGCATTTCCTTGGATAATGAAAATGGCATTTTTGGTGCTATCATCAAATTTATAAAGGTCGCTGTCACGGACATCAAGCCAAGCAAGGATGCCTTTGTCATCTCGATAGACATAGTCGGTCGGAGCCACGTGCTTTTCCTTGGATAAGATAGGGAGGAAAATATCATCCTTCTGACTGACAGTAAATTCAATCTCATCACCGATTTTATCAAGGTCGTGCCCACCGATAGCTAGAAGAGAATGCAAGGATTCTACATTATAAATATCAATAACGCTGTTAATCCTTGGAATGGAGCCGCGGTGTTGGATATTGCGGATTAAAGCTGGCACTGTTGGCGGGTTCTTTTTAACACTGCGCCCTACTTTTTTCAGCAAATCACAGTAGCCTTGGATAGTTGGATGATCAGTGATTTCCGCTAGATTGCAGTTCAAGGCCCAGTTCTCTGCTTCTTTCTGTTTCTGGAGAAAAGCCTCTGATAAAGGTGCTTGAGGATCGACATTTCTAGCAATGCCAAGGACGACACTTGTGATACCAAGTTCTGCTAAACTTTTATCAATGGTAAATTTCATCTTAGACGGACCTCCATTTTTTTCTTATCATCATTATACCTTTTTCAAGGGCTTTTTACAATGAAAAATATGTGTGGAATAAGGAGAAAAGGAAGGGAAGTAGCAGAATTCCGATGATAAACGCATGCCATTTCCAGTAGATACGGATTAAGCCAGCGGTTTCTCGGATCCATGCGGAAGGAAGAAAATAGAAGGCCGTGCGAGAGCCAATACTGCGGCCTTTGAGACCAACTTGTTTCATATAGATCCCCGCGCGTAGCGCGTGGAAAGAATTTGTGACAAGGACAACCCGATCTTGTTCCAGTCCTTGTGATAGCATAAGCTCTTTACTGAATATGAGATTTTCAAGCGTAGTGCGAGATTTATTTTCGAGGAAAATACTGTCAGCTGGGACTCCTTTTTCCATCAAATAACCTGCCATAGCCTCTGCTTCGGAAATCCACTCGTCGTCTCCCTGACCGCCAGAGACAATGATGACTGGCTTCCGATTAAATCTTTCATAGATGGCTAGGCCTTTATCCAAGCGCTGAGCCAGCAGGGGAGGTACCTTGTCTCCAAACAATCCTGCACCGAGGATAATAATAGTCTGAGGCTCTTTCTTGATTGGAAAAATATTTAAAAAGAATGCGTAGATAATATAGGAAAGATAGAGAAAGGTTCCGTAAAATAGTAGCAAATCAGCGAGGGAAATCAAAGTTGCAAGAAATGACCGAGGAGCGAGAAAATGCAGTAAAGCAAGTCCCACGATCGCTAGGCCGTAGAGAAGCGATAGTAGATTGGCTAGTCTGAGTCCCTCTAGCTGTAGCATTTGGCGACCATTAAAAATCAAATAAGCAGTAGAAGCGAAAATACTAATAGGAATTGCTAAAAGCAGGATATAAAAGCCAATCATAGCTGGTGTATAACCAATAAATCGCTCAAGACTAACAATCGTAAGCCCAGCTAAAACAATGCCCATCATCATAAGAGTGAAGGTCAGGAGATAAGCATTGAATAAACTTCTAGGTTCCCGATAGAATAAAAGAGCAAAGACAGCAGCAGGGATGAGCCAGATTAGATGAAGTAACATATTAAAACCTCGCAAATGAACTTATAACTAGTATAGCATAAGTCCATCTAATAAAAAAGGAATTGTGCATATGATATAAATCGAAAACGAATAAGAGTAATTTGTAATAAATCGAATTAAATTTCGTGATTTTATTGGGTTAAGAAAAGGCAATTTTTATTTCAAAATCCTTGCAATGAGTGGTGTTTATCGGTATAATGGAAAAATCTTAAAAAGACTGGAGATGACGATGATAAAAAAAGGATCCTTGACCGGTTTGCTTTTGTTTGGAATGTTTTTCGGAGCCGGTAACCTGATTTTTCCACCTCAATTGGGTTTGGAATCTGGTCAAAATTTCTGGCCAGCTATTGGAGGCTTTGTCCTATCGGGCGTCGGTATTGCTATTTTAACCTTGATTATAGGTACTTTAAATCCCAAGGGTTATATTGATGAAATCTCGAAAAAGATTGCCCCTTGGTTTGCGGTAGTTTACTTGGTAGCCCTTTATCTTGCAATTGGTCCCTTCTTTGCCATTCCTCGGACGGCGACCACTGCATTTTCTGTCGGGATTGAGCCCATGTTGCCCGCAGGTTCTCATGCCATTTGGCTTTTTGGGTTTACGCTGGTCTATTTTGCTTTGGCCTATCTGATTGCCCTCAATCCCTCAAAAATCCTTGATAGTATCGGTCGTTATCTAACACCAATTTTTGCCCTATTGATTGTAGTTTTGGTGGTGTTAGGTGCTGCCAAATATGGTTCCACTGCCCCTCAAGGAGCAACAGGGGAATATGCTGCTTCAGCTTTTGGAGCAGGCTTCCTTCAAGGCTACAATACTCTGGATGCCTTGGCTTCAGTTGCTTTTAGTGTGGTTGCCGTGACAACCCTCAACCAGCTCGGTTTCAAGAATAAAAAGGAATATATTTCTACTATTTGGGTCGTGGGTATTCTTGTGGCGCTTGGCTTTAGCGTTCTTTATATTGGCCTTGCCTTTCTTGGAAATCACTTCCCACTTAATCTAGCGAATTTGCCGAAAGGTGTAAATGTAGGGGCCTCTGTTTTGTCTTCTTCAACTCAGGCTATCTTTGGGCCGATGGCTCAAATTTTCCTAGCGATTATGGTAACGGTGACTTGTTTTACAACAACAGCTGGACTTATCGTCTCAACTGGCGAATTTTTCCATAATACTTTTCCGAAAGTATCTTATAAGGTGTATGCGATCGTTTTTACGCTAGTTGGTTTCGCTATTGCAAATCTTGGTTTGAATGCTATTATTCAGTATTCAGTTCCAGCTCTGGAAATTCTTTATCCTATTACCATTACGATTGTGATGATTGTCATGGTCAATCGCTTTTTACCACTTTCTAAACCGGGGATGCAGTTGACCATCGCAGTGGTGACCCTGATTGCTTTTGCTAGCATTTTGGGACGACAATTCCAGCTAACTGCCATTCTCAATCTGGTTAATGCTCTGCCATTTGCTCAAGCTTCTCTACCTTGGTTGCTGCCGGCTCTAGTTGGCATCTTGCTCTCTCTCCTTTTGCCAAACAAGCAAAAAAGTGAAGCATTTGAATTTGAAGCATAGGAAGAAAATTCACCACAGTGTGGTGGATTTTTTTTTGACTCATTGTCAATTATAGTAGGGAATTTATGGCGAAGGAATTCAAGCTATTTTTTTATGAGCAATATGACAATATAATCCTTTTATAAGATAGATTTAAGAAAAATTTTAACTTTTTCTTAACCATTTTTAATCTTAGGAGATTATACTAAAGTCATCAAAAAAACAAACCTAAAGGAGAATCTTATGAAATTCAATTCAAATCAAAAATATACCCGCTGGTCAATTCGTCGTTTAAGCGTGGGTGTGGCTTCCGTTGTTGTTGCCAGTGGTTTCTTTTTGCTAGTTGGTCAACCAAATACCGTACATGCAGATGTTCTCACTACGACTCCGACTGAAGTTCTTCAAACAGATTCATCATCAGTAGAAAAGAATGAGTTGCCAGAGACAGTTCTGAAAGAAGCTGTAGATTTAGCGCTTCCTGCAAATCAGGCGACTCCAACTCCAAAGGAAGTGGTCGATGAGACTAATTCTACAGACAAGTCTAGCCTAGCTCCTAAGGAAGAAGTTGATGAAACTAATTCTTCAGACAAGTCTAGCCTAGCTCCTAAGGAAGAAGTTGCAAAACCAAAAGAAGAAGAGGCTATGTCGGAAGTTAACGAACCAAAAGAAGAAAAGGTTATGTCGGAAGTTAACAAACCAAAAGAAGAAGCTAAGCCAGTAGCAACTCATGATGCAGTTTCAAAACAAGATCGTGAAGCGATTACTCCTCAATCAGTAACAACTCCAGAGGAAGTTAAAAAAGGCGTTGCTGAGAATACTAAAGATACAGTAGACGTTCCAGCCAGCTACCTAGAAAAAGCGAATGTTCCTGGTCCATTCTTGGCTGGTGTTAACCAAGTCATCCCGTATGAAGCTTTCGGTGGCGACGGCATGTTGACGCGCCTCTTGCTCAAATCTTCTGACAAGGCTCCTTGGTCAGACAATGGAACAGCTAACAATCCAGCCCTCTTGCCACTTGAAGGCTTGGCCAAAGGTCAATACTTCTACG
>ERZ772786.591-NODE-591-length-15068-cov-11.330847_pt1 | contig 15068 bp, 12 predicted proteins | sample MGYA00511473_ERZ772786 | MGnify/ENA primary metagenome ERZ772786 (study PRJEB29015, sample SAMEA2738025) | human oral metagenome | biome: human oral; feature: human-associated habitat; material: saliva | place: China | collected 2252 ...
GAGGCGTCTAGGCCTCCTGCGATGAGGAGCATTCGGAGTTGGTAGTTGGTGGGGTCGGGGTATCCTTCGATGTTCTTCTTCGGGATTCCGATGTCGAGGGTGGTGGTCATCGGGAGTACTCGCCTTCATGCTCGATCACCGGCAGCAGTCCACGCTCGTTCTTGAGCAGGTCATAGATGAACAGGCGGCCCTTTTGTGTCCAGTACATGTGGGTGCGGGTCTTGCCCTCGTCGTACTCGTGCGTCTTGGACTGGGTGTAGCCCTGCTCAGCAAACTTGGCGTAGAGGAACCAACGGCCGGACTGATGGAACTGCACCTGCTCCTCGCGCAGAATCTGGTTGAGCTTCTTCGCCGACAGGCCGTAGTCCTTGGCGATCTCGGTGGTGGTGATCAGCGACGGCGACGCCAACACCACGTCGTAATAGGACACCTTCGGTGCTACTTCCAATAGGGCTTGTGACGGCGAGGTGCTTGGCCCGCTCAGCCCGCAGAGTGGCGATCGCCCGCTCCAAGAACTCGTCGTCGGACAGAAGCTCGTCGATGGCGTACATGCCGTGACGGCGGATGGACGGGAGGACGTCGTCGAACACCCACGCCTCGAACTGCCGGGCGGCGGGCAGCTTGGAGGAGACAAGACGCGCCAGAGCATCCTTCGTGTTGGTGTAGCCGAGGGCGGTGGCGACATCTTTTCCGCAGAACAGGAGCTGCCCCTCGGAGGTGATGGTTCGGATCGTGCCGAACTCGTGGTTGGTGAACGCTTGTAGCGCGGTAGCCATGACCGGCTCCTTTTCTGAGAGCCGGGTAGACAATCGCGGGCGCGGGATGCGCCAGGCTCTCACCTGTCAGGCACGGCAGGCACCGAAACCGGACAGGGTGTGAGGAAGGCTCTCGCCCATACGCCCCCGAGCACTGGCAAATCCGGCGAGGTGCTGGGTAACCGTTCAGCTCGACTCGGTCCTGGAGTGGGCTGGATCTCTCGTGTGGAGACGCCGACTTCGGCACGTGACATTGACCAGACGGCCACGGTGACGTACCGTAGGGGGTGATAGATCCCCGGTCAGGCCTCTAGTCCCGCAAGGGACAATGCACAAATGACCGGGGCCTTTCACTTTCTAGGGAGCTCATGGTCAAGCGCTGGCTCAGTTACGATGAACAAGTCAAACTGCTTCAAGAACGCGGTTTGACCGTCACTGACGCCGCATCAGCAGCTGAGTTCCTATCTCGCGTGAACTACTACCGGCTCTCGGGATATTTCCGATACTGGCAAGTTGACCCAATGGCGGGCAACAATCGCTTCCTCGACGGTTCATCCTTTGAAGTGATTCAGCGGCTCTACAAAGCCGAACAAGACCTGGTTGCAGTCTGTGACGAAGTTCTCCACCCAATCGAGGTTCTACTCCGAACTCGGTTCGCCTACTACTACGCACAGCATGTCGGAGCGATCGGAACGTTCGCCCGTGGTGACGGGTTCACGCAATCGCCTGATCCTAATGACGAACGTGTCGAAGAACATGCGCTGTCGAATCTGGATCGCAGCAAGGAGACCTTTGTGTCTCACTACCGTGATGAGATCAAGACGGGCAACGCTTACAGAATCGAAGCCTACGCACGCATGCCCGTCTGGGTAGCGGTGGAGGCATTCTCGTTTGGCAGCCTGTCCAGGCTTATTGAGGCTTCAAGCAAGTCCGGAGTGCTGCACGACATGGCAGCGTCGATGAACGTTTCTCCAACTACACTGCCAAGCCAAGTCCGATCATTCGTCTACCTACGCAACCGCAACGCCCACTGTGCGAAGCTATGGAACCACGCTGTTCTCGACCGTCCAGGACTCCTCTCCAACATCGCCCGACGAGCCAAACGAGACCACCGTCAGTTCAGCGATCATTCGATCTACAAGATCTTCGTAGCGCTTGACCAAGTCGCCACCAAGACCGGTCTCCAGCAGGATTGGCTCGCCAACCGCGTCGAGCCGATCCTTGCCACGAATGCCCTTCTCGCCGCAGGCATCGCAACCCCAGCCCGCTACGGCGAAATACCGAAGCAGCTGCTCACCGCCGACCACTAGCTCTACACCGTCCGGTCAGTCCTTGCTGTAATACGAGCATTCGTATCCGTCGGTGTCCAGCGAGAGTCCGTCTGCCCAGTCGGGAGAGGTGGCCATGAGAGCGCAGGCGTCGGCGACGGTGAACCCGGAGCCCAAGGGTTCGTCGATGACGATTTCGTCGTGGACGTGCATGACGATCCGGTGCCCGGCCTGGGCGACGAGCCGCATGGCGTGGACGAGCAGGTCGCGGGCGACCGCTTGGATGATGTTCTCGACGAGTTTCCCGCCGTAGGTTTCCAGACGCCCCCACTTCCTGCCGGTGGTGACGCCGCTGTAGGTGATGGAGGTGCCGCCCCACCGGTTCTCACCCAGCCTCGGCTGCACATAGGCCAGCCGTCTACCCGACGGCAACTCTACGAAGAGGATGCCGGGCTCGACGGTGAAGCTGAGGTTGCGTAGCCGGACGGGTCGGCGGGTGGTGATCGCGTCGAGCGCCGCCTGCTCGACGTCGGCCCACAACTGCACGATGTTGGGGTTAGCTGCCCGCCACGCGTCGACGATCGGCTTCAACTCATGCTCTGCCAACCCCATCCGCAAGGCACCCATCGCTTTGAGCGCGCCGACAGAGCCGTTGTAACCGCAGGCCAGCGTTGCGATCTTCCCTTTCTGACGTAGCTCGGCGTTGACGCCGTGTTTTTCGACTGGGACGCCGAACATGCGGCTCGCGGTCTCGCAGTAGAGGTCTTTTCCGTCCCGAAAGGCTTGGAGGGTGGAGGTTTCTCCGGCGAGCCAGGCGATGACACGGGCTTCGATCGCGGAGTAGTCGGCGACGATGAACCGGCACCCGGCACTGGGGATGAACGCTGTCCGGATCAACTGGGACAGCGTGTCGGGCACCGAGTCGTAGAGCAGTTCGAGAGCGTCGAGGTTGCGTTGCCTGGTGAGGGTGCGGGCTTGGTCGAGGTCAGGCAGATAGTTACGCGCCAGGTTTTGTACTTGGACGAGGCGTCCGGCGAACCGCCCGCTGCGCCCAGCCCCGTAAAACTGGATGAGGCCCCGTGCCCGCCCGTCCGCGCCTGCGACGTTATGCATTGCCTGATACTTCTTCACCGAGGATTTCGCCAGATCCCCGCGCAGCTCCAGCACTTCTTTAACCTTGCCCGTGGCGGTGTCGAGGGCGGCTTCGACATCAGCCTTGGCGAGTGATTCGAGGTGGCAGTCGTGGGTGGTGAGCCATTCCTTCAACTGGATCGGTGAGTTCGGGTTTCCCAACCCGGTCAACCCCTGCGCCCGCGCCAACGTCTCCTCACGATGCTGATCGTCCAGCACGACGGCAGCATCTGCGAGGGTGCGGTCGAGCAGGATGCCAGTGTCGTTAATGCGTTGATCCAGAGCGTAGGCGTCCCACTCGGCCTCGGGCATCGGGAACAAGGAGAGCCGGTCGTGGATCGCGAGCTCAACCTCGACATCGCGCCGGTTGTACTCCACAAACGCCTGCCAACCATCGGGGTCACTGCCAGGCAGGTTCCTGGTGCCGCCACCGTTGAGCACGCTGGGTGTGGCTGGTGTGCAGAACTGTTTGATCAGCCGCTTACCCGCCGTGTCCTTCTGCACGTCAAGGTTGAGTGCGGCTCCGACGGCGTCGAAGCTCATCAGCAGACCGAGGTAAGCCGACCACACCATCGTGCAGCGCCACTGGCTTGGGTCAAGAAACCTGGCCGCCAACAGCTCGGGGTGGTGACGCTGCAGCCATGAGGAGAGCGCGACTCTCTCAAACGCCGCGTTGTGCGCCCACTTCGTCACCGCCGAGTCGGTCAGCGCCACCAGCACCTCGTCGGGCAACTGCTCTCCACCAGCGAGGTCGATGGTGTTGCCCCTGGGGGTCAGGTACGGGACGGTGAATTGGTTGTTGAATGCCACGTGAGGGCTTCCCTTCTTGCGAAGGGAGACCCCGTTGAGGGCAACCGGCGAGAGACCGTGGTGTTGAGCGGAAACAGTGACAGGCACCAACCCGACCCGGGGTAAACCCGGATACAGGTGGTGCCCGTCAAGCGCTCAACGGAGGTCTCCCGAATACGGTTGAAAAACGCATGCGGGTATAGAAAGGAAGGCGGCCGGCCGGTGACCGGTACGGCTCTGACTGCCACAGCGGTTGGGCTGTCCTGCCGGTTGACGTCTGGCCAGCAGGACAGCCGTGAGGGCTACTTGCCCTTATGCGGCTTGGCCTGAGCCAGCGCCGAGGCTGCGACCGACTTCGTCTTGGCCGAGGTGCGACCGTCGCGCAGCAGTGCGGACGCCTTCTTGGCGACCGGTCGAGACGTCTGCTTCGTGTTTCGCGTACCCATGTCCCTGTTCACCTCCTGCCTCATTTCGCTCCGACACGGTTACGCGTTCGTGAAGATGAACGCGACAAGAGTGAAGCGGCCTTGTAAGATCGAAGGAACATAAGCTCGCTGCTCGCCCTTGTGGTTCTAGGTTCCCCGATGACGGTTTTCTGATCGGCTGGGAAGCGATGGGCAGCGATGGGTCGCGATGGAGAGGCGGTGCGGTGGATTACAAGTCGAGCTTCCACGCCGTCTTGACGACGGTGCGCCCGCTGATGAAAGGCACCCGTAACCTTGGCGAGTTCACCGCAGGTCTCATCGACATGGGACTCGTGCCTCGCGGAACTGTCGACGGCGAGAAGACCGCGCTTGAGATGCGCAAGTCGGCGACGTGGAAGGGGTACGCCAACGGGTCTGACCAGCTGCCTACTGTGTTAGCGAGCGAGCTAGCTGGGCGATGGGATCAGTTTCGGTTCGCCGGCAACGTCTCCCAGGCATACGAGGAGTCGGCACTCAATGACCTAGCCGACCGGCTCCACGACCTTGACGAGTCGATCAACAAGGGTAATGTCACCGAAGGTCTAGGCCAGCTGTTCTACAAGGTGTTCACCGAAGCTGCAGGTGAGACCGCTGCCGTAACGGAGCCCTTGACTTTGGCAGACAAGGCCGACCGATCTGGCATCCCGTACATTGACGAGAAGACGAATCGCCTCAGGCTTGGCGACCGCTCGGTCGCGTTACCGCCGAAGCATCCCACACCGGACACAGTTCAGCCTGCTGAGCTGGTGTATGTTTCGGCGCTCCTGGCCGCGTATTGCGAAGACAAAGCCCGTACCGGCGTTGAGGTGGAGCTGGACGACATCCCGTCGCGTCTGGTTCAACACTTCCAAGAACAGCGCAAAGCGTTCTACCGTGCCGAATGGGTACGAGAAACATCGTGGAACTGCATCCACGATGGGCGGCCATTGTTTGACGAGTTCCTGGAAACGATGCACGCGGGAGTCTCCGACACCAACTTGCGTCAGTACCCCAACGGACTCGAATGCCTCCTCGCGACACTAGCTCAAGCAGCCGCAGTCCAACTCGACGGTGTCCGGCTCGACCAGATTATTGACCTGATCGACGTGTGGAGCCGGAAAGGTTCCTGCCACGAACTCGTCGCCCGGAACCGGCTGGGATGGGTAGATTGATGCGCGCCACGTCCCTAGACACAAGTTTCGAAGCCGAACTGCGCGGGCTCATCTTGCTGTTCCTACTCGGAGATGCAACGGATGCCGACTACCTGGGTGCCCTAGACACCATCACCGTCAACGCCCACACCTTCGGGGTCGGGGCAGCAAATCTCAACGGCACCCACCGACTGGCCAGCGGGGAACTCCACACGCGCACAGTCCTGATGACCCAAGCTCTCCAGCATTTGGCGATACAAGGATTCGTGAAACTACAGCCAGATCGTTCTCCGGCGGCCTTCACGATTACCGCCGAGGGTGAATCAGTCGTCAACCATTTCCGCTCCCGATACGCCGGTCAGTTGTTCGACACCGCGTTGGAGACGATCGAGCGGGTTGGCGACCTGAGCACGAGCGAGCTGGCTCAGATCATCAGGTCAGCGACCCCGGAAGGAGAAACGCGATGACACAAGGCTTCTGGATCAGCAGCATCACCGTGGCCGGGCACCCCACTCGGCGGGACTCCAGCGTCGGTTTCGAATCTGGACTCAACGTCATCTACGGACCGTCTAACTCCGGCAAGTCCTGGGTGCTTCAGTGCATCGACTACGTGTTCGGGCTGAAAGCCGACGAGTTCGTCCTCGATGAAAACTCCGGCTACACCGAGGTGTGTATGGGGGTACGCACCGCGCAGGGCTCACTTACGTTATCGCGCCCCATCGGTGAGGGAGCCAATAACATCGAGGTCTCCAGCACAGACCCACGAATTGAGTCTGGAACCTACAAACGTCAATCGTCTGGCCGTTCCCCGCTACTCAGCTCGGTGTGGCTCAAACTCATCGGCTACGGCGCCCCTGAAAACCTGAAAATCATCAAGAACCAAAACCTTGAAACCCAGGCGTTGACGTGGCGCACCTTCTGGCATGCGCTGTACGCGGATGAAGACCGGATCAGCACCAAGAAACCAATCCTTCTCCCTCTTCAGACCACCGCACAGCCCGCGTTCAAATGCGCCCTAGCGTCACTGATCACCGGCAAGGACTATGCCGCCTACGCTCGTGATGAGTCTGTCGAAACGAGGAAATTGCGTAACAACGCGATCATCGACTACCTCGAGCCGCTACCCAAACAGCTTGAAGAACGAGTCGAGTTGATCGACAAAGCACTCGGTAGCAGCGACCCAGCAGAGATCCAGCAGCGCATCGATGAGCTGACCGCAGAACTGGAACGTGTCCAGCAACGCATCACACACGCCACCGTGCAAGGGCAAGACGTCGTCGCACGCCTCCAACAGGTGCGTGACTCGCTGGCGGAATCCCGCAGTCTGCGGAACCGATACGAGGAACTTGCCGCCTCCTACCGTGCCCGCATCGAGCGGTTCGATTTCGTCGAGGAAGGCCACGCCCTCACCGCACACAGGGAACCGGCAACAACCTGCCCCGTATGCACGCAGGCACTACCACCGGAAGCACGATCCGCAGTTCCAGAGCCCGATCCGCGTGAACGCCACGACCTAGCTGCCCGACTCAACGATCTTCGTCAAACGATCCATCAGATGGATCTTGAACAGGCACCACTGCAAGAACAAGAGCAGGATCTCGCCGCAGAAGCCGAGCGCATCGCTCGGCGCATCAGCGGCGAGTTAGAGCCACAACTGCAAGCCCTCTCGACTTCGCTTGCCAGCCACAACGCGATCATCGCCATGCAGGCAGAAAGAGAACAGCACCTCGAACGCAAACAAGCCATCGAAAACGAACTCAAAGAACGCAAGAATCGCACATTCCCCAAGGGCAACTTCAATCCGCTCGACGAATACCCGAAAACGTTCTGGCTGCAGATGGGCACCAACCTGCTCGACATCCTTGGAGCCTGCGCGTTCCCCAGACTCAAAGATGCCCGATTCTCGCGTGAACTGTTCGATGCTGTCATCAACGGCAAAACCAAAGCGAAGGAAGGGCAGGGCTACCGGTCGTTCGTCAACACCGCTGTCATGCTCGCTCTCCGGAAATACCTCGCCTCCGAGGACGCCACACACAACCCCGGCCTGCTCATCATCGACACCCCGCTACTGGGGCTCGACGATCCACAGCTCGACCCCGAGCTTCAAGAAGCCCGTGAAACCATCCCCGCTGCCCTGTACGACTACCTCGCCCTCAAACAAGACGGCGGTCAGATGATCATCGCTGACAACACCAAGTTCATGCCCGACATAGAACCACTAAAGGACCGATGCAAACTCATCGTATTCACGAAACGCGAAGGAGAAGGACGCTACGGCTTCCTGCTCGATGCCCAGGACGAAGACCTAATCGATCTGGAGAAAACAGATGACAACTAACCGCGCCTTCAGCTACAAGCCCCTCTGGAAACTCCTCATCGACCGCGACATGAACAAAACCCAACTTCAAGAACGTGCAGGTATCAGTCCAGCCACCCTGTCCAAACTCGGACGCGGCGGCAACGTCACCACCGACGTCCTTGCCCGCATCTGCGAAGCACTCAACTGCGACATCGCTGACATCTGCGAGGTCGTCGCCACCAACATGAAGGGAGAGACCGACTAGATGACCGCTCAACGCCTGCAGCTCACCTGGTACAACAAAGACAAAGCTCTCATTCCCACCGAGACCGGTAAGTACGGCTACACGTGGGTGGACCCGTCTGATCCGCGCTACTGCGAAACCCACACTCTCGTGCTGGACGACTACATGCAAGGCGCGCAAACCCCGAAGAGCGATGAGTTCGAGTATTCCGAGCGAGCCGACCTGGAGCCCCAGGATGACAACCTGCTCATCCTCGGCGAATCCGGCGACGTCCTCGAAGCGCTTACCCGCGTTCCCGAGCTGGCCAAGAAATACGTGGGTCAGGTGAAGCTGATCTACATCGACCCGCCGTTTAACACCGCTCAAACATTCGCCAGTTACGAGGACAACCTAGAGCACTCCATCTGGCTGACGATGATGCGCGACCGGCTGCTCCACATGAAGAAGCTGCTATCTGCTGACGGTTCGATTTGGGTACACCTTGACGACGTGGAGGTGCACCGAATGCGCCTTTTACTGGATGAAGTGTTCTCCCCAGGCTCGTTTGTGACGACTATCGCATGGGAGAAAGCGCAGGGTGCGCGCAATGATACCGATATCTCATCCGCCCAGGATTTGATTCTCGTGTATAAGAAGTCACCGACCATCGATTTTAAGAGCGTCCGGAACCTACTGCCACGAAGCGCAGCGCAGATCGAACGGTATCAAAATCCAGATAATGATCCACGCGGACCCTGGCGACAGGGTGACAATGGAACTGCAAAATCAGGCTCTGAGGATTACCGGTTCCAGATCAAGCTTCCCTCTGGCCGTGAAGTTGTCCCGCCACCCGGGTCATACTGGCGTTTCTCTGCCGCGTCCTTTCAAGCTGCAAGGAAAGAGGGACGTATTTGGTTCGGCGCGAACGGGGATTCACTCCCGGTGATTAAGCGTTACTTAAACGAAGTCCAAGGCGGCGTGGTTCCGCGAACCTGGTGGCCAGCATCAGAGGTTGGATCAAACCAGGAAGCAAAGCGTGACCACTTGCGTCGCCTGTTCCCTGATTCCGAGCCGTTCTCCACCCCCAAGCCGGAGCGTCTCCTCGAACGCATCATTCACATCGGCTCGAACCCTGGTGACATCGTGCTAGACGTGTTTGGTGGGTCGGGGACGACGGCTGCGGTGGCGCAGAAGATGGGTCGGCGTTGGGTGACGTGCGAGTTGCTGGAGTCGACGTTCACAACGTTTACGCGTCCCCGTCTGGAGAAGGTGATCAACGATCAAGACCCGGGAGGGATAACCCGGACGAAGGGCGAACGAGTCGACGCTACGGAAGACGGGCTGCCTGATGGTGTCTCGCCAGAGGACGCCGCGAAATTCACGAGCGTGCTCAACAAGCTGATCAAGGACGACCCGGAATTAAAGAAGAGCGTCGAGGTGAAGACACTGAAGGCTGCCTCGAAGACCAGGCGCACGAAGGAAGTGCTGAACTGGCGAGGTGGCGGCGGCTTCCAGGTGGCGCACCTGTCGCCGGCTTGTTTCGACTACGACCCGGCCCTGGATCGGGTGATGCTGACAGCGGCAGCGACCGGCGAGACCTTGATCGAGTCGGTGGCTGCCAACCTCGGGTTCACACTGTTGCACCCGGATGATGACTATATTTTTGATGCCCGCCGTGGCAATGCCTTGCTGAAGGTGGTGGAGGGTGTGGCCACGACCGAGATTGTCGACTGGCTGGCCTCCCAAGTTCAAACCGGAGAGACGATCGTGCTAGCAGCAACCACCGTGATGGACGGGGTACGCCAACACTTGCGCCGCAGCGTGAAGGGCTCGCGGGTGGTCGCATTGCCCGATGATGTGTTTCAGTACAGCGAAGGTGGTGACCAGTGATGGCGAACAGGCTCAACATCAGTTTTGACTCCGACATGCTGGAGTCGATCAGTGCCGAGTTCGACCTGCGTGCTCCGAACAAGGAAGCGCTGCGCCAGCTGGTCTTCACTCTGGACGGCGACTACGACCCGGACGTGATGCAGGTGCTCAGCTTAGCCACCGGTGTGGGCAAGACGTATCTGATGGCCGCCTTCGTGGAGTATCTGCGCCGCCAAGGTGTCGGTAACGTCATGATCGTCACCCCGGGCAAGACGGTGCAGGCCAAGACCGTGCAGAATTTCACGCCCGGCACGCCCCGCTACATCACCGGCGCGGCGGTGCCGCCCGAGGTGGTCACCCCGCAGGACTACTCGGCGTGGATCGCCCGGCAGAACGGCCCCGCCCAGCTTTCGTTCGGGCGGGAAACCCCGATGTTGGCGTTCATCTTCAACATCCAGCAGCTCATCGCGCCGAAGGAGGCCGAGGGTGACACCCACGGCGCTACCCAGGATGCGATGCGCCGTAAGCCCCGCCGGTTCGATGAGAACGCCGGCGTGCTCTTCGACTACCTCAAGGGTCTCGATGATCTGGTTGTGATCGCCGACGAATCCCACCTGTACGGGGCCAGTGCGGTCGCGTTCAACGCTGCGTTGAAGGAACTCGACCCAGCGGCGGCGATTGGTTTGACGGCTTCGGTGGACAAAAAGACCGATCATGTGATCTACGAGTACCCGCTCTACCGCGCCATCCAGGACAAGTACGTCAAGGCCCCGGTGTTGGCGTTCCGCAAGACTGGATATGGCACCAATGAAGCCTCCGAAGAGCAACAGTTGCGTGACGCGCTGCAACTGCGAGCGCTCAAGCAGGCCTACTATGACTCGTACGCGGCTTCCCAGAACCGCGATCATGTGAACGCGGTCGCTTTCGTGGTCTGCTCCGATGTTGAGCATGCCACCCAGGTCGCCGATCTTCTGCGCACCCCGGAGTACCTCGGCCGGGAATCGGCTGTGCTGCAGGTGGACTCCAAGCACGAGGATGAGTTGACCCAGCGTCGCCTCGACGAATTGGATCGGCCCGAATCGCCTGTGCTGGCAGTGGTCAGTGTCAACAAGCTCAAGGAAGGCTGGGATGTCAAAAACATCGCGGTCGTAGTGACATTACGGGCGATGGCCTCCGAAGTGCTTACCCAGCAGACCATGGGGCGAGGCCTGCGTTTGCCGTTCGGCAGATACACCGGCGTGTGGCAGATCGACCAACTCGACATCATCGCTCACCAATCCTTCACCGAATTGTTGAACGCCGAGAATGTGCTGCAGCAGTTCGGATTGGACGAAGCCGTCCCCGAACCCGACAAAGCCAAGGTTGAGGAGGCGATCCGCAAAGCCGCCGAACAATCCAACACGGATCCAGGCACAGACACGACCGGCGGTCAACCATCGACTACGACTATGCCGGGGCCTGGTGCTGGCACCGGTGGCGTAGATCCGCAGCCGGGCACCGTTCCCGTCAACGGTGGTGACGAAGGTCTGGGTTTGCCCGGTGTCGGGGTTCGCACCATCACCGACCCGGAGGATCAGCCCACCTGGGAATTGGTCTCGATTGGACGGAACCCCAACTTCGCCGATGTGGCCTACCAGTTCCCGGTAACCACGATGACTGTGCAGCAGCCGCCCATTGACCTGTCAGAAATCAGTGACGCCGAGATTGAGCAGGCGGCGCGTCGGGTCACCTCTGCCGGGGACGTGCTGCTGCGCAAAGAGATCATCGCCGCCCTAGGCAAGAAACTCCGGGCAGAGGATCGAGAAAGCGCCGAAGTCGACTCCGTCCACGTCGACGACGCCGACGCCGAGGAGGCGCTGGTCAAACTAGTGATCAACATGTCGCTGGTGCCCAAAACCGAACAGACCGCCCGCTACGTCGCCACGTTCCTGGTGCCGAAGTTCATGCGCGCCGTGACGTTCACCGGCTGGACCGTCAAATCCCTCGACTCCGCCCGCGCCGAACTCCTAGCGCTGATCAAGAACTACACAACCGAGACACTGCGAGCCACCCGCGAGGTGCCGACCATACACCCCAAGTCAATGCCAAGCACCGGCTACACACTCCCGTTGGGTGAGAAGGTGCATGACCAGATCGAGAGTCGTGACCAGTTCGTGCGAGGCCGGGTCTACGGCGGCTGGTTCAAGTCGCTATTCGCAGAGGAATCCTTCGACTCCTTCACTGGCGAATACCAGCTTGCTCGCCTGCTCAACACCTCGCCGGGGATCGTGTGGTGGCATCGCCTGCATCCGCAAGACCAGGCGTTCGTGTACTACAACGCGAAAGACCGCTACTTCCCCGACTTCGTGGCCTTGGACACCAACGGGGTGCATTGGATCATCGAGGGCAAAGACGAGCGCGGCCGCGATGACGCCAGGGTGCAGGCCAAGCGTAAGGCTGCCGAGGCGTTGGTGCGACGGTTGGTTGCTGAGGATGCCTACACCGATCAGCACTGGGGCTATCTGATCGCCTACGAGCAAGACACCGCCCGTGCCGACTCGTGGGAAGACCTGAAAGCCTTCGCCAACCCGGTCAGCAACGCCCTGTAGCTGCGAGTTCGCCTGGGCGCATCACGGGACTCCAGCGTTGCGGGAGGTCGAGGGCGACGGCCTCGCCGGTGATGAACACGAAGCCGAGCCTGCCATCGGTGAGCATGCACCCGCCCTCCAGCACTGCAAGGAAATCCGGGATGCGGAGCGCAAGCTGCGTCGGCGATTCGGTCAGGAGCTTGCCGATCGCCGTGCGGAGCGTCGATGGGCGTCGCCGCACACCCGTTGACTGCAGGCTGTCCACGGCCTGGTCGAACGCCGCGCGGTTCCGGTCAGCGAGCACTTGCATGGCCTCAGCCATCTTGACCAACAGAACCTCCTGGTAGAGGTGACTGGTGGCGCAGGTGCCGCGCTTGACGTAGTTCGTGGGGCACTCCCACACGTCGGCCCGATTCGGGGTGCCCGAATGCCAAGTCTTGTGACCGAACGCCCGTCCGCAGTCGCCGCAGACGATCTTGCGAGACATGCGTCGATCGAAAGAATTGTGGCCTTGCGGGCCAACGCGGGTCGCCAGCCACGGCAGCTCCCGATCTGCGATGCCGAGGGTCTCAGCGGCGTGGCGGTGGGCACGGGATGCGTCCATCCACTCGACGGCGTGCCCGGCGGCGAGGTTTTCGAGGAGGAAGCTGGTCAGCCGGTAGGTCAGGCGAACTTGTACTGTTGCGAGTTCGGGGTAGTGCATGGTGGTGGCTCCTGTCATTGCGTCACGTACATACACGCTCTGATCAGGGCTAATAGCAAGTCGTAACCGGCACTACCTTTTGGCGCTTGCCACATCTTTTAGCGCTCCACTGTCAGCCACACCCGTCGTGGTTCACGTCGCCCGGCTCCACCTCCCGATCGCACCAGATACCGAAGCCGCACTGTCCAAATATGCGGCTCGACGGTCAACACCACGGCTCGTTTTGCCTAGTGGCGAGCGGGTTTTGCCCCATCTGCGTCAACCGCATCTCGTATGGTGTTGTATCCACTTCGATACGGTTTGCGAGCCTTTTGCTGGCACGGGCACGTTCGTGGCGCGTCTGCTGCAATTGGATGTGATTCCACCTGAGGCTTTGAAGCGCAAGTATTTGCAGGAGATTTTTGCCAACGAGGTGGTACTACTCTCCTACTACATTGCCTCTATCAACATTGAGCAGGTGTACCACCAGGTGCGCGCGGAGCAGGGCGTGGACGAGGGCTATGTCGAGTTTCCAGGCATGACGCTTACGGACACCTTCCAGCTCCACGAGGGCGACGGCACGATCACCGAGGACTTCGAGGGCCTGGCCGCCAACAACGAGCGCGCGAAGGCGGAGAAGGACTCGGCGATCACGGTCATCGTCATGAATCCGCCGTACTCGTCGGGTCAGAACAGTGCAAACGACAACAACCAGAACCTGGCGTACCCGCGCCTGGATGAGCGTATTGCGGATACTTACGCAGCTAAGTCAACCGGAGCAAACAAGAACAGCCTCTACGACTCCTACTTCCGTGCCCTGCGCTGGGCATCGGACCGCATCGGGGAGCGAGGAGTCATCGCTTTCATCTCCAACAGCTCTTTCGTAGATGGCAATTCTGCTGACGGCGTTCGCCTGTCGCTGCAGGAGGAGTTCTCGCAGATCTTCATCTATAACCTGCGTGGCGGTATCCGAGGAAAAATGGGAGATGCCGCAAAACGTGAAGGTGGAAACATCTTCCCCATCATGACGGGTGTCGCAATTAGTGTGCTCATCAAAGACCCAGCACACACAGGCATCGCGGAAATCTTCTACGCGGAGGCGGAGGACTACGCGACACGACAGGAGAAGCTCGACCAGATCGGCGCCTACGGATCGATCGAGGGGATCAGTGGGGTGGATGCGTTCCGAGCGGTCACGCCCAACCAGCACGGCGACTGGATCAGCTCTCGCGACGAGCGCTTCGCAACTTTCCAGGAGATTGGAAACAAGACGCTGAAAGGAAAAGAATCAACGCCCGCCGTATTCCGACAGTATTCTGCTGGGCTCCAAACTAATCGAGATGCATGGTGCTGCGGTTTTTCCGCAGACAACATCATCACCAACATATGCAAGTTAATTACAAATTACAACGAAGGAATCAAAAAGAATGAACCTGATTTTGATGCCACCAAGATCTCATGGACACGCTCCCTAAGAAGACGTTACGAACAGAATAAGCAACTCAAACAAGATAATGGATATATCCGGCAATGCGCATATAGACCATACATCCGACAATATCTTTATTGGTCTTCAGATCTAATTGAATACACGAACCAGGTTCCCCAATTTTTCCCAACAGAAGCACACCAGAACATCACTCTTGTTTTACCTGCAGGACCATCAGCAGCACAATTTTCGCCAATTGTTTACACGCTAATACCTGCCGTAACCCCTAACGGCGGAAACCAAATGTTCGCTCTCTACATCTGGGAGCCCCTCTCCCCCACCTCCGGGAGCGAGCCTGACCTGTTCGCCGACCTGGCGACCTCCTCGGAGAGCCGGGCGAATGGGGAGGCCACGGCCTCGTCCCTGGATTTCTCGCGGCCGATCGGCGACCAGATCCCGGTG
>ERZ772786.596-NODE-596-length-14948-cov-3.053784_pt1 | contig 14948 bp, 12 predicted proteins | sample MGYA00511473_ERZ772786 | MGnify/ENA primary metagenome ERZ772786 (study PRJEB29015, sample SAMEA2738025) | human oral metagenome | biome: human oral; feature: human-associated habitat; material: saliva | place: China | collected 2252 ...
AACTTCAAACCACAAACTACCTTCTTGTATATTTTCAATTTTTATCATTTTACCTTGCTTACACAAAGAGGGCAAATTAAAATACAATTCTAATTATATCATATTTCATTTATATTTTAACTCATCTCTTTGTTTAATAAATTCATCAAATGCTGGAAACCAAACCCTTCCACTCATTCAAAAAAATTTTTCTGTCATGAATATAGGATTATTTTTCATCTCACTTATTCTGTTTTGTGCTGATTTCTTTGTAATGGCATAAAATTTTGAAATTTCTTCTGCACTTCCCATTTTCTCCTCAATAACTATTCCCTTCATCTTTTTCCTTTCTCGAAAACAAAAAAATAGAGCAAGGTTTCCCTCACTCTTTTTCTAAATTCTAAATATCTCTAATATATCCATGACTTGTTTGTGAATAATCACCAATCGCTAAATCTCAACCATAAGCACCAAAGTTAAAATACCTTTATAACCTTTCTACACTTAGAACTTCTAAACCTCCCATTTACTGAATTAATTTTTGTCCCAAATCTTCATCATTTCAGATTCCACAAAGTCCAAATCATCTTTATTATCGATAATATCATCAATACTATAAATTTCAAGAAAATCTTTTAAATGATCTATATCAGAAATTTCTTCTAATTTTTCCGCATACTCATTAAGTTCTTGAATTGATGAATACTCGCCAACTTTATAACCATAAAATTTTTCAAAGTCATGTATTGCATATTCTTCCCTATGCTCTACATCAAAAAGTAAATCTGATTTAATTCTTGAAAAATCAACAGTTAATTCATACCACTTCCCCCTTGTTCTTCCATTGCTATAACTGTTTAAATTTACAACATCTATTTTTTTGTTTCCATATTATCCTCTGTTTTTTCCCTATTTTCTCTTTAAAATTAAATTTTCAGAATTAACAACAATTGAATGAAAAATTCATTTGACAACTTATCATATAAAATATTTTAGGCCTTTATCTTACATTAATGTAAGATAAAGGAGCATTTAAATTGGTATAGCTTATCTTCTGCTAAACAAAAAAGATATGGATTACCATATCTTTATGAAATTATTAAACCCACATCTTGCTTTGATTTATTTTCAACTGTTTTAAAATATACTAAGTTAGTTATTTTATAGGTTAAATAGTAAAACAAGATCACCGTGAGTACTACTAAAAGGCTAACTATACCAATAATTTCGGAGTCAGTAATTCCGAAAAGTTCGATGATTTTACTTATCATATTATATGAAAACAAAAAATTTATGACCATCATAGCAATTGGTATAATAAACATCATGCGGACTTGTTTTGAGATAGTTTTCTTTACTTCAACTTTCGTTAATCCAATATCTTGTAAAATCTTAAAAGTTTTTTTATCTTGAATTCCTTCAGAAAGTTGCTTATAGTATGTAATCATTGCTACCCCAATAATAAAGCTAAAACTCAAAATGAATCCAATGAATAAAATTCCACCAATCTCAACTACTACTTCTTTTAATGAACTCTTTCTATCATCAAGTTCTAGTCCTTTATCCTGTTGAGATAAATATTTTTTGAACTGATAAACTTTTTGAGGTGAGATATCAAATAAAGATAAAAAATAGGGTGAGGAATCTGTTGATAATCCCTCTTTATCATATGTTTTATTAATAGCCGAAATTGCTTGATTCATTGAATTATCATCTGAAAAAATTAATAAAGAAGTTTCTGAAATTGAGGGCTGTTTACGAAGATTAGCAATTTTATTCAAATGCCCTACAACCTTATATTTTTGACCATACCATCCGACGTATTCTATATTTTTTGTATTTCCTGAAAAATCAGTCATTAAAATTTCATTTTTTTTCAGAGATTTCAGTATTTCTATGTGATTACCTAATTTTTGTATGTCTTCAGCAGTAACCATTACGACAGACATTATGTTCTTGCCCAGTAAATTTAAGTAAACTCCATTAAAATCTATACTATTATTTTTTCTACTCCGCCCAATGAAATCATATGAAATCTGTCTAATTGTATTTAAATTTGAAACCTTTACACCTGATTTATTTGACGTATCTTCAATTATTTTATTTAGCCCTAATCTGCTATCATTTTTATGAATTACATTTTGTCTCACCTGAGCTTCCTGAGGAAAATTGTCTAAAATAACTTGTTTGGAACCAATAAAAAGTCCTGTAGTAACAATCAATGTTACTAAAGACATTGTCAATAGAATAGTTATATTAGCAAGACCAATAGCGTTTGCTTTCATTCTATACAGAAGTAAGTTGGTAGAAATGAAATTATGTGAAGTATAGTAACTTCTCATTTTCTTTTTCATTTTAAGATAACTAATTGTAACAGCGATATAAAACAAATATGTTCCAAAAATAACAAGTAATACGGCGATAAAAAATTTAGTTAGAGCGTTTACTGGATTATCAACTGTCAAAGCTAGATAATACCCTGAAATAAGCAACATAAGTGAAGATATCGTTAATATTATTTTTCCTTTTGGTTCTCGTTCTCCTTTTGATGTCTTTGTTAAAAGTTCTTTTGGAGAAGTTTTCAAAATTTTTAATGCACCGAGACTAAATAGTATAGTGAAAATCAAGAAGAATGTTTCTATAACGAAAATGATAGCTAAAGGATTAATCTCTAAGTTATAATAGGATTCTCCAATAACATTCACAAAAATTAGAAACAAAAATTTTGCGATAGCTATACCAACAATTAAACCTACTCCTGTAATTATTAGGAGACATATTAATATCTCATAAAATGCCACTAATATAATATTTGATTTTTTAAATCCCAAAACATTATAAATTGAATACTCTCTTGATCTTTCATTTAATAAAAAATTATAACTATAAAACAAAAATATAATTGAGAACAAAATGACAGTTACTAACCCAAAAAACAACATTTTTGATATTATTTCCCAATTATTTAATTTTTTTAAAGAGTGAGAAACCCTCATTGATAACATTATAAATACAATTATAAACATACTCAAAGAGGAAATAATAAATGGGGAAAAAGTATTTTTTTCTTTTTTTATATTATTTAATGCAAGCTTTAAATTTAACACTAATCCCAACCCATCTACTGCTTTAATAGCATTTATATTTTTAATCAAATAGATTCTGTACCATTCGTTTAGATATTTTTTTCAATCAAACATGTACAAAACTGCGATAATCTATTATAACAAATTCAGTATAAAGATTAGCAAATTTATAAAAAATAAGTTATAAGTTTTTAGTTTTCTAAGGCACTTAAGCCAAAAATAAATAATCTTGAAGAAAACATTTTTAAACTTACGTATTTATTTTACAAAAATACAAAATTTGGCAACTCATTAATGAATATTGCTGAATAATATGCGGATAACCTTTGATGGTAAATTTACAAAATAAAAAGTCACAAGAATACTTTTTTGTGGCTCATTATTTTATAAATTGATTTGTAGTTATGCAATCTTCCCATAATTGGCCCCATATTATTTTTCATTTTAGGAACTTTAATATAGAGAACGCTTTGAGAATCTTATAAATCTTGTATTTATCTTTGAGAGCGGCCTAAAAAATCACCTCTTCTCCTTTTAATTATTACCGATAAATCTTACATTACATACCTTTTAAAAGATTTTTTATTAATTCATTTTTATTTTGAATATTGTAAAATATTTTTCATATAAAATTGAAATTTATTCATAAGTGAAATTCAAAAAGCTATAAGCCTAACACAACTATGTTCTCCTGTAGCAATCTACCATTTTTATTACTTTCTTTTGGTATCTCTTTTTAGAATTAGATACTTTTACGCCTCGCCTTCCTTCTTTCCTTAATTCATTCATTAATATCTTCATTTGATGCAACTTCTTTATCATCTTGATAGACTTTTAAAAGACAATAATTGTTTGGTCTTTCAATGTACTCGGAGTAAAAGTAAATTCTACATTCACAAAATAATAACCTTCAGATTGTAATTTATTAACTATTTTAGTAATAGCTTCCACTGAGCATTTATGTATATCGAATAAAAGTATAATTGCACCAAATAGAGAAAGTTTCAATATCCTTTAAATTTCTAACACTTTATAAAAAACACTTAAATTTAAGTGTTTTTTCATTTTCTAAATTTTTATGTTATCTTTTTTAGCCAATAACCTTATTGCGTTAAGGGTTACGATGATAGCCATCCCAGTATCACTTAATACAGCTAACCAAATTGGGAGAAAACCACCAAATACGGCTATTAATGCTAGCAATTTAATCATCAATGATAATGTGATATTCTCTTTTATAATACGAACGGTTGATTTGCTGAGTAATAGAAGGTATGGCAACTTATTTAGGTTATCAGCCATAAGAACTATATCTGAGGTTTCCATTGCTGTATCTGTACCTGCTCCACCCATTGCAATACCTAAGTCACTTGTTGCAAGAGCAGGAGCATCGTTAATTCCGTCCCCTACCATAGCAACGGTAGAGTTTTGTTGTAGCACCTCTATTTGTTTCGCTTTATCTTGAGGCATCAATTCAGCACTCGTGTCACTTAACCCCGCTTGTTTTGCAATATTGGAGGCAACTTTTTGATTGTCGCCAGTCAACATTACTAACTTCTTAATTCCTACTGATTTTAATTTCGAGATAGCTTCAATGCTACTTTTTCGAAGTGTATCTTGAACCAAGAATGCTCCGATTATAATCTTTTCTCTTCCAACAAAGATAACAGTATTTCCATTTGATTCTGACATCTTCTTGAAGGATTCTTGTTGAATTGTTAAATTAAAGAGTTTAGATGAACCAATTGAATAATTTTTTCCTAAAATTTTTGCAGTCATCCCTTTTCCAACAATATTTTGTTCATCTGTAGCCTTTAAAATTTGTGCCTCTTTTGCCAGAGCATACTTAACAATGGATTTCGCAATCGGATGAGTCGCGTTTTGTTCAAGGCTTCTTGAGATTGAAAGAAGTTCTTGTTCCGTTCCTTCAAAAATCTCTACTTCAATGACTTCAGGTTTACCCTTTGTAATTGTCCCAGTCTTGTCAAAAGCAATCGCAGAAATTTTTGAAGCTGTTTCTAAATAACTTCCACCTTTAACTAAAACACCATTTTTAGCTGCATTACCTATTGCAGATACAATAGAAACTGGAGTAGAGATAACAAGAGCACAGGGGCAAGCAACAATGAGTAGTTCCAGTCCCTTAAAGATTGAATCTTTTAAATCCATTCCCCAAAATGGTGGAAGTATCATTGTTAGTATTGCAACTACGAAAACGATAGGAGTATAAATTCTTGAAAACTTATCTATAAATGCTTCACTTGGTGCTTTTCTCTCTTCAGCTTCCTCAACCATTTTAACAATTTGAGAAATCGTTGAATCGGAGGCAACTTTTGTTGTTCTAACTTCAATGGTTCCAGATTCATTAATACTTCCAGCATATACAGAATCACCAATTTTTTTTGAAACAGGAATAGACTCACCTGTAATAGATGATTGATTAATATTTGTGTTTCCTTTTTCAATAATACCGTCAAGAGCTATTTTATCACCAGAACGTACAAGTATTGTATCGCCAACGTTAATAGATTTGCTTTCTGCTTCTATCCATTCCCCATTTTTATATAGAATTGCATTATCTGGAGCCAAAGACATCATTTCTTTAATGCTTTGTCTTGTTCTATTTACAGCTTTATTTTGTAAGTAGATTCCGATTACAAAAAGATAGAGCACTGTAGCCCCTTCACTCCATTGTCCTATTAGTACTGCGCCGATTGAAGCAATGGACATCAAGACATTCATATCCAAGGATTTTGCTTTAATTCCAAACCAAGCACTCCGAAAAGTTTTAAACCCTGCTAGACCCATCGTTAAAGCATAAAAAATATTCGAGATTAGAGAGTTAATAATTAAAAATTCAAAGGTTAGTCCAAGTGCAAACAATAGTGTAGAAATAAGAACTACCTGTCCTTGTGAAATTGTCTTTTTCTCCCCTACGTTGTCATCATCCACTAATCTTGCGGAGTAACCAAGTTGTTTTACTTTTTTTAGTACATCTTTTTTGGCTATGTGTATTGAGTTAGTAACTACAGTCATCTTACCTGTAGAAAAATTTACTTTAGTATCATCAATTTCTTTGATAGAAGCAATGCCTTTTTGAATCGTTAAAGCACAAGAGCCACAATCCATACCTGCAACATTATAAATGTACGTTGATTCTCTATTATTTCTAATTCTATTGCTTACTATGTCTGGTTCATTTTCACAACAACCATCGGAATCCGAATCCTCTCCAGAATCTTCATCACAGCAATCATCTTTGCTTTCGACATTTATCTCATTATTTTTTTCAGCACAATCTGGACAATTACAACTTTTTTCTACCTTAGGTTTGCAACAGGCGTCTTGACATGTATCCTTTTTTTTCTTGAATATTTTAAACATTTTTTCTTCTCCTAAATTATATGAGTAGCACACTCAATTTCTTCATTTTTTGACCAATGCATATCAAAAATTGTTTCATCGATGATATTAAGTAGTCTAAACAAATCTGTGTTAGCTAATGAGTAATAAACATATTTTCCAGATTGACGGCTAACAATAAAGCCACATTCTTTTAAACATGACAAATGTTGGGAAAGATTTGATTGATTACATCCAATTTTTTCCATCAATTCGCTAACTGTATTTTCCCCTTCTTTCAATATTTCTAAAACTTGTAGCCTAGTTTCATTTGAAAGTCCATGAATAAGTTTTAATCTTTTCTGATTTTGATTCAATTATATTTCCTTTGTTCAAATTAGTTTTCACTAATATATTATCAAAAGTTTATACATTAGTCAATACTAATATGAAATGAAACTTTTTTTTAATTAGTATCTTCATACCTTGAATGTTATAATTAATAGTAATATATAGACACAGGGAGCTCAAATATGGAAGATATTTTTCAAATTACAATTATACTTTTCTTCTCTATGCTAGCTACATTGCTTTCAAAGAGGTTAAAAATTCCTGAAGTTGTTGGTCAGATGTTAATAGGAATAATTCTTGCCCCCTCAGTGTTAGGGTTAATTAAAGGCGGTCATACTATAGAGGTAATGTCAGAAATTGGTGTTATCCTCTTAATGTTTCTAGCAGGTATTGAGAGTGATTTAGAAGTTCTTAAAAAGAATCTAAAGCCCTCAATTCTAGTTGCACTATCTGGTGTTATTATTCCAATCATCGTTTTTGGATCTGTTGCTTTCTATTCTGGAAGATCTCTCTCAACTAGTTTTTTTTATGGTATAGTTTTTGCAGCAACATCTGTATCTATAACAGTAAAAGTACTACAAGAATACGGATATCTTTCTACAAAAGCCGGCAATATCATACTAGGTGCTGCAGTTGTTGATGACATTCTAGCTATATTGATTCTTTCTGTATTTAAAAGCTTTAAGAATGGTGGAGGTAATTTAGTAGTACAGTTCTCAATGGAAATATTATTTTTTATATTTTTAATTTTTGTACATAAATTCATTCCTAAAATTTGGAAATCTATAAATAAACTTCCAATTTATGCAAAAAATACAACATCTGCACTAATTATCTGTTTAGGTTTAAGTTTACTTGCTGATAAAGTTGGTATGTCAGCCGTAATTGGAAGTTTTTTTGCTGGAATTGCAATAAGCCAAACGGAAGTCTCCGAACTAATTAAGGAATATATTTCTGCGATAGGTTATGTAGTTTTCATCCCAATTTTTTTTGTTTCAATAGCAATTTCTATAAATTTTGATGTTATAGTTGAACATCCATTTATTGTTATTCTACTTACTTTACTGGCTATTTTGACTAAATTTATTCCAGCTTATTATTCTGGGAAGGTATGTAATCTAGAAAAAAATGAATCTCTTCTTATTGGTACAGGTATGGTATCAAGAGGAGAGATGTCCCTTATAGTTTCTCAAATTGGATTAAGCGGAGCAATCATTAATGAAGATATATATTCAGAGTTAGTTATTGTTATTATTTTGACAACATTAATTGCTCCCTTTCTAATTAAAATGATAATTAATAGGCATAATCTAAAAAAATATAATTAGAAATTGAGGAACAAAGTGCTTTTTAGAATCTTGACTTACTCTCAAAAAATTGTTTTGGGGTTTATTTTATTAGGAACGCTAGGAACCTTTTTATTGACATTACCTATTTCATCAAAGGCTGGTATCCAAACTCCGCTTATTGATAGCCTATTTACTTCCATTAGTGCACTGTGTGTCACAGGTTTATCTGTTTATGATACCTTTAGTCACTGGTCTTTTTTTGGTCAGTTGGTTATTTTATCTCTAATCCAGATTGGTGGAATAGGTTTCATGGTGTTTATTACCAGTATATCTATGGTATTAGGTCATAAAATCGGCTTACATGAGCGTCAACTACTGGTCGAGTCATCAGGTCTCTTACATTCCGCAAATCTCTCGTTTTTAATAAAACGTATCACTATTTTTGTAATATCGATAGAAGCATCTGGAGCAGTCTTGCTTTCAATACGTTTTATTCCAGAATTTGGGATAAAAACAGGAGTTTATTATGGAATTTTTCACTCAATTTCCGCATTTTGTAATGCAGGATTTGATCTCATGGGTCGATTCGGAAAGTTTAGTTCTTTAACTCCCTATAGAACAGATTCCTTAGTAATTTTAACAATCAGTGCCCTAATATTTATAGGAGGACTTGGTTTTGTGGTTTGGAATGATATTTTACGTTACAAACTAAATTATAAAAAATATTCACTTCACACAAAGATAGTGCTTATGATGTCAATTTCTCTTACTTTATTTGGAGCAATTTTGTTCTTTTTCATTGAAAGTCACCATATTTTTAGAGGGCAAGGAGTAAACGAAAGATTGCTATCTAGTTTATTTTTATCTATCTCTCCAAGAACAGCTGGTTTTAATACTTTAGATTTAACAATGCTTACTAATGCTAGTATTTTTTTAACTATCTTACTAATGATTATTGGAGGTTCGTCAGGATCAACAGCTGGTGGATTAAAGGTTACTACTGTTGCGGTTTTATTTTTCAGTGCTTTTGATAATTCTAGACGAAAACAAACAACTTCAATATTTAAACGTAGATTTTCGGATAATACAATAAAACAAGCTAGTGCGATGCTAACTTTTTACTTAATTATTGGAAGCATTGGAACTCTCATACTGAGCTCCCTTAATTCCTATACTTTGGAAGAAGTTATTTTTGAAGTCTTCTCAGCTTTAGGAACTGTAGGAATTACACTTGGTATTACTACTCATTTAGGAACAATATCAAAAATTACTTTAGTAGCTTTAATGTTTATAGGACGAGTAGGTTGGATGTTGTTAATTTTCGCCATTGTCGGTAGAAATCAAAAACCTTCAATAAACAGAGTTTCAGAAGAAATTATTGTCGGATAGATTGGAAATTAAAAAAATGAAAGTTAAAAAGATAAAAAAATCTATACTTATTATTGGGTTGGGCAAGTTTGGTAGGTATTTAGCACTAAAAATGCAAGATTTTGGCAATCAAGTCATGGTTGTAGATAAAGAAGAAGCTGAAAGTCAAAAGCTTGCAACAAAAATTGATGACATCTTCATTGGAGATTGTACCAATGAAGAGGTTCTAAAGTCTTTAGGTGTGACAGATTTTGATATTTGTTTTGTCACGATTGGTGAGAACTTTGAATCTTCAATCACAATAACAATGCTTTTGAAAAAGTTGGGAGCAAAATATACAGTTGTAAAAACTGGTAGCGAATTACAGTCAGAGCTTTTAAGAAAAATAGGGGCTGACGAAATTATATATCCAGAAAAAGAACTTGCAGAAAAACTTGCACTGAAATATCATACTGGACAATCAATGAAATCATATTTAGAATTAAACAAAGACTATTCTATTATAGAAATGGAAGTTCCTCAAAAGTGGATTGGTAGTTCACTAATGGAACTTGACCTTCGAAAGAAATTTGGATTAAATATTATTGCAATAAAAAATAGTAATTCCGTGAATGTTGTCCCTGAGCCAGTAGAAAGTTTTAGAGAGGGTGATGTAATTGTTGTTGTTGGACAACATTCTACTATCCTTAAATATATTAGTTAATAACTTTTTTAGTTATTTTGTTTAAAAACTGAAATATTTTAATACAATGATAAGCTAAAATATAACTCATGAAACCACAAAATTTAAATAATTTTCAAAAGTAAAGGAGCATTATAAAATAATTTAGTGGTGCTTTACTTTTAATTTAACAAAAAAGTTTTTTTAATAAATTATCTATATACACTTCTTCCTTTCTTAGCTACTTCTTTAGTTAGTTTAATTAAATAATATATCAAAAAAACTCGAAAAAATATGCAAATAGAAAAATATTAATTCAAAAAATAATATTTTTTGTTATATATTTAAACTCTCTTAACTTGAATTACCTCTTATTTGTCTCATTTTATTTTTCACTTTAAAAGTTTTACTATAGAAAATAGTTTCAGATCCTTATAGATCCTCTATTAAACTTTAAGATCGTCCTAAATAATCATGCACGCGGTATTAAACCACATATTTTGAATTAAATGATAAAATAAAAATTCACATCAACATTTATATTCAAAATTAAAAAAGGAATATAAAAGGTAATTTGTTTAGTGTTTTTCATTCATTTTTTCTCTCCGTTCATTCCTATTTTGAGTAATAATAAAAGACGCCTACATAATACAAGCGCCAATGTTCAAATTCTCTCATAATTAAGTTTTTTATACTTGTTCCTTCTTAGTCATAATAAATAATTTATGACTATTCAAATAAATTCGAAAGCATCCAAACACTACAAATCTTACATAATTCTATCTTATTTTTAAAACTCAGTGATTTAAAAACCTTATTCATTTCATCAGTGCTAAACTGCTCATTTTCATTAATTGGATAATCTCTTCCTAATAAATATTCTGGTGTCACCCCAAAGTAATTACCAATTTCAAGTAACCTTTCTCCTGAAGGCACTCGCTGCTTTTTATAACTATGTAAAGAATTCCTTGGAAGTCCTAACTCCCTTTCAACTTGATTAACCGACTTTTTTAATTTTGAACATTCTTTTATTAGTCTCTCATAAAAAATATTTCTTTTTAAGACTTTTTCATCTATCATGAACAAATTCCTTCTTTTAAGTAAAATAATAAATTTTAATACTAAACACTTCCTTATATAACGTTGATACTCAAAATAATAACAGTTCGCCTAAGAATGATTTTATAGAACTAAAACTCACCTTATCTTCAAGTTTATATCTAGAAAAATATAAGTGACTTTTATATCAGTTCATTGATAATGCTTTTATAATCCTTTTTGATAATACAACAGCCGTTTTTTCCTCAGCATCTTTTGTCATTGTCCCGAAATGAGGAAATAGTAATACATTATTTAATTTATAAAGTTCATGATCTAATGGCAGAGGCTCTATTTCATATACATCTAAAGCAGCTCCAGCAATTTGCTTTAATTTCAAAGATAAAACCAAGGCTTCAGTATCAATTACACTTCCTCGAGAAAAATTAACAATAAAACTTGTAGGTTTCATTTTTGAAAGAACCTCAGAATTTATTAAATGGTGGGTACTAGGAAGTGCTGGGCAACTTAAACTCACTATATCTGACTCTCTAATTAGTTCTTCAAAGGAAACCAAGGTAACACCCTCAATTTTTTTTTCGTGTGGAGTGTACGCAATAATTCGCATTCCAAAAGCTCTTGCCCTTTTTGATATTTCTATACCAATGCTCCCAAGACCAATAATACCGATAGTTAAATCTGATAAATCACGACCAAGCCCCAAAATATTTTCTGTTTCATTACTATCTATCCATTGCTTATTTTGGATATAATCAATTGTTTTTAGGGCATTTCTTTCTAACATTAATATGCTCATCATTACCGCATCTGCTACAGATTCACGGTTTGCAGTTGAGGCATTAATTACTTTTATCCCTTTTTTCTCTGCTGTTACTAAATCAATATTATCTAATCCAACCCCATAACGAGCAATTATTTTTAAATTAGGCATTGCTTCAATCTCTTCAGCTCCTAAATATTGTCCGTGTATTATTATGACTGATACTGAATTATCTAATTCTCTTAGAGACTTTATGTTAACATCTCCTCCTTCAACCAAACAATAACCTGCATTTATGAGTAATTTTCGCCCCTTAGAATCAATCGGTTGGGGTAGAAAAATAGTATGATTCGTTTTAATACTAGTTTCACTAGACATTTCTTATTACCACAGTCCTTTCATTCAAAACGTTCTTTACATTTAAATTCTTAGATTCATCATTTCAATAATACATATATTAAATTGTGAATTAAAAAAACTTTAGTTCTTCATAACTACTTATTTAAAAGTATTGGAATTACAAATAGAAAAAATAAATCAAAAATTAAATGAATTATATATAATGTCCAAATACTTTTTGTTTTAAGATAAGCATAGTTAAAAATTAACCTTGCCGCCCCTTGTATTAATAAAACTTGAATTATTGTTTGTAAAATATTTCCACTATCGTATGTATTAAAATGACATATTCCAAAAATAATTACAGTAATTAAAGTAGCAAATCCAATTTTTTTTACGAAGAATTTCTAAAATATCAATGGAGAACAATTCTTCTCCCATTATCATAAATGGTACAAAAATTATTATAAAATAATCTCCTATTGCAGAATTGCCAAAAATTATAGATAATAACGTACCAATTATTAACGACCAAATTGTATTGATAATTAAACAATAAAAATTGTTTTCATCGCTTTATCTTTAGATTTTGAAGACCACAGTAATGCTTGCTTACCCAAAATTAAATAGATGGTAGCGCAACTGAATAATAAAAGTGTAAATTTTTGAAAATGCCGATATTCAAATTTATATAAGACATAATATAAAAACCTATAAACAATAGCAATATACCTACGGTTATTTTTGATTTTTCTGTTATTTTCATTTTTTATTCATTTATTCACTCTTTCTTCTCCCAATAATATATATCCATATCTAAGATATTAACGAACTTTATAATGCATCTAATTATCTTATATAAATAAAACGAATTAATTTAATAAGATTTTTCTTATTATTATTCTATGATTAATGATTTTATTTGAGATTATATCACAAACTATTTAGTTAATATGATTGTATTTTTTCAACAACGTTAGTCTTCATATCTTTAGAGATATAATAATTTTAAATATATTGATATTATTTGATAAAAAGATCAGAAGTAAATTATTTTTATCGCAAAATCATTCTATAACAAAAAGCATTGATTGTCAATGCTTTTTTATCGTTTTTCAATACATCTCGATTTTTTATCATTATAAGCTTTTATTATTCTTCTATAAATTCTAGTAAGTCTCTCGGTTGGCTGTTTAATACTTTGCACAAACTTTCTAATGTAGAAAAACGTATTGCTTTAGCTTTTCCATTTGTTAGCAATGAGCTCCTTTTTTGAACTCGCATTTCAACTACTTATCTATTTTCTTATTTTTTCTTGCACTCGACATGAAAACACGTATCCTGGAAATCTTCAAAAATAAGATCCTCGCTGATTTTTGTATTTTCAATCCTGCATTAATTATTGTTAGCTTTTATTTTAAATATATTTTAAAACAAAAAACAATAAGAGTTTTGGGCTCCCTAAACTTAGTAAAAAGTTTAAACTTGGAAAACTGATTTTAGAAAAATCTTTTAGATAGCCTTTATCGTTACTTCAATATTACCTTGAGTAGCGCGGGAATATGGGCAAGTTTTATGTGTTAGTTTCAAGAGTTCTTCTGTTTCTTCAGTACCTACTCCTTCGATATGTCCTATAATATCAACTCCTAATACTACATCTGGAATTTCATTTTGACTTAAATTATAGAGAGAAACTGTAACTTCAATGGTTGATTCACCCTCTATATTTTTTGATTTCTTAATATAGTCTAAAGCACTATTAAAACACGCGCTATATCCTGCAGCAAATAATTGCTCTGGATTTGTTGCTCCTTCAACCTTTCTGCCTGGTGCAACAATATCTAAATTAAAACTTTTATCTGGAGAATGGACTTCGCCATTTCGACCGCCAGTATTTATCATTTTTGTAGAAAATATTTTTTTCATTGAAATCTCCTTTTTAAATTGTTTACAATATAATTGTACTAAATACAATTACGTTTGACAAATATATAGATTCAGATATAATGAAATGATAGGAGAAAATATGACAGACAATATTCTTAGCAAGGAATTATGTTTTCAATTATACATTGCTTCAAAGGAAATCATAAAAAAATATAATTCTTATTTAAATAGATATTCGCTTACTTATACTGGATTTATCGCTATGTTAGCAATTGAAAACAAGATGACAATAAATAAATTAGGCGAAGAACTCTCTTTAGATTCTGGTACCTTAAGCCCTCTGCTAAAAAGATTGGAAGCAAAAGGATACATTATAAGAAAACGTTCTGATAAAGATGAAAGAAGTGTTGAGTTATTTCTCACAGATAAGGGAGCACAAGTTAAAAAGGAGTTACCTTCTATCTCTCTTGAAATTGGTGACAATTTAGTTTCTTGCAATGAGAATATTAATTATGACTTACTTCTCTCGCAATTACTTACTTTAAATAAAAGTTTCAAAACAGAAGTTTAAATATTTTTGATTATTTGTATAAAAAAACCTGACTTAAGTCAGGGATTTTTACTTATGGTGCATCTTTTACAGCCTGATCAGATTTTGCTCGAGTATCTTGAACTTCTCGCAATGTTTGATCATTGTCCTGTCCAATAATTATCCGCTAATGATTTGATACCAATACACGCATTAAAGACTATTGCAAAATTGGTGTTTGCTATGATTATTTTTTTATTTTCATTTTTTCAAATTACACACACAAAGTCCATCCTAT
>ERZ772786.606-NODE-606-length-14780-cov-31.026010_pt1 | contig 14780 bp, 15 predicted proteins | sample MGYA00511473_ERZ772786 | MGnify/ENA primary metagenome ERZ772786 (study PRJEB29015, sample SAMEA2738025) | human oral metagenome | biome: human oral; feature: human-associated habitat; material: saliva | place: China | collected 2252 ...
CGGCATAGGCTGAGGCATAGGCCGCGGAGGCACCGGCTGGCCAGGAACACCCTGCTGCGGAACCGGCTGGCCAGGAACACCCTGCCCAGGAACTGGCTGCTGCGGCACCGGCTGAGGTAAAGCCTGCTGAGGTAAGCCTTCCTGCGGCATAGGCTGAGGCATAGGCCGCGGAGGCACAGGCTCAGGAATCGGCTGAGGCATAGGCCGCGGAGGCACCGGCTGGCCAGGAACACCCTGCCCAGGTACAGGCTGCCCAGGAACTGGCTGCTGCAGCACCGGCTGAGGTAAAGCCTGCTGAGGTAAGCCTTCCTGCGGCATAGGCTGAGGCATAGGCCGCGGAGGCACCGGCTCAGGAATCGGCTGAGGCATAGGCCGCGGAGGCACCGGCTCAGGAATCGGCTGAGGCATAGGCCGCGGAGGCACCGGCTGGCCAGGAACACCCTGCCCAGGTACAGGCTGATTCACTGGCTGCGGCATAGGCTGGCCAGGTACCGGTTGGCCAGGAACGGGCTGCCCAGGTAAACCTTCCTGCGGCATGGGCTGAGGCATGGGCTGGCCAGGAACACCCTGCCCAGGTACAGGCTGCCCAGGAACTGGCTGATTCACTGGCTGGGGTACCGGCTGGCCAGGAATAGGCTGCCCAGGTACAGGCTGATTCACTGGCTGCGGCATAGGCTGGCCAGGTACCGGTTGGCCAGGAACGGGCTGCTGAGGCAAGCCCTGCTGAGGCATGGGCTGAGGCAAGCCTGGGTTAAACGGCTGCTTCAGCTTCCTCATACGCCACTTACGTACCCGGTCAATGCGTGTAAGTGCTTTGTATTGGGCCCGGCTGATCTTGTCATTAGCCCGGTACTGTGTTTGCCAGAAATTCATAGACGCGCTACGCGCCTGCATTCCCTTAGTGTTTGCTTTAAGTTGCTTCTTGTTAGCCCGTCCATTTAGACGCATATACTTTTTGATAGCCCTAGCACGCTTTTCAGGGCTTGACTGGGCGATAACCCCCAACTGCTTATTAGCCTTGTAACGAGCATTATTGGCGCTGAACTGCGCGTTAGTGGCCTTAACCGCCGCTTTCTGGGACTTTGCCAAACTCTTAGAGACTTTTCCACTCTGTTTGTTCATGACCTTATTTACTTTTTTACGCGCTTTGACTTCACGCTTAAAAGCCTTCGAGTCAACCTTGGCAACTCTACGCTCATACCTAGCAGCCGACTGCTTCAATCCATGCTGCACCGTATCAACGTCACGGCCAGAAAAATGCACGTAAGTATTACCGTCCGGGGCCTTTTCCAGAGAGAAATTAACCCCCCTACGCCTCAAATCAGCCTTCAAATAACGCTCCAACTCAGGAGCTATAGCAAGAGGGTGCAAATCCCCACCCATCTGGCGCTGCAAAGTGGCCAGGCTAGCCTGGTGGTTACCATGCATGAAGTGGTTCGCCAGTGCTGAGGCTGGCATTGAAGCCACGCCCTTCATTATGTCCATCATCGCGCCCGCGCCCGCCTTAACCTTGTCGGTCACGGCCGGAACAATAATCTCAGCTGCCTGCTGAGACTGTTGTTTCGCCGCTTCTACGAAATCATCTGCCATCATTTTGGGTCCTCCCTTTCTGCTTGCCCTTATTGATTGCAGCTTTAAGTTTTTCTTGCGTCTCGCTAACCTGCCTGGTTTTCGCGTCAATCAGGCTGTCTACATCTGCCACGCCCTGACCGGCGTCTATACGTCTTTGCTTATCAACAATAAGACTTGTAAGCTCCGCGCGCCCCTGCCTGACCTGCTCTCTCAGGCCCTCAATATGTGACTGGAGCTGTGAGGGACTCATAGCGCCAAGCTCAATATCCGCGCTGATCTGCCGCGACGTGGCCCGCAACTGGTCTACCCGCCGATCAATATAGGCGTAATAACGCTGCTGGGCGGCGCTAGCCCCCCTCACTGGTGCCCGCTCAGTTCGAGCGTTTATAGTCACTTCACGCGGCATGGTCAGCAGCCATTGCAGTTGGCTGGCAGTCACGTTACCCCCGCTGCGGTCGAATTTATCCACTATCGGATATGACCGATTAACGTTTAAAAACAGGCGAAACGAAGTGCCGTTATCGACTAGGTCAGTGCGGCTCACAACCAGGGCTCCCCCATCACCCAGGCCAGGCACACGCACCAAAAGCTTCTCGCTATTTAAATTCTCTACCTGGCCGCGCCTGACCACGAAGTCTTGACGCTCAGCCCGCCCTAGCCTAGACATTAAAGCCGCCTGGCTATACGCCAACCCAAGCCGCTCTGAGCGCATACCCTTGCCATCAGGCCTATCACGCAGCACCAGTGAGCCGCGTCGGTTCACGGCCTCAATGCCCCGCTCACGCAAAAACTGTTGCAGCCCCCCCATATCGCGGCAATAAAAAACCCCCTGGTCAATCATATCTCTGAGCTTTTCTTTATTACTCACACCGCGTGTACGGGCATAAACTTCACCCAGGCTGATAGCGTCACGTCCCGGCTTTTCAATAACACTAAGCCCGTGTTTTAAGCAAACCTCGTCACTAAGTTCACGCAGCTGAGCTAGCCGCCCTTTACCGCACCGCCAGCGTTTAAGCGTAACGCTTGAACACGGATTCATAATAATGTGGTTATGAATATGGTGCCTATCCACGTGGGTGGCAATCACATACTGGTATTGGCCGCCGCTAATCCGTTCAATAAATTCAATCCCCACCTGGTGGGCCTCCTGTGGGCTCACCTCACCCGGTGAAAACGACTGGATCAAATGAATGCCAACCACGCTAGGGCGTTTACCATCCACACGGCTACTATCAGCTAAATCTTGAACATCTTTAAAAGCATTCACGATAGAATCAACTTTAGGGGTAACAGACGCATTAGACGAGATCAAGGTTTGGCCATCAGTTTTATAGGCATCCGCGATATAATCTATCGCCTTGCCTAAAGTAGATCTAATTTGACCTATCTTCACGATCGCCAAGCCCGTCCCCCTCTCTAACGTACGCCTCAACTATCGCTTCAACATTTTCTAGCAATAATCGTACCGCTTCTAGCTGCTCCAAGCTAGCCAAATTGCTAGTATTAACTTTACGGGCAATCTGGTTAATGTTATTCCCAATCGGTGACAGCGCCGCCCTCAACCCCACCACATCCAACCGGCGGTTGTTAACTACAACAGTGCGGTTCAAAATCATTTCCCGGGCAAAATCCGAAAAAGACCCCCACCCCCCACCAGCCATAATCTCTTTAGCCCGCACCCACTCAGATTCATCAAAATATACAGCTTTCAAAACCTGCCTACGACGATTATAAGAACTCGCCCTACCCTCACCAACCAAAACACAAACCGCCTTCCTGAAAAAACCGATGGGTCTGGGTGAAACCCAGGGAGCGAAGCGCATACGATTTTCTGACACAGTGTCTGATAATCGTATGCTATGCTTGCTATCCTCCTCCTTCTCCCCTTTTATCTCACCTACCCCTACCCCAAGTCCACCCTTTTGAACATCTTGTAACCCCTACTTCAACAACTTGAACAGGCACTCACTAAAGCCACTCCTCTACACAAAACAAAAGATTTGTGTAGCAAAACCCGCCACCATCAATAAAACCCCGCCCTCGCCCCTACAAATAAAAGTACTACGCCCCTAACCAAAGCAAAACGCAAACACTTCGGGCCAAAAACCTAGCGGCAACCCTAACTTCATCCTCGACGATGAACTTAAAGTTGCGCCGCATTTTGCCGTAAACCTATTTAAAAATCTTTTACACCCAACATCTTTCAAACCCCACTCCCAGCAGCCCGCATTACACCAGGCACTGGCAGGGGGCGTTAAACCAAAACATTTTTTTCAATCAACGCCCGGCCCTGCCCCTTCAATCGCTTACCAAAAGCGATAAACGCCCTCTATCGCACTATCTACTTGCTACTTGCTGCTGGTAGCTGGTGGAAACCGTTTTTAATTTGTTTCCACCAGCGCAACAACAAGGCAAGATCGCTAATGCCTAAACCAGGCTAAACTTCCATCCCACCTTTTAGCACCCAACTTACCAAACTGGCCCCCAAGACGCTGCTTTTGTTTAAACCCTCTCTAGGCTTCTGGCAGCCTCACGCCAATTTTGGCTAACCGGTTTTTCTCAAAACCGCTAAGTTGCTCACCACAAGCATTTTTCTGGTAGCACACTGCGGCTAACGCCGCATCCATGCCTTCAAGGGCCGGATAGTTTTGGGCTACCCATTTTTTAGCTGCGTTAGCAGCCGCCTGTGTTTTCGCGTCCAACGGCACTTCACGCTCACGCTGGGAAATGATTTGTTTACGCCGCTCGCTAGCCAGCTTTTTAGCCTCAGCGCTAAGCCGCGCCGGTGCGCAATCAATATCCACATTGCGTTCCAGGCGGTTTAAAACCAATGAAGCCATATGAATTACTTGAGACGGTGGGTTACCGTCAAGCAGGCCGCGAATTTGGCTTGGCTGCCAACCAGCATCAACCCGCTCTTTAAGCGCCTCAGCAACTTTGTGGGCCCCGCGTTTATCCAGGCTAGCCATCCAAGCAGGCAGGCAGGACCCAAGCAGGGCCCGCTCTTGCTCACTCAAGCCCGCCTCAGCCGTTTTAGGGCCCTTAACAGGCCCCGCCTGTACCCGAGAGCCCGGGCGAGGTAAAACCTCGCCTACGGGCACGCCAGGCCCCTCTACGGGCACGTTTCGGGCCCCCTCTGTCCCTTGGGTAGAAGTTTTTCCACCCGACCCCACCCTCACGCCAGCGGCCTGATCAGGTGCCGGGTCCATGGTGGGAAGGGTGGGGTTAGGTTTGGTGGTTCTTAATGACGGTTCTTTATATAGCAATCGGTCACCTGTGACCGGTTGCAACCGGTCATAGGTGACCGGTTGCGGCAACCGGTCAATTTGACCGGTTGGTTTATTTGCAACGAAAACAGCGCTTGAGGCCTCCTCAAGTATCTGACACGCCTGGGCAGCCTCCTCGCTTAATGCAACCGTTCTGGCTGACTTCATGGACAGATCAGGCTTGGCACCGATATGCAGCAAGTACAAATTCGAGCGCCTCCCCCTGGTTGATGAACGCGTAATCGTGGTCAGCAGGCCCATTTTTTCCAAGCTGCGCAACGAACGCCGCAAAGTACTAACTGATTGACGCGCTTTAGGCGCTAATTTCTGCTGTGAAGGCCAGCAAAAGCCTTGATCGTTAGCCTGATCAGCCAAAGCCAACAGCGCCAGGGCCTCACTGCCCATCACTTCTTCCAAAGACCAAGCCCAAGACGATGCATACACACTCACTCTTTGCGACCTTCCCGAGCTTAAATGCCCTCAGCCCCATCAGGGGCCTGGGCGATCAATTGTTCAAAGTCAGAGCGCCGAAAAAGCCGCCTCCCCCCCGGCAATTTCACGTGCGGGATTTTGCCTTCTCTTGCCCACCGCCTGACTGTCGCCGGGCTACCGATACCGGGAAAAAGTTCACTTACCTGACGAGCGCTAAGAAGCTGCTCACCAGCGGATACATTGGTTTCGCTCATGTAAACATTATAAACGAAAACAGTCAAAAAGTACATGTTGTACATAATGTGCGGCTAGCCGTTTTTCACCCAATTTTTATGTGAATCGGTGTAGGCTAGGCCCCAGCCGCACACTCACTTTTTGTGGCTATGTAGCCCCGAGAGAATTGCCCCTTACGGGGCTACACCTGTATCTGCGGCGTCGTAGCCTGACCTTCACTCACTACCTGCTTTAAAGTTAGCTATCAAGCGTGCTAGCATTGGGATATCAGTCTATAAACCCGCTTTATGTAAAGCCTTAAAACTAGCTTTACATGCGTTTATGCGGCTGATACAATGAAACTAGTGGGGCGTATCACCCCACCAGTCTGTTTAGTGAAGGTGCAAAAATGGACAAGTTTGTGACCCCTGATCAAAGCCTGAGGCGTGAGCAGGTTGAGGAAATCGTTAAAACAAACGCCCCCAAGGCATACGCTAGCCTTGGGTTGGATCGCCTGCTAACTACCGCCCAAATGGTTGAAGAGTACAGGCTAGCTAACCTGGACGAGGGAGAGTTTCGCGCTCTGCTTCCCCATTTTGGCTACTACTACACAGGTAGGCGTCAAAAAATTTTCTACGGTGATCGTAGCTGGATGGAGCTGATCGACTTCCAGGCTGTTGGCGACATGATCCGCAGGCAGCTCCCTGGCCTGCTAGGCCGCGTGAATTTTGTGGACGTGTGCACCATTGCGCGCGCTATCGAGGCTTTCAAGGCAGGCAAGATCACCCTAAATGAGCTGGCCACCCTCTACGTTTACTACGACATGGGTATTTATGTCGTGGTGGAGCCTGAAAATTCTTGGGACCCTTCCCCTAAACCTGAGGAGGGTTGCCCCTGGTGGGACCTGTTTACGGGTACCTTCCCCCAAGGGGTGTATGGGAAACTTCTTGAGACTATCGAGCACATAGAAGCTGAGAAAAAATAATGAGTGATCACAAGCCCCCGTCTCTAAACTGGGTAGAAGATCATTACAAGCTAATTCAAGAGCTGTACCAAACAGAATTAAGCACCAACGCGCCAACAGCTACCATAAATAACCCTGCATGGTTTAAACACACTCAAGGTGCGCTTATTCCAAGTGAGAGCAGGAAAGATCTGCACTTTTGCATATATGAAACTTTGCTTGCAGGCTACCAGCCTGCCAGGCAAACCCCTACAGCGATCTTGCTGGCAGGGCCTCCAGGGTCTGGTAAATCAACCAGTTTGCATACAATTTTTGCAAGCCAAGACAACCAAATCACAAACGGTGTCGCCCGCAGCGACTTTGTCGTAATCGATGCGGACGAAATTAAAAGCCTACTCATCGACCAAGCCCGCAAAGATGGAACGCTAGAATCTTTCATCAAATCGGAATCTATCCACCAGCGCGAAGCGGGCGGTGAAGCCTTCTCTGACCTAGACTTTTCTAGCCTAGTACACGCCGAATCCTCACTGATCGCAGACAATCTAACCAGGCTAGCCATTAAAAACGGCTATAACGTCATTATCGACCAAGTTGGGGCTAAAGAAACATCAGTCAGAGAATATGTAAACCTTTTAAAAGACAATGGTTTTTCGATCAGCGCAGTTAAAATCAGTGCCTCGCGCGAATTTTCTCTAGCCTCAACCTACTCCCGATACGCCAGGTCATGGCTTGACGGTAAAACCGCGCGTAGAGTACCAACGGAAGTGGTAGAGGGAATCTATACGGCTGATGGAACCCCTAAACCAGACCTGGTTTACCAAAGTCTACTAAGCGATAGGCCTTGTCCCATTGGGGTGTATCGTGGATTTGAAGCCAAAATTCTAGGTGAACCACCAATGCTAGTTGAAAAAGGTCAGCGTTCACCTGATGGACTAATACACGTCGATAAAGTTAATCAACCCGCGCGCGCTAAAATTGGGCGTCAAGAAATTATCGATAGCCTACAAAAAATACAGAAACCCGCGCGCACCAAACCCAGCAAGCCACCCCGCCCACCTAAAAAGCTATCTCGCTAGATAGCTATCAAGCTAGCAGCGTGTTTAAAGGCTAAACTAAAGCTTTATGTAAATCTATAAAGCATGAAGGCGTGCTTTATGGGCCTCGGCTGTGCTTAGTTTACCTAGAAAACTGGCTGGTAGAAACTGTATGTTTTCTACCAGCCAGTTTGTCTACTTTTGTGCGCGAACCTTTAAAATGTCAGCCGCGTGTACCTGCGTTTTTGCTAGTACTTCTGGGTCCCCCGGATCAATACCCGTATAAGCTTTTAGGGCGTCTAGCACCACTTGCGTAACGTTAGCGTTGTGGGCTGTGGACCATAGCTTTACAGCGTCGCGAAAATCGCTGGAAACACGCACGTTAAGCATCACGATCTTAGCTTTTTCTGCCTTTTTCTCAGGCGTGCCAGCTTTAGGCTCGTCATGAAAAGTTTCCGCTATGCTGCGAGTCCTTTTAGGGGCATTCATTTTCATTTAAGTTCGCCTTTCAGCTCGTCCCAAACATCCTCATAGCCATGCAGGTTGGTCGGGATAGTGCCCGGGGCCCTAACGATTTCTTGACGGGTAGGAATCACGCTAGCAAACCTGGGAACGCTGGACTCGTCTAGGTAGGCGAGAGTTTCACGTAAAGCCACAGTGTTTTTTTCAGCCCTAACCACAAGTACGCGCCAGGGGATATCCCCCATGACCTCGCTTGTGGCCACGGTGCGCCACATGTCCGCGCCCCCCACACCTGAAGCCACAACCACGAAGTTGGCCGCGTCAATGGCTGCATCAATAATTGCCCCCTGACCAGGTGGGGTATCAATAAACGCCACATCAACCCCCTTGTCTGCCAGGCCTCGACTTAGGGCAGCCACGTTCATGGTCTGCACCTCAAACGGCAACCCCTGCCCATCCTCTTTAGCCAGGAAAAACCAATCTGAAGCCGTGCCCTGCATATCCATATCAATCACCCTCACGCGCAACCCTTCACGCGCAGCAGCCATAGCCAGATAGATAGACGAGGTAGTTTTACCAACCCCACCCTTCGTATTTACAACCGCTACAACAGTCATGAAAGTTAAACCCCTTCACCACGAAAACTAAAGCTTTATGTAAAGCTTGCTTGCATGTAAGTATATAGTGTTTCCCACGCATATTCAAGTAAAGCTCGCTTACTTGTTAGCCTGATTTACGTGAGGTTGTAGGCTTCCTAAAGAAAGATCACCCCCGCGCTAGCGCGGGGGTGATCTTTGTTGTTTAGGTCAGTTATCCCATAATCGGCGCCCCGTGGGTGCCATAGGGGCCTTCTAGGGAAGGGGTTTGCTCTATTCCCAGCTGGGATATATGACACCAAGCATGTTACCGCCGGGGAGTGTAGTAGACAACGGGGCGCTAGGCTAGCTCAGCGCAAGATTTTCGGCCGCCTTCGCGAACGATCATGGACGCATAGGCTACCGCCTGCTGGTACATCCCCAGATAAGGCAATTTCTGGGCATACACACACTGCTCACGGTAATCAGCCTGTTTGATATACATGGGGTAGGCTACCTCCAAGGAGTCAGATGCTTCAGCTAGGCTAATTAAGCTATCTACAACCTCTAGCAGCCTTTTTTCACACTCATCAAAGGTTTCAGTCATTTCTTCATAGCTGCGCGGAATACGTCCGCCTGCCTCCCACCTGGATATAATAGGCTGATCGACACCAAGCATATGTGCCAGCTCTTTTTGGGATAAACCAAGCCCTTTACGCCTGATCAAGATATTCAAGCCTTCATGTGTGGGGACTTTTGCCATTATGTACCTCCCTCTTCCTTTTAAGTCTTTAGGGGCCCCACGCGGTGGGGCCCCTAGCCTAGCCAGTTGGCTTAACGCTCACCAGGCTTAAAATCGCCGTCAATGGTAACCTTGACGTCTGACAGCTCAATCGCGCCGTTTAGTGACCACACAAGATATTCACGCAAATCACGAACACTGGTGACCGGCAACCACGCAAAATAACCATCTTTTAAGGGCTGGTGAACATATGCGTTATCGAACCTCTGCCAGCCAGAAACACCATAAAATTTGTTATATTCATCCTCCGGCGGCTTCCAGCTATCGGTCCAGGTCCACATAGGGTAAGACCCAAAGGCTCGTAGGCTGCGGATTTGCGACTCGGCTTCATAAATATTTTTGGCGATTATCTGGCCACCAGGCCACTCAATTGTAATAGTAGCGTCTACAATCATCTGCCCATCTGGCCAAGCAAGTACAACGCCTCGACGCACATCAAAAACATCACCATCGAAGGGGTCCCATTGTTTGCCAGAATATTTAAGTGCAAAAGCTCTTTTAATATCGCGATTACTTGAATTGCGTAATTTCGGGTCTGCGTATATTTCTCGCCAAATCGGATTTAAATTTTCTAGCTGATCAGCAATATCTTCTGTGGAGTAGTAAGCAGTCTCGTTAAAATACTTGCTGGTGTGATGAAACTCGGTCGCCTCTATGTGGCCAACCTTGATCAAGAATTTAACGAACCCTACCTCTTCGGTGATGCCGCCTTCACTCAACCACTTGGCAGTAATTTTTGACTTGGTCCGCATCCCCTCCTCTTCTTCAGCCCAAACAGCGTTGTTAGACTTGCCTTTACTCCAGTCGTAGCCCGCCATTGTTCTACTCCTTCCGGGTGTTTCAGGCCTGCCCTTGTGGCTTCCTGATATACATAATTATATGCCGCTTTAGGTGATGTGTCTACCCTCAAAGAAATTAATTCTATAAAACCCGCTATGATCTAGGACACATTATTTTTTGGGGGTCTTTTAACCATTAAAAAACCCACCCCCGCATTAGCGGGGGTGGGGTCGTATGTAAGCTTTCCTAAGATTGGTACCCGTGGGCACCACAGGCCCCCTTCAGGGAAGGGGTTTTGACTGATTCCCAACTGGAAAGCTTAACGTCACTAATTTTACCCTACCCCCTGCCCGGGTGGCAGGGGGTAGGTGTGGGGTTTATTCGACCTTTTCCCAGGCGATAGCGGTTTCGTTTTCCAGCGCCTCTACCGGCACATCAGCTACCTGTAAGGTAACAATGCTGTCGTCGTCGATCAGGCGGGGAAAGCGGATTGAACCGCCGCGCTTGGGAAATTTGCCCTCTACTACCTCAACGTTGATTGCGAGGCTCACGTAATCGCGGCTGGAGCGCCGGCAAATCTCTTCACCTGCAAAGCGCAAAATCTTGCCGCCAGCGTTGCGCGAGTTTAAACGGATGCGCACGGTTGCTACCTCGCCGCTGATGTTGGGGACGTAGCCGAAAACCTCACGCAGCAGCTCTTCTACAGCCTCCTGGTTGCAGTGGTCGAACAACCAAGCGCGGTTAGTGCTGTCCCACCGACCACGCAGCTTGTGGGCCCCGCTGATAAAACCACGGTCATAGGGGGTAGCTACCGCCAGGTCACCGGTGTCGCTGGTGTAAACGTTAATGTCGCTCATGACTCGCACCTTTCAGGTGTTTCAGGCTTGTCCTTATGACTTCCTGATATACATAATTATATGTATTTTTCCGTGGCGTGTCTACCTTTCAGGGCATCTAGGGCACTCAATATATCGTTAACTAGCTCACATTTAGTTGGTTATGTTGGTACATTCATATCCATATTCGCCATGAAAATGGATACAAAAAAGTAGCCCCTACCTTTGCAGGTGGGGACTACTTTCACGGTCTCTAAATTTGATCCTTTAGGATGAAGCTGAGCTCATACCTGACACTGGCTTCCATTTCCTCTTCGGTAAGTTGGTCCTGGACGAAACCTTGTTGGTATAGCCAGTTTGCATTGTCCGCTGGCGTCCATTCTGGCCGCTCGCACTTGCACTCTAGGGCTTCGATCAAAGCGCACGCCCTGGAAATGATTGCGTAGCGGATGTTCTTGAATTTGCAGTTGCACCAGCTGTGATTGCGCGGCGGGTTGCATTTGACGATGAGTCCAATTCGCGCATAGGTTTTGCTGCTTCGCATGACCTTACCCTTTCAGGTGTTTCAGGCTTGTCCTTATGACTTCCTGATATACATAATTATATGTATTTTTTCGTAGTATGTCTACCTTTCAGGGCGTCTAGGGCAACAAAGGTACTGTTAACTAGGCCACATTATTGGTGAGGTTGTCTCCCAACTTCTCTCTGGCTCATATACGGCCTTAAAAGACCTTGCCCTAGGGTGAGGTGGGGTTAGGGGTTAAAACTGGCTCCTAGAGGCTCCCAGGGGCCAAATTTTGGATTTATCAGGCTTTTTGTGTGGCTGTTTTTCTCCTGTAACCAGACATAGATTCTTAACCACCGCTATAGGTGAGGGTAAAAATCTTCCAGCTAGCGCCTTTCCCTTGGGTACTGGCATTGGTGAGACAAGGGCTTTGATGCAACGACAAGCTTGCTTGTTGTTGCCCCGATAGGGGGTGTGGGGGGCTATCGCTAGCCCCCCATCAGTTGGAATGCAAGGGTTTTCAATCCTTGCCGGGGCTCCGGGGCAGCGCCCCGGCGGGGTGTGGGGCAGAGCCCCATTAAAAAACCCACGTAAGTGGCTTGCTGCGAATTTTAGTTGGCTACTTACAAGCAGCTAACTAACCCTTGGGTGATCCCCGCGTTAGCGGGGAAAACAGCGATCTAGCTGTATCACACAGTTTCAACCCCACTTGCGTGGGGAATAAAGGCAGCTACCAACTTACGTGGGAGGGGGGCCTAGCCCCGTTAGCGAGTTTAGCAGCTGTCAGGTGGGTTGGTTCGCGGTTTTTAGCGGCGTAAGCCGATAAAAATGCTAGCGAACCAGTAGACAGAGCCTGCGCGCTAGCGCAGGCCTTAGGGGCTGTGGGCCAAAGTTATTCCACTTTTGCACGTTTTCCACAGGCCCTACCTCTGGTTCTTTCTGGTATTTACTCTGGCAGCACTGACCTTTCCCAGGCGAGAGTAAGGAAAACCCCTAATTCAGCGCACCTAAAGTCCATGGGTAGCGCACCTAAAGTCCATCGACCAAAAATTTTAAAATCGATCGCGGCTTGAAGTTATCCACAGGTAAAACCGCGTGAAATCAACGAAAAACGGGTAGCGCACCTAAAGTCCATCGACCAAAAATAGGCGGGCTCAAAGCGCACCTAAAGTCCATATTTCGGGGCCCGAGTTATCCACAGGCTAGGTGATGCAGGAAAAATTTTTGGTGCGTAAAGCGCTCGCACGTCCATATGTATGGTGCTAGGCTGGGGTTTGTAAGTGGTGCGCACACAAAAAAGCGCGCCGCCCTGGAGCTACTAACTCCAAAGGCGGCGCTTGCGTACCAAAACCCTTGTAGTGGAAGGGGGTCGGTAGCCGTGGCTATCTTACCTCACAATGAACCCGATGCTGGCTCTGATGATCCTGCTGTAGACCTGAAGCGGACGTTGCTGACAAATGTCAGTAACTTTAAGTCTGTCTCTAAAACTAATGCCTGGATCGATGGGATGTTTGCGCTGCGCGAGGACGCCGAAGAGGCAGACGCTATCGGGTTTTGCTCGCGTATTTTCACCCAGCTGTCTTTGCCTTATCGCGATCCTGGGGCTAATGGGGCGATTACCTGGGTCCGCGAGAACGGGCCTATGCGTCTCCAGTTAAACCCGCTGTTGGATATCGATGCTGATGGCCAGCCGGTGCCTGCTTTCCCGTACGGAAAATACCCTCGTCTGATTTTGCCTTGGCTTTCAACCCAAGTGGTTTTAAGGGAGGCTGATTTGGAATCAGATGGCTCGCTCACGGTTGAGCTGGGCGATTCTATGAGTGATTTTTTCAAGTTTTTGAACATCCCATACGGCGGCAAATCCGGGCGCCTGATGCGTGAGCAGGCGCGGCGCTTGTTCGGCGCTGACATTCTCTTTAGTGAGGATCGGGGCAAGAGCCTACTGGGGGATAAGCGGCAAAGGCTGTACAGAATGCCAGTCTCCCAAGCCTACGAACTCTGGTGGGACTATGACGAGACTGAGGGGCAGCAGGCGCTTTGGGGTAATCGGGTTTGCTTGTCTAGCGCGTTTGTGCAGTCAGTTTTAACTGCGAAAATCCCGACAGACATGCGCGCCCTAAAACTCTTGTCTGAAAAGGGTGGCCCGCTTGCCATGGATATTTATCTATGGCTTAGCTACCGGCTCTTTGTAGCCCGGCGGCTAACCCTGGTGCCCTGGGAAGCGCTGCAAGCACAGTTCGGCAGCCAGACAGAGCGGCCACGACGTTTCAAACAGTCTTTTACGTCTAAGCTCATTCTGATTTCGCTGGTGTATCCTGAGGCCGTGTTTAAAGAGGTTGATAAGGGTTTGATGCTCTACCCTTCACCCTCACCGTTAGGGCGTAAACGCTTGCCTCGCCCTGAGAGGGCCGCGGCTAAATGGATGGGCAAAAAGTAAACACCTAAACCCAAATCCCCTGTTCCTGCCTGCTAACGCGGGCGTATAGGGACCCATACGTGTATGCGTATATACGCATATACGTGCTATAATTTGAGTTACTAATCACCTAGCCGGGTGGTTGGAAACAATGTTTTATCAAGGAGTTTGAGATGATTGCTGATCTGGTTCTTGCTGCTGGTGCTGATGGCACCAACATTCTCAGCCAGGCCCTGGCTCTTTTCGTTAAGTTCGCAACTATCGGTGGTGGCCTGTGGACTGTGTGGGGTGTTATCACCCTGGCTGGGGGCCTGCGTGACCACCAGGGCCCCCAAATCCAGTCTGGTGTTTGGCAGGCTGTTGGTGGCGGCCTGATCGTGGCAGCAGCCCAGCTGTTTAGCGCTATCACGTTGTCATAAAAAATTATGGCCCTTGAAATCAAGGTCTACCGGGAAATCACCGCATACCAATCAAAAGTAATGCTTGGCATGAGCTGGCGTCAGCTAGCTTGCGCCGCTAGCGGCCTTGTGGTTGTTAGCAGTGTTTACGCTGCTTGTTATTTGATTGGCCAGGAGTCACTTGGTTCGTGGCTAACTGCGCTTTTAACTATGCCTTTTGTGGCTGTTGGGTGGATCAGGCCTAAAGGTTTACCGTTTGAGCGTTACGCAGGTTATGTGTGGCGTTTTAACTGGAATCCACAACTGCGCGTGTACGCGCAAGACCCTCAGCTTTCTACTGAGATCGCGTCAGAAAGGTCAGCGGATGTTCTTCGCAAACAAAAACCGCCAAAACGTTCCGTCATCAGAAGCCTCGAACTTGACCGGTAAACGCAAGCGTAGCGAGAAGGACGTTTCGCGCGTTAAACGCAACACGGCTCAAAAAGCCCTCCAGTATGAGGCTATGACCGATACTGGTATTTGCGT